>OIWS01001999.1_pt1 | contig 18027 bp, 10 predicted proteins | sample 1587611 | NCBI WGS metagenome assembly OIWS01 (sample SAMEA3888919, study PRJEB22519) | human gut metagenome | biome: human gut; feature: human-associated habitat; material: faeces | place: Denmark | collected 2010 | reverse complement strand
TCAGCTTCTTAGCGCCGGTGGCGGGGTCACGGGTGAATGCAACGCCGGTGCCGGAGCGGTCGCCGGAGTTACCGAAAGCCATCTGCTGGACGTTGACAGCGGTACCCCACTCGTAGGGGATCTCGTTCATCTTACGATAGACGTTTGCACGGGGGTTGTCCCAGCTGCGGAAGACGGCCTTGACAGCCTCGATGAGCTGGTCCTTGGGGTCCTGGGGGAACGGCTTGCCCTCGTTGTCCTCATAGATCTTCTTGAAGGTGCCGACCAGTTCCTTCAGGTCGTCAGCAGTCAGGTCAACGTCATTCTTGACGCCCTTGGCTTCCTTCAGCTTATCGATCTCGACCTCGAACAGGCTCTTCGGGACCATCATGACGACGTCGGCGAACATCTGCACGAAGCGGCGGTAGCAGTCATATGCGAAGCGGGGGTTGTTGGTCTTCTTGGCCAGACCCTCGACAGCCTCGTCGTTCAGGCCGAGGTTCAGGATGGTGTCCATCATGCCGGGCATGGACTGACGTGCGCCGGAACGGACGGAGACCAGCAGCGGATTCTCGTTGTCGCCGAAGGTCTTGCCGGTGATCTTCTCGAGGCCCTTGACGTGCTCGAAGATGTCAGCGGTGATCTCGTCGTTGATCTGGCGGCCATCTGCGTAGTACTGGGTGCAGGCCTCGGTGGTGATGGTGAAGCCCTGCGGCACCGGCATACCGGCTGCAGTCATCTCAGCCAGACCAGCGCCCTTGCCACCCAGAATGTTCTTCATGGTGACCTTGTCGCCGCCAAAGGCATCGTTGCCTTCGCTGAAGTAGTACAGATACTTTTTGCTCATGCGTGTTTACCTCCCAAATGATGGCCGCTGGTGCGAAGCACGGCGGTCTTATCGTTGCTCTGTCTTGTCATACGATAAACATTTCTCTGTGAATGCTAAACTATTATACCAGAATTTCACGTCTATTCCATCGGACAAATCACCGAATTTGTTTGATATTTTTTGTGCAAACCCTTGCATTTTACTCACTTTTTGGGTAATATAAAATGGGAAAGATTTGAAGAGGATTTTTGAGTTCTGACGCCGTTTTTGGGCAGTTGGATACAACTTTCCATCCATTAAACTTGCTGCTGTTCTTGTTTGTCTTCCATCTTTCCGAATTTCTTCTATCTTGGATACAACATTTCCTCTTCCGCAGGGGTCTGCACAGCTTCTGCGAGAGGCGGTTTTGGAGGAGGTTTTTCTCTATGCAGAATATTGATCCATCCGCACTGGCTGCCGCAAAGGCAAAGCTCGACGCTGCCGAGGCCCAGCGCGAAGAGGTGCTGCTGCGCCACATCGCAAACGGCGTGGACATCCGCAGCCGCAATGTGGAGATCGGCTCTGAAGTAGTCATTGCCCCGGGAGCCGTCATCCTCGCAGGCACCATCCTGCGCGGCAAGACCGCCATCGGCGCAGGCTGCGTCATCGGCCCCAACACCCTTATCGAGGACAGCACCGTGGACGAAGGCACCACCGTCAACGCCAGCCAGGTCTACAGCAGCCACCTCGGCCCCCACAACAACATCGGCCCCTTCACCCATGTGCGCATCAACACCGTCACCGGCTACGGTGTGCATCTGGGCGCTTATGTCGAGACGAAGAACTCCAACTTTGCCCGGGGCAACACCGTCAGCCATCTGACCTACATCGGCGACAGCGACGTGGGCAAGTACTGTAATTTCGGCTGCGGCACCGTCACCTGCAACTACGACGGCAAGGACAAGTTCCGCACTCAGATCGGCGACTACTGCTTCATCGGCTGCAACACCAACCTTGTCGCCCCCGTCACCATCGGCGACGGGGCCTACACCGCCGCCGGCAGCACCATCACCAAGGACGTCCCCCCGCAGGCTCTTGGCATCGCCCGGGAGCGTCAGACCAACCTCGACGGCTGGGCTGAACCGAAAATGGAGGCGTACATTATCAAGAAGCAGAAACTCGAAAAAGAGCAGGGTTAAGTTTTCCGTTTTTACTCTCCCTCCGACTCTGCCCAGAGCGCCGGTTCCATATCCAGCGCTTTCCTTCTGCCCCGGCGCACGTTCCGCATCCGTGCGCCGGGGCATTTTATGTTTTTTGTGTATCTTTTTGCGCGCGCGTATGTTATAATAACATATTGTTCGAAAACAGATCCAACGTAAAAAAGGCAGAATATATCATATGAATACCAATGACATCTGGCTCATTGCCGGCCTCGGCAATCCGGAGCCGAAATACGATGGCACCCGTCACAACGCAGGCTTTGCCGCGCTGGACTATCTGGCCGGCAAGTGGGGCATCTCCGTCTCCAAGACCAAATTTCAGGGCCTGTGGGGGCAGGGCGAGGTGGACGGCCACAAGGTCGTGCTCCTGAAGCCCCTGACTTATATGAACCTCTCGGGCGACTCCATCGGCCCGCTGGCGGGCTTCTTCAAGATCCCTGCCGACCACGTCATCGTCCTGTGCGACGACATCACCCAGAACCCCGGCAAACTGCGCATCCGGCCCTCCGGCTCTGCGGGCGGCCACAACGGCCTCAAGAGCATCATCGCCCGCCTCGGCGGCGAGAACTTCCCCCGCATCCGCATCGGCGTGGGCGCAAAGCCCTGCCCGGACTACGATTTGGCCGACTGGGTGCTGGGCAAGTTCCCGCCCGACGACGCCAAGGCCCTCGCCGACCGCTGCCCCGACATCGCAGCCGCCGCAAAGCTCATCATGGACGGCAAGCTGGGTCTGGCGCAGAGCAAGTATAACGGGTAAGGCTCCCCCTTTGGGGGAGCTGGCGCGAAGCGCCTGAGAGGGCAAGGCCGCTGACAAAAAGCACGGACACAGCGATAACATCCCTCTGACAAAGAGTCTGCCTATCGCTGTATGGCAGCTCTTTCGCCCCGAGCTTGCCCTCTCCGTCACCTGCGGTGGCACCTCTCCCAAAGGGAGAGGCTATTACGTCCATCTTCACTAGAAAGGAGGTCCACAATGTACGAAGCGCTCCTGAAAAACACCCCTGAATACCAGAAGATAGCGGCCAGCCTCGCCTCCCCCGGCCCGGCGGCGTTGTTCGGCCTGCCTCCGGCAGGCCGGGCACTGCTCTACGCCGCGCTCCAGAAGGACACGGGCCGCATCCTCTGCGTCGTCACGCCCGGCGAGGCCGAAGCCACCCATTTTGCCGACGACCTCAAGACGCTGGGGCTCTCGGCGGCAGTGTTCCCGCCCCGGGACTTCATGCTCCGCCCCGTCGAGGGCGCGGGCCGCGAGTACGAGTACCGGCGTCTGTCGGTGCTGGGCGCACTGGCGGGCGGACGGCTGAACGCCGTCTGCGTCCCCGCCGAAGCCCTGCTCCAATACACTGTGCCGCAGGATGAGTTCCAGAAGAACACCCTCACCCTCAAGCCCGGCATGGTCTACAACCGCGAAGCGCTGGTGGAGCGGCTCTTTGCCGCCGGATACGTGCGGCGAAGTCAGGTGGACGGCCCGGGACAGTTCAGCGTCCGGGGCGACATCGTGGACATCTACGCCCCCGATATGCGCCAGCCCGCCCGTGTGGAGTACTGGGACGACGAGATAGACTCTCTCTCCTCCTTCGACCTGCTCACCCAGCGGCGGGACGGTGCGCTGGAAAAAATCTATCTTTCCCCCGCCCGTGAGGTGCTGTTCGGCAGCACCGCCGACACGGCGGAGGCCCTCCGCGCCGCCCAGAAGAAAGCCCGCGGCAAGCACCGCACCGCCCTCGAAAAGGCCATGGAGTCCGACCTCGCCCAGCTGGACAGCGGCGTCATGCCCGAGGCTATGGACAAATACTACGGTCTGCGGTACAAGACGCCCGCCACCCTGCTGGACCACCTGAGCAGCCCCATCTTCATCCTCGACGAGGTGGGCGGCATCCGGGACGCCCAGAAGGCCACCGAGTTCCGCCGCTGCGAAGAGCTGACCGGCCTGCTCGAGGAGGGCGTCATCTGCCCCGGCCTCGATGTGCTCTACCAGACGATGGACGACCTCGCCATTGCGGCGCAGGACCAGAGCACTCTGCTCTGCGAGAACTTCCTGCGGGGCATGAACGAGTTCAAACTGAAAGACCTCATCAACACCGAGGCGTTCGCGGCTCCCAACTGGGGCGGCGACCTCGCTTCCCTGCGGGAAGACCTCGACCCGCTGGTCCAGCAGGGGTACGCCGTGGCCCTTTTCGCCGGCACGCCCAAGGGTGCTGCGGCCCTTACCCGCGATTTGGCTGACAAGGGCTATGCCGTCAGCATGAGCCGGGACGTCCGGCCCGCGAAAGGTCTGGTTCAGGTACTGCCCGGCCACCTCACGGCGGGCTGCACCTTCCCGTTCGCCCGCGTGGCGGTCATCTCGTCCCGGCGTCATGGTCTGGACGACGAGGCCGCCGAAAACAAAAAGCGCAAGAAGAACAAAAACGCCCTGTCCAGCCTCTCGGACATCAAGCCCGGCGACTATGTGGTTCACCAGAGCCACGGCATCGGTATGTATGCGGGCATCCAGCGTCTCGAGGTGCAGGGCGCCATCAAAGACTATCTGAAAATCCAGTACTCCGGCTCCGACGTGCTGTATGTGCCGGTCACTCAGCTCGATCTGCTGAGCCGCTACACCGCCCCCGGCGACGAGGAAAAGGTGAAGCTTGCAAAGCTGGGCGGCACCGAGTGGCAGCGCACCCGCGCCAAGGTCAAAAAGGCCACCGAAGAGATGGCGCAGGAGCTTATCGAGCTCTACGCCCGCCGCCGTCAGGCCACAGGCTACGCCTTCCCCGCCGACGGTGATTGGCAGAGCGATTTCGAGTCCCGCTTCGAGTACGACGAGACGGACGACCAGCTCACCGCCACCGCCGAGATCAAGAAGGACATGGAAAAGGGCTGGCCTATGGACCGCCTGCTCTGCGGCGACGTGGGCGTCGGCAAAACAGAGGTCGCCTTCCGCGCGGCCTTCAAGTGCGTCATGGGCGGCAAGCAGTGTGCCATTCTGGCCCCCACCACCCTGCTGGCGTGGCAGCACTACAACAGCATCATCTCCCGCATGGAGGCGTTTCCGGTGAAAGTCGGGCTGCTCTCCCGCTTCCGCACCGCCAAACAGCAGAAAGAGACCCTGCGGGGCCTGCAGGCCGGCAGCGTAGACATCGTCATCGGCACCCACCGCCTGCTCTCCAAGGACGTCCGGTTCCACGACCTGGGCCTTGTCATCATCGACGAGGAGCAGCGTTTCGGCGTCAAGCACAAGGAGAAGCTGAAAGAGAACTTTATCGGCGTGGACATGCTGACCCTCTCGGCCACCCCCATCCCCCGCACCCTGAACATGGCCATGAGCGGCATCCGCGACCTCTCCACCATCGAGCAGCCGCCCATCGAGCGCCAGCCGGTGGAGACGTTCGTGTTGGAATACAATGACGTCATCCTCGCCGAAGCCATGAAGAAGGAGCTGGCCCGGGGCGGTCAGGTCTACTACCTGCACAACCGGGTGGACAACATCGAGTCCTGTGCCGCCCATGTCAGCCAGATGGTACCCGGGGCGCGGGTGGGCATCGCCCACGGCAAGATGACCGAGGAAGAGCTGAACCCTGTCTGGCAGCATCTGCTGAACGGCGAGATAGACATCCTCGTCTGCACCACCCTCATCGAGACGGGCATTGACGTGCGCAACTGCAACACCCTCATCATCGAGGACGCCGACCGGATGGGTCTGGCCCAGCTGTACCAGATCCGGGGCCGCGTAGGCCGTTCGGGCCGGAAAGCCTACGCCTACTTCACCTTCCGGCGGGACAAGACCCTCACCGACATCGCCCAGAAGCGGCTTTCGGCCATCCGGGAGTTCACGGCCTTCGGCTCCGGCTTCCGCATCGCCATGCGCGACTTACAAATTCGCGGCGCAGGCAGTCTGCTGGGCCACAGCCAGCACGGCCACATGGAGGCTGTCGGCTATGACCTCTATGTCAAGATGCTGGGTCAGGCCATCGCCCGGGCCAAGGGTGAGCCCATCCAGCGCGACAAGAGCGAATGCCTCGTGGACCTGCGGGTGGACGCCTTCATCCCGGAAAAGTATATTGCCGACGGCCCGGGCCGCATCGAGGCCTACAAGCGCATCGCCGCCATCCAGACCCCCGAAGACGCCGCCGACGTGCTGGACGAACTCATCGACCGCTACGGCGACCCGCCGCCCTCTGTCAGCGACCTCGTGAACGTCTCGCTGGTGCGCGTACAGGCCACCGCTGTGGGCGTCTACGAAGTCACCCAGAAAAAGGACACCCTGCTGTTACAGGTGGAGACGCTGGATGTGGCCATGATTCGCGGCCTGCTCATCGCTTTCAATGGCCGGGTGACGGCAGGAGCCGGCACCAAGCCCTACCTCTCGGTGACTCTCCAACCCGACGAAAAGCCGCTGGAACTGCTGCAAAGCATCCTCAAGGCGATGGCAGACATCCTTGCCGCCCCGCCGAAGGAAAACACCGGCAAAAAATAAATTCACTAGGAGTACACTTATGAAAAAGAAACTCATCGCGCTCGTCTGCGCCCTCGCTCTGGCCGTCGGCCTCGTGGGCTGCAGCCTCTCCACCCCGGATTCCGTAGGCACCATCGGTGAGGTGGACATCCCTTCCGGCCTCTATCTGCTGGCCCAGTTCGATGCCTACCAGACCGCCGCCGACCTCGCTTCCGACGACCAGGACGCCACCAAGGTGTCCAGCTTCCTCAAGGCCACCATCACCGTTGATGACGCCACCGGCGAGACCGCCGTGGTCAGCGACTATGTGGCCCAGAAGACCCTCGAGAACCTCGAGTCCTACGCCGCCATCGAGACCCGTTTCGATGAGCTGGGCGGCGTGCTGACCCCCGACGAGGAGACGCAGGCCGACAGCTACGCCTCCCAGCTGATGGAGCAGAACGGCGACCTCTATAAGGCCAACGGCATCGGCCTCGACACCCTCAAGCGGTTCGAGCGCATCCTCATCAAGAGCAATGACCTGCTCGAGAAGTGCTACGGCACCGACGGCGAGACTCCCGTCTCCGACGCAGAGCTGACCAGCCACCTCGAGGACGAGATGGTCTACATCCGCTATGTGGTCGTGCCGCTCTACAACACCAGCACCTTCGCTTTTGCTGATGACGACCAGAGCGCCCAGATGCTTGAGCTGGCCCAGACCGCCGCCGAGAGCTACAACGCTGCCACCCCCGATGGAGCCAGCGCCCAGACCTCCGCTTTCAGCGCCGCCGTCGCCGCTGCCCTGCCCGACATCTACGCGGTGCTGGATGGCGAGCCCTCTTCCGACGCTTCTTCTCTCTCCACTGCTCTGCTGGGTTCTGACAACATCGACGCCACCTTCTCCGAGGAAGGCACCGCCGACGCTGTCCGCGCCCTCAAGCCCGGCGAGGCCGCTGCCTTGCAGTATTCCAGCTATGCACTGATGATTCTCGTCCGTCTCGACCCGCTGGACGCTGACACGCTGGACAGCCTCCGCGCACAGGCCCTCTCCGACATGAAGAGCGGCGAGCTGCAGGACAGCATTCAGTCCTATGGCGCCCAGCTGTCCCACGCTCTGGATTCTGCCGCCATGAAGAAGATGCCGGCTTCCAAAATCAAGAACGAGAAGTAATTTTCCTCAAAAATAATACAAAAGCTCCGGGAAACTATTGGTTCCCGGAGCTTTTCTGTTATCATACTGCTTTTCAAATTCCGCTTCCAGCGCCGCGCGCGGATATGCATCGTGCGGCGTTGCTTTTTGTCGGTTTTTATGGTATCCTCTTAGCAGAAAGGCGCTGTCCTGCAAGTGCAGCGGTCATGCTCCCTCCCTCGCGTCACATTGTGCCGCGTCAGGAGGAAGTTCAATTTTTTGTCATCCTCCTGACGGTTCGAATGTTTCTACATGAAAATCTAAGGGAGGATTCCACTATGGAAATTTTGAATACTGTTATTGCTCTGCTCGGCCTTCTGGCCACTGTCATCCTTGGCACTGCCAAAATCACTTGGACGATTGCCCAAGTCTTTTTTCGGGATATGCATCACGCAAAACACTATATCAAAAAATAAAATGGCAAGAAAAATGACCGCCCCTATAGTCTTCCAAACTCCGGCGGTCATGTTTCTCAAAATATGACACTGAGAGAGGGAGCTGACCACTGTGCAGCCAGCGCCTTTCCTTAACTTTATTATAGACAGCCGTGCGCGGATTGTCAAGCACAAGAATACAAAGGAAAAAGCACAAAAAGAAATGACCGCCCACAGTTCCCCAACTCGGTGGCGGTCATTACTTTTGTAATGCTTGACTGGTGAGGAGCTAGCCGTTTGCACGGATAGCGCCTTTCCTTATCTTTATTATAGACAGCCGTACGTGGATTGTCAAGCACAAGAATATAGCTATCCTAGCTTCTCAAACTCCGCTTCCAGCGCCGCGCGGATATGCATCGTGCGGCGTTGCTTTTTGTCAGTTTTTATGGTATCCTCTTAGCAGAAAGGCGCTGTCCTGCAAGTGCAGCGGTCATGCTCCCTCCTGATGTCAAGTCCGGAGGAAGTTCAATTTCTGTCGTCCTCCGGACGGTTCGAATGTTTCTACATGAGATACCTAAAGGAGGAAATCCACTATGGATATTTTGAATATTGTTTTTTCCGCACTGAACCTTCTGGCTACAGTCATCATCGGTGTCATCAATGTGACATGGATGATCTCGAGGGATGTCTTTCGGGACAAACCTCGGGCAAAGCACTATTCTAAAAAATGACAAGAAAAATGACCGCCCCAGACTTCCCAACCTGAGCGGTCATTTTTTCTTATAAAATCTGACATCCAGAACGGGAGCTGACCACTGTGCAGCCAGCGCCTTTCCTTATCTTTATTATAGACAGCCGTACGTGGATTGTCAAGCGCCAGAACTTCCAGAATACAAAAGATAAAAACGGACCGCCCGCTTCGGCCTTTTCAGGCTGGGGCGGGCGGTCCGACGCTTTCTAACGCATTCTGATGCAATCCGACGTTTTTATCCATTCCCTTAAAAACAATGCAGATACATCATTTTTCTTATATTCCGGCGTCATTTTCGCCTTCTGCGGCATCTCAAAACGGGCAGTTTTTGCATTTTTGAGTTTCCATGATTTTCCAGTTCATGCATCTTTAACTGGTCTACACCTTGATTATAGAGGAATCGTTCTCCAATGTCAATAGCCCAGCACCTATAAAAAGCCTAAGGGCGAGGCCCTTTGCGGAACCTCGCCCCCTAGACTATGTGAGATAAATCACTACATGCGCGAACATATAATGTTTATCATTACAGGCCGTGTACCTGTAATTACTTTTTAAGAGTCAAGCAATTAGACCTTAGCAGCGACAACGACAATAACGTCATACTCCTTGCCGTTATCAGCAGCCTTCTTGGTGGTTCTGGTCTCCATAGCGACGCTGACTTCCTTGACGTCCTTGCCAGCGGCAGTTGCAGAATAGCCCTTGCTCAGAATCTTATTCACCTCACCAGCCAGCTTGTTCCACTTGTAATCACCGCTGGTAGGAACGATAACTGCAGCAATAACATACTTGCCTTCGGCAATCTCGTCATTAGTGAAGTCAGCAACGTAACCGGCATTAGTAAACTGGTCCTTCTTGGTCTCCACAGTAGCAACCTTCTTAGCAACTGCAGTAGCCTTCTCAGACAGCTTATAGTCGACACCGTTAACAGTGACCTTGTTGTCCTTGACATACTTATGGAAGTAGCCATCAGCGGCCTTGGTGGTGGTACCAGCGTCATTCAGAGCGTTCAGCAGCTGCTTCTCGTGGACAGCATCGCCAATAGCGCAGCCAGTCAGCATGGAGACAGCCATGACAGCAGTCAGAGCAACAGCCATGATCTTCTTGAACATTTTCATAGTGATATTCCTCCAATAAAAAATATTTTTTATTTCGGCAAACCACTACAAGAACTTCGTGGTCTGTCTCGATGGGTTCAGTATAGTGCATTTTCACAAGATTGTCAAGATACGGTATTGTTTTCGGCATTTTGTCCAATCAGAAGCCGTGAAAAATAGCAAACTGCCCGTTAAATATGCATCCGTGCCAAAATTTGTGCCAAAGATCCTCAAAAGCCGCCCTTTGCTTTACCTTTATAATAAGGGCAACCGCTCTGCCTGCACAGAGGAAAATGGCCGAAAGCCCGTTCATGCTTTTACTGCCTTTTCAAACTCCGCTTCCAGCGCCTCGTTGACGGCGCGGACGGCGGCGGCATCGGGTTTGATGGCCGTGCGGTCGTAGGTGAACAGGCCGTTCACCTCATCTTCCACGTCGGTCAGCTGGGTGTACACCAGCGCCGAGAGGCCCTTTTTCAGCTGCGGGAGCACCGTCTTGCGCTGCAGATCGCAGTAGCGCTCGGTCAGCTCTGCCCGGCTTCTGGCCGTGCCGTAGCCGTAGGTCTTCCGGGGCGGCTCATGGCCGGGCATGGGCCATGCAATGCCGCCGTACTCGCTGAGGGCCACCGTGCGCACGTTCGGGCGGATGCGGAGCGGATAGAAGTAGTTGTGGATGGAATGCACATCTCCCCCACCCCGGTCGAACCAGCCGCTGGCCTCGTCCACCGGACGGGACGGGTCGAGGGCGCGGAGGGTCTCGGTGGCTTTCCGCGCGTCGAACTGCCCCCACCCCTCGTTGAACGGCACCCAGCACCCGATGCAGGGGTGCCGACCCAGCGCGGCTACCGTGTCGGCCAGCTCCCGGGCGTACTCCTCCCGGCTGTGGACGCTGCCCCGGCCCAGAAAACCCCACAGCAGCTTCCCGTCCGGGGCGCGGCGCATCAGGGGCTGTAAGGCGTTGGTCAGGTAGGTGACGTACCACATCGGGTAGGCCCCGCCGCCGTTGACCATATCCTGCCAGACGATGATGCCCAGTTTATCGCAGTGGTAGTACCAGCGCTCCGGCTCGATTTTGGCGTGCTTGCGCAGCAGGTTGAAGCCCAGCTCCCGCACGGTGTGCAGTTCGTGCTCCACAGCCGCGTCGGAGGGCGGGGTGTAGAGGCCGTCGGGCCAATAGCCCTGGTCCAGCAGGCCGTTGAGCAGGATGGGCCTGCCGTTCAGGAAAAACCGCCGGATGCCCTTTGCATCCTCTTTGCATTCCCACTTGCGGAGGGCAAAATAGCTGTGGACGGTGTCGAAGCCCTCTTCTTCGCCCTGGGTCGTGCCGACGGTCAAATCATAGAGGAAGGGGCTGTCGGGGCTCCACGGGAAGAAATGCTCTTCGGCGATATTCAGGGTCACTTCGCCGTCCCGGTCGGCCTCGTCGCTGCCCCAGTCCTCGGCGATGGTCACACCGCCGGCCCGCACCACGGCCCAGAGGTTCACTGCGCCGCCGGGCTTCGAGGTATGGACTTTCACGGTCACGGTCCGGGCGTCGTAGTCCGGGGTGACGGTCAACGTATCAATGTAATTTTCCGGCACCCGTTCCAGCCACACCGTCTGCCAGATGCCGCTCTGGGCCGGGTAGAACATCCCGCCGGGCCGGAGGGTCTGCTTGCCTCTCGCCTGCGTGCCGGTGCCGGTGGGGTCCTGCACCGCCGCCCAGAGGGTGTTATGGCCCTCCGGGCGGAGCAGGTCGGTGATGTCCAGCGTAAAGGGCCAGTAGCCGCCCCGGTGTCCCCCGGCCAGACGGCCATTCACCTCCACCGCGCAGGCGTAGTCCACCGCCCCGAAGTGGAGCAGGACGCGCCCGCCCTCGCCCGCCGGGGGCGTGAAGGTGCGGTGGTAGTGGAGCCACTGGCCGGGCTGCAGCGTCCGGCCCACGCCGGAGGCTTTTGCCTCGGGCGAATAGGGTACGAGGATAGCGCCGTCCCACTTTGCCGGGAACTCCGAGCTCTGGGTGATGGCGTAGTCCCACGGGCCGTTCAGGTTGACGTAGCTGTCCCGGCGCATACTCGGGCGGGGATATTCGGGGAGCGGATGCATTTTAGTACCTCCCTTAATAAATATATCCGATTTGGCTCTCCTTTTCAGGGGCAACAACGACGACCGCCGCCAGTGGCGGAAACAGGGAGTCGTTGTTGGGGCAGCGGCCAGTAAGACGCGCGCAATGCGCAGCGGATGCTGGGTGCCGCAACCCAGCCTTGTCGAGCGATAGCGAGACTGAGAGGTTATGACCTATAACAAAAGCCAGCGCACATTTCTCGTGCGCTGGCTTTTCTGCATTTTACAGCTTACTGGATGCCGGTGACCTTGTAGTCCTGTGCCTCGACGGCGTTCTTGAGCACGTCGTCGGCGACCTCGGCGTTTAGGGTGACAATGGCGGTGCCGGCCTCGTGGCTCACGACAGCCTCGTCCACCTCGGGCAGGGCTTCCAGAGCCTTCTTCACGCGGGCTTCGCAGTGGCCGCACATCATGCCTTCCACTTTCAGGGTCTTCTTCATGGTATTATCCTCCGTTTTGACTTCGGGCGCTTCGGCGTCCGATTTTTTGTTATTTTCAGCCGCAGACTGCACCGGGGCAGCAGCGGGAGAAGCGGTTTTGTGGTCGTGCCTGGTGCTGTGCAAATCGAACAGGTTCAGCCGCAGGGCGTTGCTCACGACGCAGAAGCTGGACAGGCTCATGGCAGCAGCACCGAACATGGGATTCAGCGTCAGGCCGAAGGGGATGAACAGACCAGCCGCCAGCGGGATGCCGATGATATTGTAGATGAATGCCCAGAACAGGTTCTCGTGGATGTTCCGCAGGGTGGCGCGGCTGAGGCGGATGGCCGCAGGCACGTCCGAGAGCTTCGAGTTCATCAGCACGACGTCGGCGGCGTCAATGGCCACGTCGGTGCCTGCGCCGATGGCAATGCCGGTGTCGGCACGGGTGAGGGCGGGAGCGTCGTTGATGCCGTCACCCACCATGGCCACCTTGCCGCTGGCCTGCAGCTGGCGGATGACGGCCTCCTTGCCGTCGGGCAGGACGCCCGCGATGACCTCGTCCACGCCCGCCTGCCTGCCGATGGCGTCGGCGGTGCGCTGGTTGTCACCGGTGAGCATCACGACTCGGATGCCCATGTTCTGCAGCTGACGGATGGCTTCGGGGCTGTCCTCCTTGATGGTGTCGGCCACGGCGATAACGCCCAGCAGACGGCCTGCGCCGCCGAAGAAGAGGGGAGTCTTGCCCTCAGAGGCCAGCTTTTCAGCCTGCTGTGCCAGTGCGGCGGGCAGGGTGAGCTTGGTCTGGATGAAGGCGGCATTGCCGGCATAGATGTCCATGCCGTCCAGCTTGGCCGCCAGACCATTGCCCGGCAGGGCCGCGAAGTCAGTGACTTCCGGGGGAGTGATGGCCTTTGCCTCGGCGTCGGCCAGAACTGCCTTTGCCAGAGGGTGCTCGCTGCGGCTTTCCAGCGCTGCGGCCAGCGTCAGAAGCTCCGTCTCGGAGACACCCTCAGCGGGCAGCAGGTCGGTGACGCGGGGTGCGCCCTCGGTGATGGTGCCGGTCTTGTCCAGCGCCACGATCTGGGTGCGGCCTGCGGCTTCCAGCGAGGCGGCAGTCTTGAAGAGGATGCCGTTTTTTGCGCCGAGACCATTGCCGACCATAATAGCCACAGGTGTTGCAAGGCCCAGTGCGCAGGGGCAGCTGATGACCAGAACGGAGATGCCGCGTGCCAGCGCATAGCCCAGCTCATGGCCCAGCAGCAGCCAGACGATGGTGGTGACGACGGCAATGGAGATGACCGCCGGGACGAAGAAGCCCGACACGGTGTCAGCGATTTTTGCGATAGGAGCTTTGGTGGCGGCGGCATTGCTGACCATCTTGATGATCTGAGCCAGCGTGGTATCCTCGCCCACGCGGGTAGCCTCACAGCGGAGGAAGCCCGACTGATTGGTGGTGGCGGCGCTGACTTTGTCGCCGACGGCCTTGTCCACCGGGATGCTCTCGCCGGTCAGAGCGCTCTCGTTGACTGCGCTGGTGCCTTCCAGCACCACGCCGTCCACCGGGATATTCTCGCCGGGGCGGACCACAAAGACGTCACCCTTCTGCACGTCGGCGATGGCCACGGTCACTTCCGCGCCGTCCCGCACCAGCGTAGCGGTCTTGGGGGCCAGCTTCATCAGGCTCTTGAGGGCGTCGGTGGTCTTGCCCTTGGAGCGGGCTTCCAGCATCTTGCCCACCGTGATGAGGGTCAGGATCATGGCGGCAGACTCGAAGTAGAACTCCATCATATAGTGCATGACGAGCTCGTCGTTGCCATCCACCTGGGCACGGGTCATGGCGAAGAGGGCGTAAGTGCTCCACACGAAGCTTGCCATGGAGCCGAGGGCTACCAGCGTATCCATGTTGGGTGCGCCGTGGATGAGGCCCTTGAAGCCGTTGATGAAGAACTTCTGGTTGATGACCATGACGATGCCCGCCAGCAGCAGCTGGACGAGGCCCATGGCGACGTGGTTGCCGTCGAACCAGTGGGGCAGGGGCCAGCCCCACATCATGTGGCCCATGGAGAAGTACATCAGCACCAGCAGGAAGCCCAGCGAGGCGATGAGACGGCGCTTGAGCTTCGGTGTCTCGTGGTCGGCCAGTGCGTCGAGGTCGGCGCTGTTGTCAGCGGCCTTACTGGCAGAGGCATTCTTCGGGCTTGCGCCGTAGCCTGCTTCCTGCACAGCCGAGAGGATGGCGGCAGGGGAGGCTGTGCCTTCCACGCCCATGGAGTTTGTCAGAAGGCTCACCGAGCAGCTCGTGACGCCCGGCACCTTCTTCACGGCCTTTTCCACCCGGGCAGAGCAGGCCGCGCAGCTCATGCCCGTGACATTGTATTGTTCCATTGCGGATTCCTTTCCCTCTTATAGGATGCCCGGAACGGGGTCATTTCATGAGCCGGGGCAGCAGCTGCAGCAGTTCGTCCAGCTTCTGCGTCTCGCCGGCTTTCAAATCGTCGGCCACGCAGGTGCGGATGTGCTGGCCCAGCAGCTCTTTGGAAAAGCCGTTCAGTGCAGCGTTCACCGCGGCCACCTGCACCAGAATATCGGCGCAGTAGACGTCCTTGTCCAGCATCGCGCGGATGCCGCGCACCTGGCCCTCAATGCGGCTCAGCCGGTTGGCAAGGGCGCGGTACTCCTCAGGGGTACGGTCCTTGTGGCGGCAGCAGGAGGGGGCAGTGTCCTTTTCGGCAGGCTCAGCGGCGCAGCAGCAGGGCTTTTTTTCAGCATCAGTCATAGCAGATAACTCCTTTCCGGGTGTATCAGTGTGAAGAGGAAATGTACCCTGTGGGGGTAAATCTCCCGATACTCTGATTTTACCACTTGGGGGTATCTGTTTCAAGTGGGTAGGAAATGCTAACTGTGAAAACTTTGTGAAAATAAAAGTCCCGAAATGCAGAAACGGGAGCCTCCCGGTGAAGGAAAGCTCCCGTTTCTGTTTAGGATAGGAAAGAGAATGGCATAAATAGGGGAGAGGGTCACAGATTGGTGTAACCCATCAGATAGCGGTCCACCTCGGCGGCGCAGTCGCGGCCCTCCCGCAGGCCCCAGACCACGAGGCTCTGGCCCCGGCGCATATCGCCGCAGACAAAGACCTTGTCTACATTGGTGCGGAAGCCATGGTCGGCCACATTGCCCCGAGCGTTCCGCTCCACGCCGAACGCCTCAGCCACATAGTCCTCGCAGCCCACGAAACCGGCGGCGATAAAGGCCAGCTGGCAGTCGTAGGTGAACTCTTCGCCGGTGGGTACCATGCTGGTACGGCCGGTGTCGGGGTCACGCTGGGGCTTGAGATAGGAGATGACCGCGCCGGTCAGGTTGCCGGCGTCGTCCTTCAGAAACTCTTTGACGGTGGTCTGGTAGACGCGGGGGTCTTTGCCGAACTTGGCGAGGCACTCGGTCTGGCCGTAGTCCACCTTCAGCACCTTGGGCCACTCGGGCCAGGGGTTATTCGCGGCCCGCTCTTTCGGGGGCTGGGGCATCATTTCCAGTGCCACGAGGTCGGTGCAGCCCTGCCGCAGGGCGGTACCCTGACAGTCGTTGCCGGTGTCGCCGCCGCCGATGACGAGGACATTCCTGCCTGCCGCGTTGATGGCCCTGCCGTCGGCAAACTTGCTGTCCAGCAGACTCCTGGTCACGCTGGTGAGGTAGTCCACTGCGATGTACACGCCCTTCGCGTCGCGGCCGGGGACGTTCAAATCGCGGGCTTTCTTAGCGCCGCAGCAGAGCACGATGGCGTCATAGCTGTTCAAAATCTCAGCGGCATCCACAGCCCCGCCCACATCCATGTTGGTGCGGAACTCGACGCCCTCAGCCTGCATAATTTTGATGCGGCGCTCGATGATGGATTTGTCCAGCTTCATGTTGGGGATGCCGTACATCAGCAGACCGCCTACACGGTCAGCACGCTCGAAGACGGTGACGGCATGGCCCCGGATGTTGAGGTATTCGGCCACCGACAGGCCCGAAGGGCCGCTGCCGATGACGGCCACGCTCTTGCCGGTGCGGGCCGGAGGCGGGGCGGCATGGAGCCAGCCCTTGGCGTAGCCCATCTCCACGATGGCGTGTTCGTTCTCCCGGACAGTGACGCTGCTGCCGGTGACGTCGCCGCAGGTGCAGGCGGCCTCACACAGGGCAGGGCAGACCCGGCTCGTGAACTCCGGGAAACGGTTGGTGGTGCGCAGGCGGCGGAGCGCCAGTTCCCACTTGCCCTGATAGACCAAATCGTTCCACTCGGGGATGAGGTTGTTCAGCGGGCAGCCGGAGGCCATGCCGCCGATCATCATGCCCGCCTGGCAGAAGGGGACGCCGCAGTCCATGCAGCGCGCTGCCTGGGTCTGCTGCTCCTCCCGGGAGAGCCAGATGTGAAATTCGTTAAAGTTTTCAATGCGCTCCAGCGGCGGAACATCCGTGCTGGTCTTGCGCGTGTAATCCATAAAACCAGTGAGTTTTGCCATGATGTTCCCCTCCTTACTTGTTCTTCTGCACGGCGTAGAATGCTTCGATCTGCGCCTGCTCGCCGTCGAGGCCGCGCTCTTCCATGGAGGCGATGACCCGCAGCATATGGTCGTAATCGTAGGGGAGGACTTTCTTAAATTTGGGCAGGAACTCGCTGAAATCGTCCAGGATCTCCTTGCCGCGGGGCGAGCCGGTCAGCTCGACGTGCTCCCGGATGAGCTCTTTCAGGGTGGCGACGTCGTACTTGTGCTCCACCGGCTCGAGGCTGACGGTCTCCTTGTTCACCCGCTGGTAGAAGTCCCAGTTCTCATCCAGCACATAGGCGATGCCGCCGGTCATGCCGGCTGCAAAGTTCTTGCCGGTCTGGCCCAGAACGACGACGGTGCCGCCGGTCATATACTCGCAGCCGTGGTCGCCCACGCCCTCGACGACGGCCACAGCGCCCGAGTTGCGGACGCAGAAGCGCTCACCGGCCACACCAGAAACAAAGGCTTTGCCGCTGGTGGCACCGTAGAGTGCCACGTTGCCGATGATGATGTTCTCTTCGGGTTTGAAGGTGATGCCCTCGGGCGGGCGGACGACGAGCTTGCCGCCGGAGAGGCCCTTGCCCATGTAGTCGTTGCAGTCGCCGGTCAGTTCCAGCGTCAGGCCCTTGGGAATGAATGCGCCGAAGCTCTGGCCGCCTGCACCGGTGCAGTGGACGGTGTAGACGTCATCGGGCAGGTCGCTGCCGTACTTGCGGGTGATCTCGCTGCCGAAGATGGCACCAAAGGCGCGGTCGGTGTTGGAGACATCCAGCTTCACGCTCTGAGGGGTCTTGCTGCTGAGCTTGAATTTCTTCATCAGCACCTTCATGTCCAGAGTGTCTTCCAGATGAAAGTCGTAGGTGTCTTCCTTCTGGAAGTGGATATTGCTGTTGACGATGGCGGGGTTGTGCAGGATGCAGTCGAGGTCCATCTTGGACATCCGGCTGCTGGCAGGGGCAGGCTTGACATGGAGCAGGTCGGTGCGGCCCACCAGCTCGTCGATGGTACGGATGCCCAGCTTTGCCATATATTCGCGCAGCTCCTGCGCCACGAAGGTCAGGTAGTTGATGATATACTCGGGCTTGCCGCGGAAGTGCTTGCGCAGCTCGGGGTTCTGGGTGCAGATGCCCATGGGGCAGGTGTCGAGGTT
>OIWS01001985.1_pt1 | contig 18097 bp, 16 predicted proteins | sample 1587611 | NCBI WGS metagenome assembly OIWS01 (sample SAMEA3888919, study PRJEB22519) | human gut metagenome | biome: human gut; feature: human-associated habitat; material: faeces | place: Denmark | collected 2010 | reverse complement strand
AACGTGCCCTAATACCGTACAATATGAAGGGATACTTAAACAGGAGGTTTTATGAGCAGAATGATTCTTGTCCCTATCGATATCTCTGATAAAGAATTTACTGAACGCATTATCAGTCACGTTGAATCGGAAGCGCGGATTGACGACGCCGAGGTGCATTTCCTCACCGTGATCCCTTCTCTGCCCTATTATGCCTCACTGGGAATGGCCTATACCGCTGAGCTTCCCGGCATGGACGAGCTGCGTGAGGGTTCTGAAACGCAATTGAAAGAGATCGCGAAGCAGTTCTCCATCCCGGAAGACCGGATGCATTTTCACGTCGCGGAAGGATCGCCAAAAGATAAAATCCTTGCGCTGGCTAAGTCGCTGCCAGCCGACCTGGTGATCATCGCTTCGCACCGACCGGATATCACAACTTATCTGCTGGGCTCCAACGCCGCCGCGGTGGTTCGTCACGCCGAGTGCTCGGTACTGGTGGTCCGCTAACGCCGCAGCCCGCCGCCCGGCGGGCTTTTTATTTCCGCATCAGCCGCCCCCGCCTGGCTGCTCGCTGCCGAAAGTGCCGGAAAGATGCTGACATTCCGCCCCTGAATCCGTACCATACACGCCACGGTTGCCTGTCAAACCTCAATAATTGCTACGCGCCAGCGCCACGTTGTTCAGCGGCTGGCAGAATGCGTGCTCTTCTGATGCCACACTATGAATTGAGCCACTATTACATGCTGCAAAACCAAGAAATCAGTAAAAAAGAAAAGTACAACATTGATAAGTTTCCCAAATAATCTCAAGCCCCTGAATTTATTAATTTTATCTTCCAATACAGTCAGTTATCACCCCATGCGAACAACGCCAACCGACGCCAGCCTACGAATTTAATGCCCTTTTTTGCCCCTTTTTCTTATCCGATGCCCCTTCTATGCCCCTCTTTTGCGAGCAGCTTTCCAGAAAGAAAAAGTGCATGTTTACGACAATATCCTCCCATGACATCATCTCCTGCGTTAATCATGTAATTTTCGGTGCGCACCACTCTTTCATGATAACGGCCTTCCCTAGGAAAACCCATCAGTTGGCCATCACTCGCAACGTCTATACTTTAAGTCTGAAGACTGGAGGCAACCATGTGCGGACGCTTTGCTCAATCACAAACCCGTGAAGAATATTTGGCATACCTGGCGGATGAAGCCGAGCGCGACATCGCATACGACCCTGAGCCGATTGGGCGTTACAACGTGGCGCCGGGGACTAAAGTTTTGCTCCTGAGCGAACGAGACGAACAGCTGCACCTCGACCCGGTTCACTGGGGTTACGCACCAGGGTGGTGGGATAAGCCACAGCTCATTAACGCTCGAGTAGAAACAGCGGCGACAAGCAGAATGTTCAAGCCTCTATGGCAACATGGGAGAGCAATTTGTTTTGCAGACGGGTGGTTTGAATGGAAAAAGGAAGTCGACAAGAAACAGCCTTACTTCATTCACCGTAAAGACGGCAAGCCCATCTTCATGGCGACTATCGGCAGCGTCCCTTTCGAGCGTGGAGATGAAGCAGAGGGATTTATGATTGTGACCGCTGCGGCCGATCAAGGGCTGGTCGATATTCATGACCGACGGCCGCTAGTACTGACGCCTGAAGCAGCACGCGAATGGATGCGCCAGGATATAGGCGGAAAGGAAGCCGAAGAGATAGCAGTCGACGGAGCAGTATCCGCCGACCATTTCACCTGGCACCCGGTATCGCGAGCGGTAGGTAATGTGAAAAATCAGGGGCCTGAATTGATTGAGGCTATCAAAAGCCTGTAGCTTTGATGACGTCCGGAATGTGCTGTGAGTTCAACGGGTCGATGCAACGCTATCCTTAATCAAGGGGGACGTTGTCATGAAACGAAGAACTCGGATTAACTACACGCCAGAGCAGAAGGCAATTATCTGGGACAGATATAAGCAAGGTGATTCTCTACATGATATCGCCAGAATGTTCGACAGATATCATTCTTCCATTATGCCCACTATCCACCAGACAGGCGGCTATCGTCCTCCCGTGCGAAAACGGCACCGATTAGCGCTTTCGCTTGATGAAAGAGAGGAGATATCCAGAGGGCTGGTAGCAAAACTCAGTATCAGGGATATCGCCGCCAAATTATCAAGAGCGCCCTCAACGATTAGCCGCGAGGTCAGGAGGCACGGTGGTGCAAAACAATACCGTGCAGCAAAAGCCGATGCTACTGCGTGGGAAAATGCACTGAGACCAAAACCTTGCAAGCTAATTGAAAGCCCCGCATTGTGTAAAATCATTGCAGAGAAGATGCATCAGGACTGGTCGCCGGAACAGATCGCCGGTTGGCTGAAACGCTGTTATCCGGATAATCAGGAAATGCATGTGTCACACGAAACGATTTATAAAAAGCTTTTTATACAAACCCGGGGAGCATTAAAAAAAGAGCTGCAGCAATGCCTCAGAAGCGGAAGAGCAGTGCGTAGATCCAGAACGTCATCGCTTAAAGGGAAAGGATTAGGGTCAATCCCGAACACGATACCTATCAGCGAAAGGCCACCAGAGGCGGCTGACAGAGCCATCCCAGGTCACTGGGAAGGTGACTTGATTCAGGGCTCGAAAAACTCCTATATCATCACCCTCGTAGAACGTCATTCTCGTTTTGTTATGCTGGCGAAGATCAGAGACAACAAGACCATAACGGTTATATCTGCACTCATCAGACAAGCCCGGGAATTACCTGCTGAGCTTTATAAAACATTAACTTGGGATCGTGGCGCTGAAATGACCAGCCACACACGATTTACTATAGCGACAGGCATTCAGATTTATTTTTGTGATCCTCAATCTCCCTGGCAACGTGGCTCAAATGAAAATACGAACAGATTGCTCAGACAATATTTTCCAAAAGGAACTGACTTATCGGTTCACAGCCAGCAAAGACTTAACAGTGTTGCCAGACAGCTCAACGAAAGGCCGAGAAAAACGCTAGACTATGAATCACCCGCAGAACGGTTCAATCAATGTGTTGCATCCATCGGTTGAACTCACAGCCAAAAGCGGACATTACTATATTCAAATAATTTATAGTTAGGTAAAGTATACGAAGGTGCTTAACTTACCCCTTAATAAGAAAGGAATGAAGATGGGTTTTACTGATGAATTTTTTTTTGCACTCTCAAATTGGCAGAATGGATGGAGAGAAGATCAGAATAAACGTGACTTACTGGCTAATGATTTATTGGATACAACCCAGTGTTTGGATAAAAAATTCAAAAGTGTCACCTCACCTTGCTATAGAAAGCGTTTTCTTCACCAAGGTGAACTTATAGAAATCGTTTTGGTAGACCAAAAACATGAAGGAGTAGTGAGTTGGACTTTAGATAAAAAATATGCTGAGATATTCAAAGGTCTTTTTAAAGTAGATGCTGTTTCTGCGGCGATTTTTGAGCACACACCTACAGAAAGTGAAGTTGTTGTAAATCTATGTGAATTATGGAAGAACTCTGACTTTATTGAAGCAGCCACACATTTTCAGAAGAGATATCCTGAGAATGCAATACCTCTTTTTCATTTCAAAGATAGTCAAAGTGAAGTGATACTTACATCACCACTGAAAGGCTCGGAAATCATCGCTCTCACCGGAGTATCTAGTCCGTTTGATGCTTTATGTGATCAAGCTGGAATCCCGGATGATTCATCCAGAAATAACTTGTTTTCAGAATTAGTTGAAAGCGGAAACTATCCGGGTGAATTAAGATACACAAGTAAAGAAAGTGCACAACGAATTATAGCTAATGTAATTCTAAAAGTGGAAAATAGAATTAAAGAATTTAAGCAGAACAGTTAATATAAATAGGCAGCGCAAACGTCTGCTCCTTGCTCGCAGCGGAAACTAGCTAAGCTAGTTTATCCGCTTTGTGCTGTGATGAGCGGTGAGCGGTGAACGGTGAGCGGTGAGCGGTGAGCGGTGAGCGGTGAGCGGTGAGCGGTGAGCGGTGAGCCAGATAATCAATGTGGTATCTGAGGGGATACAGCAATGGCAGACGGTTTTCCATATCCATCAGGAACTATTGTGCTATAGTATTTTTAAAGCTAAGAGAAAGTAACAGGTGTTTGGATAGATAAAGATTCTGAGAGCAATAATTTTGAGTAGGTGTTATTTTCAACGGTACCATTTGGCCGCGAATAATAAAATTTAATTTTTACTAACGGATTGAAATATGGCTATTTATTACTACGAGGATGTATTCAGAAAAGCAATAGCAGATCTTGAGTCATTTTATAAAGAGGAATATGGGTTTTCTGTCAAAGTGAATTATTCTGATAATTTGTGGCAACATGCTTCTATTGTTGGGAAAAATGAAAATTCAACCATTAGGTTCTCTCAAGATTGTTGTGCTCGGAAAGTAACTGACTCAACAGAGCTATTTGTGGCATTATTAATTGTATGCCATGAACTTGCCCATTATTTAAATCATCATAATTATTACAGATCAACTAGCGATGAAGATGATCGAATCATAGAAGCATGGGCAGATAATTTTGGTTCTAAACTTTTCATGGTACTTATAACCTATGGCAGTAACATTATACGTATGTGTGAAATATTTTCTGTGCCGATCGATGCTGGTGATAAAGTTAACCTAATTGGATCTGCATTTAAAAATGTCTGCAATATGTTTTATAGAAATGAAAGCAAAAAGTATCATTATCGGATTGAAAGAATGATGCATATCTGTTCGGGAATTAGCAGTTTTCTTCAGTTTTATTGGGGGAGATTAGACCTTCAGTTAACCTTCGATATTTATCTAAGGCTTTACGCTCATTCAGGGATGTACGATATAATTGAGGCTGATTATAATTCCTTTCCAGTAAGCAATGATGATTTCAATAAGGTTGTTGACATACATCAACCTCTTCAAAAAGGTAATACTGCGATCACTTTGGGTCTTAAGAAAAAATATAGGAAATATATTGACACATCATTCGTTGAAGATATTTTCTTTGCCAATCTATACAGGGATGCATTCTCTTTTAGTGCTCAGGCTCAACTGGAAAATGGGGAATATCCCGAGGATTTCAAAAAAATGATGCTGGATAAGCTGGAGAGGAAAAATTCGTGAACTTAATCTGTTTGAAGAGCTAAGATAATCAAATTATCAGCTCTATCATCACTAAGAGCTTGGTAACTCAGAATTAAGTCAGTGAACATACGGAAACAGTTGAAGATGTTAAAAAGTATTTGGGATCAATTTATTAGCACTTCCGTACTGGCTTATACAATCGAGAGCACATGCCATGGCGATAAGATGTAAGTCATGGCCTGCGCCCCATCGATTAAGACATCTCAATGTTGGTCATGTTGTTGTTGGAGTTGCGAACTTCCGCTACTCGCTCTAAGCGTAAGCGGACTGTAGTAACAGCATAACCACTACCGTTAATGGCCGAATCATCTAACTTTGAGAAGGTCACAGAACCTAGTAGTATAGCGCGGGGATAGCATTTCTCGTTTCATCTGCCAGACAGTCTGGATCCCCTGCCCTGCAAAATACACAGTTCCTCTTCCGTCTTTCGCATTGAGATGGTCGAGTACTTCCATGAGCTTTTCACTGTTCTTTCGTGGTGCGTTGTCATCAAACAGGTTGAGCTGCGCTACGCCCTGACTGTAGAAATCCCCAAGCATCACCCCTGCTTTCTGGTAGCGATGTCCGTCTCGCCAGATTACATCGAGGCATTTCGTCGCCGCGGTGATTATGTCCCTGCTGTCCTGGGTTGGAGTTAGCAGCTTTACTGATGCGCTGTTTCCGTAGTATGGCTCGTTAAGCGCAAAGGGGCTGGTTTTAACGAACGCTGAAATGAACCGACAATACTGATGCTCGCCACGGAGTTTCTCCGCGGCACGGGATGCGTATAAGCATATCGCCTGGCGCATCTCTTCGTAGGTGGAAATCCGCTGCCCAAAGCTGCGACTACAGACAATCTCCTGCTTTACCGGCGCGAACTCCTCAAGACCGAGACATGGCTCTCCGCGCAGCTCCCGCACAGTTCGCTCCAGAACCACATTAAAATGCTTCCGGATAAAACGGATATCGGTATCCGCCAGTTGCAGTACCGTTTTAATCCCCATGGCCTCCAGTTTTTTACTGATGCGGCGCCCGACGCCCCAGACCTCATCCACCGGAAGCAAAGCCATCAACTTCCTCTGCCTTTCAAGATTAGACAGATCCACCACCCCTCCGGTCTGTCGCTGCCACTGTTTCGCAGCATGATTGGCCAGCTTTGCCAGGGTTTTAGTCTGGGCTATGCCGACACCGACCGTGAGGTGCGTCCTGCGCAGAATCGTCTCGCGAATTTCCCTGCCAAAGTCGGTAAGGTCGCGACAATTCCGAACTCCTGTAAGGTCGCAAAATGCCTCATCAATACTGTAAATTTCGCAGCGTGGAGAGAGTTCCTCCAGCGTTGTCATCACTCGGTTGGACATATCGGCATAAAGCTCATAGTTGCTGCTAAACGCGATAATACCGTGCCGGCGAAACATGTCCTTTTGCTTGAAATAAGGTTCACCCATTTTGACGAAGGGCTTCGCCTCTGGCGAGCGGGCGATCACACAGCCGTCGTTGTTTGACAGAACGACCACCGGACGCCCTTTCAGGTCAGGACGAAATACGGTCTCGCACGATGCATAAAATGAATTCACATCACAAAGCGCAAACATCTTAGCCAGCTGATTTAATGATGTACGTAACCACCCCGAAAACGTCGAGAGTGTCTTCACTACCGACGACTATCGGGGAATACGCGCTATTCATTGGGTTAAGCTGAACTCGCGGATGCAGCTGCAGCTTCTTAACGGTAAACTCCCCGTCCACCGCAGCAATCACGATATCACCATGAACTGCGGTTCTTGAGCTATCCACAACCAGAAGATCACCTTCCCCTATGCCTGCGTCTTTCATGCTGTCGCCAGCGGCTTTGACAAAATACGTCGCACTTGGGTGGTTAACGAGCAACTCGTTCAGATCAATACGTTGCTCAACATAATCCTGCGCTGGACTAGGAAAGCCGCACTGCACAAGGTCGCTGTACAACGGGAGCAGCATGATCTGACGTAACTCAACGGGCGTGTAGAACTGCATAATAGACTCGCTCACATTTATACTGTTTTTATATACAGTAGTTTTAACAAAGCGACAGATCAATATAGGTTCTGGCTATCAATTTATGTCATTGCCGTAACACATTGATGTAACGAGCAAGGTAAGTCTTAAAGTGTTTTCAGGCCTTAGTTGTTTGATGCTTTTGCGAACAGGGTCCGGTTAAAATTTTTCAGCTATAGCAAATTGCTCACCTGCGATCTCTTGCATACGGTCGCAGGTGAGCAAACTTAACCGGCTGGAAAATATTTATAAATCGTCTTCACTCCCACCCCTATCACATCTGCGATCTGTTGCCGGGTAGCGCCGTTCTCCAGCATTCTGCGGCACCGCTCCACCACTTCTTCAGTCATTACCCGGCGGCGACCGCCGACTCTCCCCTGTTCCCTCGCAACAGCTAAACCGGCGCGGGTACGCTCGACGATCAGCTCGCGCTCCATTTCCGCCTGGGCGCTCATAACGTGGAAGAAAAACGGCCTGCTGGCGTACTGGTATCGATGCTGTCGGTCAGGCTGCGGAAATTCATCCCGCGCGCCTGTAGCTCCGACACGAGCGTAATCAGATCGCGTACGCTGCGGCCAAGCCGGTAAGGTTTCGAGAGTACATCGCTCGGCCACTGTAGCCGGGGAGAAAGCGCCCCTCGATAATGTCGAGCGCTTGGATAAGCTAGTAAATGAGTCTGCAGAGTTGCTCTGCATACCTAGCGCAGAATGATGGCAAAAAACGATGAGATCATACGCGAACTGATCCCACTCAATCGCCAGTATGTGTCCCTTGCTGATGCTCAGGTTGATATCGTGAATATCTTGGAGGACACGACAACATATGTAAGGAGCCCTGGCGATAAAGCCAAGGCATTAGAAGCCAGAAACAATGGCGGAGTGCTTGAACCTACAAGGCTAGCAATGCCTTTTAACGAATATGTCAAATTCATTGTTGGCTATGTGACAACCAAGCTTTTTAACAACATTAATCCTAGCGATGCTGCCACGAGGGTTGATAAGTAATAGAAAAATTCTTAACGCAAAAGAACAAGAGTAATTTATGATATCGCGTCTTGTAAAAACCCAGTGATTTACTGGGTTTTTTATGATTTTTACCCTAAAAAGTGCAGGCCAGTTCTAGAGGCTATATTCATTAATAGTCGTCATTCCCTCTCGTCTGTTCATCTTCCCGAATTTCCTCTTCATCATCTTCTGATAAAACCCTGTTTGATAATCTAATGATTGTATTTGCCTGAGACAAAACCTCTTCGATATCACAAGAAAACCTGTTTTTGTCTACATTTACGATCTTTGAAGACATAAAGTCAGCTGACAAGTTATCCTTCAGTCCAAGGTGATCATCATGATAAGCAAATACTTTGGGTTCATTTCCCATCGAGACGATGGCCTCTACAAGCTCCTCGACTGTTTCGAAAGATATGTCAGGCGTAAAAGGACCACCATCACCAATAACTTCAGCAACTTCCTCTAAACTCTTGTACTCACCCATGTTACACCCTCAGGATTTGAACAGTACCTTGTATTTTGCTTTCGATATTAACCTGTTGTCAAACGGAGAGATAACATAGATAGCCCCCTCGCCAGGTTAATGTGCATTACTCCAATGCTTTGCGCTGATTTGTTGCGCCGCCAACGCGGCAGACTACATAACTGCTGCATACATTCGCTGATTCGTGACAGGGAGTGTTGACCTCTGCTCGTCAAAATGTCTCGAGTTCAGACTGGTAACCTGTATGACAGTTGAGCTAGTTAACCAGCAACAAGTGCAGGGCGATACGTCGTTCATCTTAATCCATCGCTGGCTGAGAAAAACTGTGCTACACAAGGTCTCGCTACTACGTGGTCAGCACGATATGGCGAAGCTAATCAGTCTTGCAGAATTACATTACTGACTCACTTACAAAATTTATCTTTTACATACAATGAGTTAAATTAAGACTTATTCTCTATGGATATAACACCATCAATACCTATGCCATTGAAAAAAACGTATCTTTGTTAAGACCCAATTACATCTAAAAACGCATACACCCTGTTTGAGACACGGCAAACATCATACGCATCCTATTGTTTTCTCTGTATTAAATTTAGCACTCAAAAAATGGACGATTTTAAGAATTTTCTTGTTGTGTATTGCAAAAAGTAGAAATTTTCAGTATCGTGACATTACTGTTTGTTTAATCGCTGGTAGTGTCACTTCGCAACTACCCGTAGTAACCACAGAATTCGGTAAATGCATGTCAACTCAAGAGAAAAATGGTACTATATTATGGGTTAATACACTAAAAGGGGCTTGCATTCTTTTAGTAATACTTCATCACTCAATAATTACGACCTTGACACCTTCGATAGAATACCTTTCAGCAGGGGTCATACCTGCAGAGCTATGGGATTTATTTAATAAATCAATATCCCCACTCCGTATGCCTGCATTCTTTTTTGTATCCGGACTTCTTGCGTCAAATTCAGTTTTAAAGAAAAAATGGTCAGATGTTTTTACAAAAAAAATCTCAAACTTATTATACCTGTATATACTTTGGGGTTTTTTGCAGTGGTTGTTTATAAAAAAAATAATTACCGAACCAATGGGGGCGCAATTATCAAATGCTGATAATAGTGCCTATGCAACTTCTGTTTACGACTTTTTAAATCTTCTTTTCAATGCATCTACAAGCCTTTGGTATTTGTATGCTCTTGCGGGTTACTTTTTAATAAGTAAGTCACTCAACAGACTAAAATATATCACCATAGCTCTGGCAATTATTTTGAATTACATTCCAAGATTTGGAATAATAGAAAGCTGGAGTATAATTAGCATTAGCCAAAACATGATTTTCTTTGTAATAGGCGTTTACTTTAGCAATGCCATTGTGAGATTAACAGAGATAAAAAAAGAGAATCTAGCCACATGGGCCTTAATATTAGTATTGGCCTTAGTGAACGTAAAACTAGGCATTGGCAAAAATATTTTTGTTTGTGTGGCCTCTATTGCCTTATCAATAAAAATATGCCAGTACATGAATGATAAGTTCGATATGTCATGGCTAAACTGGATAGGTAAAAACACGCTTCAAATATACGTCATTCATCGTATCTACGTTGAGGTATTCGGTATAATCCTGCTTCGTCTCGGAATTGACGAAGGATGGTTTATGAATAACACATACTCTTTAATGTGGAGCATAACATACCCAATAGCATCAGTATTTACATATGCAACACTTTCTATTTTAACTTGGAAATTATTAAACAAGGGTCTTGGGAGAAACTTATTCTCTTATCCAAGTCTTTTAAACAAACAACCTCAGCGGTTATCATAAAAAGGCTGCGCACCATTAATTATGGTGCGCAGATCAATCACCACATATCAGACAAAAAATGAACAATAAATTACTAGTTAGAATTGCCGCATTAGTATCCATTACTTCAATAATAACTGAACTCACCTCCTGGCCTGAAGTTTTGTTTATATCAAATATTGTCATGATAATCATATGGGGGCATATGGAGTATCAAATATGGAAAAGTGAACGATAATAAAACAGCAGCATGGCAATATATGATTCAGCCAGATCCCATCAAACAGTAGATACAAACCAAACAGTTTAGCAAATAGACTTATACTAGACGAAGAAAAAACTCAAAACACAGAATATGAAAGATCCATTTGTCAGAATGCCGTGACTAATACCCGCCACATATCACCAATTAATTATAGTTCACATCTACTGCGTTGGAGTTACTATATGCTATGTAAAGATAGCTTTATGTAACCCTTTAAGGAACTGCGACTCCTCTTGCTGCCATGATGCTGGCAATAATATCCATTGATGAAATGACATCTGTATCAGCAAGAATTGCGTTATAAGCGCAGAAAAAGCCAATTGTTCCAGTGGTACCTTCAGTGATTCCGGTTGGAATTGATGGAACTGCGTTAAGAAAAATTGGATATGTTGACTTTTCTCTTGCGCTAATAGTTGCCTGCGTAACACTGCCTCCATGTGTAATGCGTCGGATTTGTGTATTGCTGACAGTAAGAGTTTGTACTGTCCACGCGCCCAAAATATTAACATTTGACATCATTGTCACTGAAGGTGATGCCAGACCTGTAGCCGCTGACCAAGTCGTTACTCCTGTAGTATCAGTTGCCAGCCTAATTCCTGAGTACGGAGCGGAAGAAGGAGTGATATTTGATAGAGAAGAAAACCTTTGGCCAGCCCTGGCTACTAGGTTCCAGCAGTAAATTAAAGTCATTTCATCTGATTCATTTATTTTAGTATTAATAAAATCATTAACAGATGCCAATACAGCTCCTTGCGCATTGAATGACCCAGAGAAGTCCATAACGGCATTTCCTGTAAAATCCTGGCGGCTCTGCATATCATAGATAGCAAGTGATGACGGGCGAATCAATTGCATGGCTGGTTCAATGAATGGCAATTCGTCGTTATCAATGAACGTATTCAGTATGACCCGCATTTTATATCTCCATTAATTCAATAAGGCTTATCTGGGCTATAGATGTTGCAACCGAGCCAGAACTAAACTTAACTGTTGCCTGCGTTATTCCCGACGGCACTTTAAATTCGTAAGAAAAATAAGACCAGTCAGTTATAGCGGTTTTCCAGCCTCGTAAACCAGCAAGGTTTTGTGTTGAACCAGTACCACCGGCCAGGGCATATAAACTAAATTGACTACCAGCTTTAACAAAGAATCCAAACTGCATTTTCTGTCCTGGCGTAACAGATACTGTCAATTCGGATGCCTGGTTTGTTGTGGTCCAGACATTTCCTTTTACGGCCGAATCAGTTGATATCGTTGCAGTGCCAGAGGTGGTGATTGTCCAGTCTGAGGGGTTGCTGCCTGTGTTATTTAGAAACAGTGCGTTTGTAATATGGTTTTTTGTCAGCCCGGAGGCTAATTGTTCATCTGCTCTGACTGGCCAAACAGGAGATGTCCAGTCCATTAGACCATCAACAAGCGCCTGTCCCATAATCTTCGCCCCGGTACCATTTGGATGAGAAACATCCTGGTTATACCCCGTAATCCAATCGCCGGTTAGTGGGGCCACAGTATATCTGTGCAGATCGACAAGAGGGAGAAATTTAGCGCTGGCATATGCGCGAAGCCATGCGTTAAGTTTCTGCTCTGCTATACGCCTGGTGTTATCTCCACTGTTTCCCTGTGCTGACATAGTGCAAACTACTGGAATTATACCAGCCTGTCGTAACTGGAGAAAAATAGATTTGAATGCAGGTATAGTGACTGTATCTATATCTATCCCCTGAACTATATCATTGCGCCCACACATAACAACACAAAATGTAGAGTTGGCAGCAATAGCACTTGGTAGATGCACGTTTTTAACCTGGGATACGGTATAACCGCCAGTTGCTGAAATGCCAGCTAACTGAATTCTCCCATTTGTAAAAAGAGATGCCCACCCATGCCAAGACTGATCATTAATACACGGGGCGTAAGACGTACCGCTGGCATTTGCACCAGACCACGCTACCCCGTATGCTGTGATTGAATCACCTATGGCAAATATATCGCCTGGCAATGGTCCACGGTGATTAGTTAACGGCTCACCGAGGCAAATAGGCCTCCCAGTTTCAGGGTCCCAGTACCACAAAACTCGCCCATTTAAATCGATAATAGGGAATGGATAACTATTATCTGAGTCATCGACTAGTCTTTGTGGCGTGACGGATCTGGCCACCAAGTCACCGGTAGATAAAATTTCCACTGAGATTTCTTCTATTCCGCTGACCGATTTTGTTTTAATACCGGCTGGAGCATTAACCACTCCAGATTCATCGATATATAGCGGGGTTTTCCCTGACTTATCAATCACCTCCAGTGGGTAAACTGATTTTTCACTGGTTTTAAGCCCCTCTGTTCTGGTGTTTGTTTCATTAATCTTTTCGTCAATGGCACTAACAGCTTCCTGAGATGGCATTTTCCGGCCAGTAGGCTGCAATGTCCCGCTAACGTTCATGACCTCAACAGCCAGCGCGCTGTCGTCCGGGCTACGGTAATACGTGGTGCTCCCTTCGGGGATATTCGCGATATCCGCCTGCGCCGCCGCCAGCGTCGCATACTGCTTGCTGAGCGGAATGATGTTCTGCCGTATCTCATCATTTTTCGCCATCATCTGGCGCCAGGTATCGAGCGGTTCACCGCCGCGGTCGTTAACCGTTCCGGCCGGACCGTTAACCAGCTCGTCAGCGCGCTTAACGTTGTCCATGAATATTTCCGGCGTCGTCGTGCCCAGTGGCGGGTTAAGTTCGGCCATGTTTTTTTGCTCCAAAAAGAGGCTTCGCTCAAACGAGGGTTTGAGCGAAAAGAGTTAATTAGGGGAATTTGTGGTTTTAGGCGACGTCGCCGGGGTATGTGGCGTCGTCGTACTGGTAGAACGATTCGAGGTATTCTTTTGCGGTGACCTGGCAGGTTCCGTCAGACTGCGGGGCGATCTCCTCTACAATGGCGTCGTAGACGTGGCGCGTTGAGCCGCAGAACACCAGGCGGATCGGCTCGATGGTTGCCGACGACAGGTCAACCTTCATCGGGTCATCAAACTCGCTCAGGTGCGGGACTGACAGCTGAAAATCGCCCACCCTGCTCGCCACCATCAGCCCGGATGCAGAGCCATCCTGATAGCGGATCAGCGCGCGGGGGTTTTCGAAAGACCAGTCCAGCGGCTCCGTGACGGTGAACGTTGTCACGCCACCAGCCGTTGTCATCGCCTCCACCAGACAGGAAATCGTGTTGTTACCCGGAATATCATCCGTGAGCACAATGCGATCGCCCGTGTTGTAGCACAGCGCGTCCAGCTCGGTAGTGGTCTGGAACGTCACCCGCTGCTGAAGGTATTTCATCAGGCGACGCATGCCGATCTGGTAGGCGTGATCCTGATTCAGTACCCCATCGAGTTTGTAATTCTCGATTTTCACCGGCGTGGGATTATCAGGCGCTCGGCATTTAACGGTCTCCTCCGCCCAGGTAGTCCCGTTGATGTATGTCACGTCGACGCTATCAAAATCATCGTCGGACGGTACGGTAAATCCGCTCTGCAGCTCCTCCACCATCTCATGCGGAGTGATCACGCCAGTCCAGGGCTTAATCCCTTCCCTGTTTACCGTCGCCAGGCCATCGCTCAGCAGAAAACGTGACTTCCCGGCGTTGGCTATCTTCTGCAGCATTTCCAGCGCTGAGATACTGTCGCCGGTAGCGAAATCGAAATACTCTCCCCGTGGCGTCCAGTACGCAGACTCCAGCGCGTTGATGGTGTCGACATCCATCTCCAGCCCCAGCGAGTTCCCGACATGCAGCAGCGCCCCCGAAATGGTTCTGGCCGTTCCTGAGTCGTAGGCCCGCGTGGCCACAACGTTTACGCGGCGGTCCGACTGCGCCGCCAGCTTCCCGCCCGTCTCAACGGTCACCGCCATCAGCGACACGCCGGGATAGGATGAAGGGCGCGTCAGCAGTCGCCCGCGCAGTGCCTGCCAGTACATACTGTCTCGCGCGTTGTTTGAGCCCTGCTCATTGCGCCGACGGCAGCGAACCTCTACCAGCCCCGGAGAGCTGAGGGTGATCCGCTCAGTGAAACCTAACCCGTTGACGTTTTTCAGCGCATACTCGCCCTGGTGACTCACCCACCCCGATCCGGAACCGTAGACGCGATACTGTATCTCCCACTCAACATGCCGAAGCCGCTTTTTCCCCTTGCTGTCAAAGCCACAGATGCCGTTCGGGAAGGAGAAATTCACCTCGAACGCATCCACTACTTCATTTTCAGGGCATACGAGGAACGGCCCCAGCCAGCTAAGCGTGTCGTTAAGGCCAGTGGCCTCATAGTCAATCATCGTCCTGGCGGTGAAACCCGGCCATGACTCATCAACGGTACCGTTAACCAGGCGCGCCACCGTCGCCGTCGTGCCGTCGGCAGAGACAATGCGGTACTCATTCCCGCGGTGAGCCAGTGAAAGCCGTTGCACCCCCTCCGGCATGCCGGAAAAGGCCGTTCCCGTGGCGCTGTTATAGGCAAGCGTCACATTCGCCGTTACCGCCGGGCTGCCGCCGGTTGATGCCGTGCCGGAGGTGTAAACCGGAGCATCACCGAAAACAGCTGCAGGCAGCGAAGAGGACGTGATCGCCCCACCCGCGAACGGACTGGCCGACTCGGTTATCAGTACGGTGCCGCCGTTGTCCTGTGCAACCAGGCCGGAGCCAGTGAGTCCCTCGGTGATAGCCGCCAGCAGTCCCGACATCGAGACATAGTTAGCCACCAGCGACACCGGGTAGGTAACCCCCTGCCAGGTGATCGTGAACGTGCTGGAGCTGGTCGAAAAATCGTAGGTGGTTGGGGCCGCACTGGCATGGACTTTTGCCGCACTCCCCCCGGTGCCGGGCACTGCAGCCTGGCCGGGGGTATATGACGCGATAAACAGATCGTAATCGACAGAGTTAAACCCCAGCGTCACCGGCATTCCAACCACCGGCGCGATCTCCGTCAGCAGCGGGCTTGCGATAACTGCGTTTGCAGCCTCCTTTGCCTTGTCCTTGCCGGAGCCGTGACCGATCGCCATGTGTGCATAGCCTGCACCCTTCATGATGGTGGAAACGTCTGCGAAGTCCAGGTTGATATAGCCCTCTTCTACAATCAGATCGGAGATGCTCTTGACACCGGTCTTGAGGACATCATCTGCCAGGGCGAAGGATTCCCGCATGGTCAGCGGCTTGTCCAGACCCTCCAGCAGCTTTTCGTTCGGGATCACGATCAGAGAGTCTACATACTTCCGCAGCTCAGAGATACCTTTTTCTGCCTGGAGCATCTTCTGCTCACGCTCAAATGCGAACGGCTTGGTAACCACTGCAACGGTCAGGATGCCTGCCTCCTGTGCCAGACGTGCAACCACAGGTGCTGCGCCGGTACCGGTACCGCCGCCCATGCCGGCAGTGATAAAGACCATCTGAGAGCCCTTGAGTGCATTTGCGATCTCATCCTTGCTCTCCTCGGCAGCGCGCTGGCCGATCTCCGGGTCTGCGCCTGCGCCGCGGCCCTTGGTCAGCTTGGAACCCAGCTGCACCTTGGTGGCAGCGTGGTTCTTGGCCAGAGCCTGCTGGTCGGTGTTCATTGCGATAAATTCAACGCCCTGCAGGCCATCGCTGACCATGCGGTTGACCGCGTTGCCGCCGCCGCCGCCAACACCGATCACCTTGATCGTCGTAACGTTTTCGTCCATTTCTTCATCGAGCATGAGTGCCATAACTTTGTCCTCCATCGGATTTTATCGTAAAACTGCGCATAGCGCACAGAAATTATCTGCTTACACTTATATAACTGTATCGTATCATCTTTTTGCCCTGAATGCAAGTCAATTTTGCTTTTTTGAAGGTGTTTTTTTCTCGCTGGCGCTTTCCCGCGGCATTTCCCGCTCAATTTGGGCACCAAGTTCCGCCAGCATCTGTGCAAAACCGGCATATCCACGGTCGATGTAACCGGTGTCGGTAATGCGGCTCCGTCCCCTTGCCGCCAGCGCGGCCACCACCAGTGCCGCGCCTCCGCGCAGGTCCGCAGCCCGTGCACACGCGCCCTGCAGCTGCCGCACCGGCCGGATGTCCAGTGTGCGTCCCTGCACCTGCACAGCGGCTCCAAAAGCCGCAAAACCCTCTGCACAGCCGAATCTCCGCTCAAACACCACATCCTCGATGCTGCTGGCGCTGTCGGCGGCAAGCATGGCAGCAGCAAGCAGCGGCGCTGCGTCTGTTGCCAGTGCCGGGTATACCCCGGTAAACACTCTGCCCGCGCCGTGCAGCGCGCCCAGCCGGGTAATGACCGCACTTTCCGGCCCTGTTTCTACCCTGCAGCCCATTTGTGCCAGAATTTCCAGCAGCGGTGCATAGGTCTCCGGCCTGCAGCCGGTCAGTTCCACCCGGCCTCCTGCCGCCGCGCAGGCACAGGCAAGGGTGGATGCCACGATGCGGTCGGCCATGGGCGCAAAGCTGCAGCTATACAGCATTCGTCTGCCCTGCACCCGGATGGTGCTGGTGCCCGCGCCCTGTACACAGCCGCCGCAGCGGTTCAGGAATGCTGCCAGATCGCTGATCTCCGGTTCTCGTGCGGCCCCGCGCAGGACCGTCTCGCCCTGCGCCGCAGCTGCTGCCAGAAGCAGGGTCTCGGTAGCACCCACGCTGGGAAACCCAAGTGTGATGTCCGCACCGTGCAGTCCGGCAGGCGCTGTCAGGATCAGCCTTGCCCCCTCCTCCCGGCAGTGCACGCCCATCTGCGCAAGGCCGGAAAGATGCAGGTCCACCGGCCTTGCACCAATGCGGCACCCGCCGGGCAGAACGGTCTCCACCCGGCCAAGCCGTGCCAGCAGCGGTGCGCAGAACAGGATGGATGCCCGCATCTGTGCTGCGGCCTCTGGCTCCAGACGGCAGACCGACGGCATGCTTTGCACCGTGATGTCACTGCCCTGCCAGCGGGCCGCGCAGCCCGCACCCCGCAAAAGGACAAGGCTGGTGTCCACATCCGCAAGCTGCGGCACCGCCAGCAGCCGCACCGTGCCGCTGCACAGAAGGGACGCCGCCAGCAGCGGCAGGACACTGTTTTTGGCTGCAGGGATGCGCACCGTACCGTTCAGCGGCACACCGCCTGTAATGATCAGATCTCCGCCCATGCAAAAACCCCCGTTCCGCAAAAGATACCTCATGCTATGCGGAACGAGGGCGGTTTGTTTCTATTTGTTCTGCGGCCTGTGTTTTATTTGTCGTGTCATTTGTAGCAGTTCCGGGGCCGGAGCATACCGCTTTAAGGCACCGAACGTCCGGTTTTACATCTCCCCGCGGGACACCGACAGCACGATGCCCATTTCGCCCAGCAGCATCATCAGGCTGGTGCCGCCGGAGGAAAAAAACGGCAGGCTGATGCCGGTGTTGGGG
>OIWS01001984.1_pt1 | contig 18118 bp, 19 predicted proteins | sample 1587611 | NCBI WGS metagenome assembly OIWS01 (sample SAMEA3888919, study PRJEB22519) | human gut metagenome | biome: human gut; feature: human-associated habitat; material: faeces | place: Denmark | collected 2010 | reverse complement strand
AAGCCGCCGGTAGAGCCGCGCCGTGCCGTGGAGACTGGCGATAAACAGGATCGAGACAACAGCGCACGCCGCCGCCAGCAGCGCCGCCCGCTCATTGGGCAGCTCGCCGCTTTGCACCAGCCGCAGCAGCCGCCGCAGGGCCTCCCCCACCGCCGGCCCGGAAAGCCCCAGCCCTATCAGGTCATCGCCGGAAACGGCCAGCTGCCGCACCGTAAAGCAGGCGTCTTGCTCCTTCGCCTCCCGGAAGGCCTCCAGCAATCCCCGGTAATAAGGCTCCGCCTCCTCCGGGTGGGCCTGTCCCAGGGTATCGGCCCGGCGCAGCGCGGCAAACCGCAAAAAGCGCTTTTCCCCCCAGCGGCCGGCCCACCGGGTGGCCATCTCCACCGTGGCCGGGAACCGGATATCATGTATTTTGATCAGCTCGGTCACCTCGGTGATAAGCCTCGTTTCCGCATGCAGCCGCCGCAGGATCTTCTCTGCCGTTGCCGCGCTTTTTTCCTGGTGTCCCTTAAAGTGCCGGATCCCCTCCTCATCGGTGGTGCAGCAGCTGGGCTTTTCCACATCGTGCAGCAGGGCGGCCCAGCGCAGCGCCGGCTCCGCCGGAATATTCTCCAACACCGTCAGGGTGTGCTCCCAAACATCTTTCCTGTGGTGGGGGTTATTCTGCATAAAGCCCACCATCGGCAGCAGCTCCGGCAGCACCACCCCAATGACATCAACATACTCCCGCAGCACCGGGGCGGCGGCCGGACCGCACAGCAGCCTTTCCAGCTCGGCCTTCACCCGCTCCGGAGAAAGATTTTTCAGCCGGGGGGCATTCCCGCGCAGGGCGGCAGCCGTTCCCGGCTCGATCTCAAAACCCAGTGCGGCGGCAAACCGCAGCCCCCGTAAAATGCGCAATCCATCCTCGGCAAAGCGGCAGTCTGGTTCCCCCACCGCCCGAATGAGCCGGTTTTTCAGGTCAGCCTGCCCGCCAAAGGGATCGATGACCTCGCCGGTTTCGGCATTCCAAGCCATGGCCCCTATGGTAAAATCCCGCCGGGCCAGGTCCTCCTCCAGCCCCACCCCAAAGGTGACGGCATCGGGGTGGCGGCCATCGGTATAGCTCCCCTCCCCCCGGAAGGTCGTCAGCTCCACCGGGGTTTCCCCGGCCAGCACCGTTATGGTCCCGTGCCGCACCCCGGTTTCTATCACCCGGCAGCCGCTCAGCAGGGCCTCCGCCTGCTCCGGCCGGGCCGCGGTAGTCACATCCCAGTCATGGGGCTGCTTTCCCAGCAGCAGGTCCCGCACAGCGCCCCCCACCGGGTAGGCCGCAAAGCCGGCCCGGCGCAGGGTCTCCAGCAGCTCCTTTACCGCCGGCGGGATCTTCCCCGGCTCTATATACGCGCGCGCACTCATCGGGATGCCCCCTTTCCTGGTTCTATTATAGCAAAAACCCCTCGCCGCCAAAAGCATACAAATCGTATCATCGCATTGCATTATACAAAATGTACTTTATCATGGGGAAAAAGCAGCAAAATTCCTGCCAAAAGCCGCCGGGCAGCAAAAAAGTTCTTGCTTTTGGCCGCAAACTTTGATAAGATACTAATGTTGCATGATTATATTGCCCTATAAGGAGGTGCAGACAAATGGCAAAATGCGAAATTTGTGGTAAGGGCGTCACTTTCGGTATCAAGGTTTCTCACTCCCATCGCCGTGCGAACCGTACCTGGAAGCCCAATGTCAGACGAGTAAAGGCAGTTGTAAACGGTACTCCCTGCCGTATCTACGCCTGCACCCGCTGCTTGCGTTCCGGCAAAGTAGAGAGAGCCGTCTGATGCTCCCCATTTACCCCCGCAAATAAAGCTCCTGTCCCGCTGTGGCAGGAGCTTTTTTCTATCCTTTTGCCGGGGCATATTCTCATTTCGCCTGCCGGCGGGGCGGGGCCTTTTGCAAAGGCCTAAACTGTGCGCCTGCCCGGCGGGGGATAGTTTGTGGTCGCCTATCGGCGGGGTGGAGCCTTTTGCAAAGGCATAGTTAACACCGCTCGCCGCGGGGGCGTTCCTTTTGCTCCTGCAAAAGGAAGCAAAACAGGGCAAAGGGGAACCAAGCTTTCCCCTTTGCAAACCCCTTTGACGCTTAGCTGTGCTGGCTACGAAAGGCATTTTTCTGCGAAAAAGCCTTCCGTACTGCACGCAGATGGACTTAAAAAGAGCCTGCGGCGCATTTTTATCGCCCCCACACTGGAGTGCGGAAGGGCGAACCACCACCCCTGTCCCCTCCTCGGAGGAGGGGAACTATGGGGCGGGAAAGCAAATACTTTCTAATTTGCGGCTTGCAAGGTGCAAAGCCGCTGACCCATGGTTATGGTTAGCGGGGCTGGCGGCTTGCAGGAAAAGGGAGGGCGTTCCCCTCCCCCGAAGCGGGGGAGGTTGGGAGGGGGCAGATGCGCTGCGGCACCTTATAAGCACCGTTTAGCCCACGCTCCGGGAAGCCGTCGCTTTGGCTTTCCGGGCGGGAGTTCCGGTGCGTCGGGTTTTTAGGGCGCAGCCCTAAACCGTTTTTGCATCCTTTTGTCGGCACAAAAGGATGCCCCCGCCGGGTAGGCGTACAAACTATGATATCTAAAAGGCTTTCCCCACCGGAGGTGATTGCAAATTATCACCTTAACATCCCACCGCAGGTGGTTCGGCCTGCCCCTGTTTTTACTTCAGCAGCTTCTCGCACCCGGCCGCCAGCCGCTCGGCCAGCTCCCGGATGAGGGCAGCGTCCTCGCCCTCCACCATCACCCGGATCAGCGGTTCGGTGCCGCTTGCCCGAATCAAAATCCTGCCGGTATCACCCAGCCGCTCCTCGCACTCCTCGATAAGCGTCTCCATTTCGGGGCTTTCGTGCAGCGCCTCCTTCATATCCCGGTCGGCCGCCACATTCAGCAGCACCTGCGGGGTAATGGGCATCCGGCCCGCCAGCACGCTCAGCGGCTCGCCGGTCTTTTTCATCACCCGCATCAGCTGGATGGCTGAAAGCTCTCCATCACCGGTGGGCATATACTCCCGGAAGATGATATGCCCCGATTGCTCCCCGCCGATGTTATAGCCGTTTTTGCGCATATTTTCCAGCACATAGCGGTCGCCCACCTTGGTGGTCTCGGCGTGGATGCCATTCTCCCTGGCGAACCGGAAAAAGCCAAAGCTGCTCATCACCGTCACCACGGCGGCATCGCCGGGCAGGCGGCCCTCCGCCTTCATCTGCCGGGCAAAAATAGCGATCATCTGGTCGCCGTTTACCACATGGCCCTTTTCATCCACCGCCAGGCACCGGTCGGCGTCCCCGTCAAAGGCCACCGCCAGGTCATATTTTCCCTCGGCCATCAGGCTGGCCAGGTGCTCCACATGGGTGCTGCCGCACTCCCGGTTGATGTTGGTCCCATCGGGGGCATCGCACAGGATGGTCGCCTCCGCCCCCAGCAGAGAGAACAACTCCTCCGCCGTTCTTACCGCCGCGCCGTTGGAGCAATCCACCAGCACCTTCATGCCGGTCAGCTTTTCCGGCACGGTGGAGGCCAGATACCCGGCATACTGCACCGCCGCCTCACGGTCCTCGCGGCAGGTGCCTATCTCCTCCGGCTCCACCGGGATCATGGGGATATCCCGGTCCAGCAGCATCCGCTCTATCTCGTCCTCCTCGTCATCGGTCAGCTTGTAGCCCTCCGGGCCAAAGATCTTGATGCCGTTGAACTCGTAGGGGTTGTGGGAGGCCGAAATGGCCACGCCGGCCGCGGCCTTTTTCTGCACGGTCAGGTAGGCCACCGCCGGGGTAGGAACCACCCCCAACAGCACCACATCGGCGCCGCCGGCCATCAGGCCGCCCGCCAGGGCCGCCTGCAGCATCTCTCCGGAAAGCCGGGTATCCCGGCCGATGACCACGGTGGGGCGTTTTTCGGGGTGCTCTCCCCGGATGACCTCGGCCAGGGCCATGCCTACCTCCTCCGCCCGGCGGATGGAAAGATCCCGGTTGGCAATGCCGCGGATACCGTCTGTTCCAAACAATCTGCCCATATCAATTCGTCTCGCTTTCTCAGTTGGTTTCGGTGCCGCCATTCCAGCGGAAGTGCCCCGAAATGGGGTGGTTGCGGTGGCAGCGCAGCAGGGCGTCCTCCTCCCGGCGGGGCTGACCGCTGTTGTGGATGAGGTACGGGATGCCGTCCCTGTTCCGTTTATCGGAGATGATGCCGATGTGGCTCCCCCCAAAGGTCACGATATCCCCAGGCTGCCATTCGGCGATCTCGTAGGGGTCGATGGTCAGGCTTTCGGCATATCTCTCAAAAAACACCCGCAAATTGGGGACCCGGCGGAAATCGATGTTGGGATCGGGCGTGCCCTGCACCCGCGGGTAAAGCCCGGTATTTTCGGCGATATCGGCATCAATGAGCGCCTTGAGGTCATACCCGGCGTTTTGAAAGGCCCGCCACACCACATCGGTGCAGACGCCCCTGTCCTCCGGCGGGTAGCCCCCGGCAAAGTAGCCGGGGTCATAGGCGGGGTGATTTTCGGCATCCTGCCGGGCCCCCAGCATCAGGTCGGTGTAATCGTCGATGCCGTCGCCGTCGGCGTCCAGCGGGCTTTGCAGCGTTTCAATGCCGAAATGCTCCGCGGTATAAGTTCTATGGGGCAAAAGATTCCAATAGTCCAGCCCCAGCAGAATAAGCACAAGGGCCAACGCGGCCAAAAGCCACGGCCAGCGGCGTTTTTTCCGTTTTTCCATTCTCATCTCCGTCATCAAATTGCTTTAATGAACCGATCCTGCGGCTTATTTGCGTCAAAGTCACAGTGTCCGCCGGCATCAGCATTGCAGTGTCATCTGAGCGTCCGCCGCCCCGTCCGGGGCCTCCAGATGGAGGTGGTTATAGGCCAGCCGGGTCACACAGCGGCCCCGGGGCGTCCGGGTCAAAAAGCCGATCTGCATCAGGTACGGCTCATAAACATCCTCCAGCGTCACGCTCTCCTCCCCCACGGCGGCGGCAAGGGTATCCAGCCCCACAGGACCGCCGGCATAGTTCTGGATGATGGTGGAGAGGATGCGGCGGTCGATGCGGTCCAGACCGAGGTAATCCACCTCCAGCCGTTCCAGCGCCTCGGCGGCGATCTCCGGGGTGATGACCCCGCTGCCCTGCACCTGGGCAAAGTCCCGGACCCGCTTCAAAAAGCGGTTGGCGATGCGGGGGGTGCCGCGGCTGCGGCGGGCCAGCTCCATGGCTCCCTCGGCCTCACAGGGGATGCCGAGGATCCCGGCCGACCGGGTGACGATCTGGGAAAGCTCCTCCGGGGTGTACAGCTCCAGCCGGAACACCACACCGAAGCGGTCCCGCAGCGGGGCCGAAAGCTGCCCGGCCCGGGTGGTGGCTCCCACCAAAGTGAACCGGGGCAGATCGATGCGGATAGAACGGGCACTGGGCCCCTTGCCGATGATGATATCAAGGGCGTAGTCCTCCATGGCGGGGTACAGTACCTCCTCCACGCTGCGGTTCAACCTGTGGATCTCATCGATGAAGAGGATATCATTTTCATTGAGGTTGGTCAGCAGGGCAGCCAGATCGCCCGGTTTTTCGATGGCCGGGCCGCTGGTAATGCGGATATTGACCCCCATTTCCGCCGCGATGATCTGCGACAGGGTGGTTTTGCCCAGGCCGGGGGGGCCGTAAAGCAGCACATGATCCAGCGGCTCCCCGCGCAGGCGCGCCGCCTGCATAAAGACCGAGAGATTTTCCTTGACCTGCTCCTGGCCGATATATTCTTCCAGCGTGTGCGGGCGCAGGGAAAGCTCATTATCCCGGTCGTTTTCGGTCACTTCCGGGGCGACAAAGCGGTTTTCCAAGTCCATCTCGTATTCCGGCTGTTTGCCTCTATCGAACATGGTGTGATCTCCTCTCTTTGGGAGTAGTGGGTGGGGCGGCCGCAGGGAGCCGCAGGCGCAGGCACGGCGGCCGAAGACCGCCGAAGCGGACGGCAGTCCGCTTTAGCCCCGCCCGCAGGGCGGGGCGGGCTGCGCCCCGTATCCCGGTCCCTGCACAAATTCAAAGCTGTTTACTTGCCGCGGGTAAAGGATTTGAGGGCCCGGCGGATCAACTCATCCACAGCCAGCGAATCCTCCATGGGGGCGATAACGGCGGCGGCATCGGTCTGGCCGTAGCCCAGCGCCACCAGCGCACTGATGGCCTCGCTTTTAGCGGTATTGTGGATGGTTTCCGCCACGGTGGAAATGGTGCCGATCTCATCACTAAACGGCATGCTGATGTCCTCATCGCTCACCTTATCCCGCAGCTCCAGGATGATGCGCTGGGCCAGCTTGGCGCCGACGCCCTGGGCGCGGGTGAGGGCCTTGGCATCCCCGGCGGCAATGGAGAGCATCAGCCGGTCGGGGGCGGAATCCGAGAGGATGGCCAGGGCCACCCGGGGACCCACCCCGGAAACGCCGATGAGCATCCGGAAGCAGCGGCGCTCCTGCTCGGTGGAAAAGCCGAACAGCTCCATGCCGTCCTCCTTGACCCACAGGTGGGTCAGCAGGGTGACCTCCTGCCCACGGCCGGGCAGACTGGAAAGGGTGTGGGTAGAGGCGGAGCACTGGTAGCCGACGCCGCAGGCTTCCACCACGCAGTAGGTGGGGGCCACCTGGCGCAGCAGCCCGGAAATGCTGTAAATCATGTTTTCTTCTCCTTGTAGGTGATGGGTTTGCCGCGGCGGTTGCCGCCGCGAATCTCCGCCAGGGCGGCGGTAGGCAGGCGGCTGCCGCCATTGTGTCCATGGCAGATGGCAATGGCCAGGGCATCGGCGGCGTCATCGGGCTGGGGCACGGATTTGAGATTTAACAGGCGGCGGGTCATTTCCATCACCTGCTCCTTTTCGGCCTTGCCGTAGCCCACCACCGCCGATTTGACCTGCAGCGGCGTATAGTTGAATACCGGCACGCCCTGCTGCTCCGCGGCCAGCAGCAGTACTCCCCTCGCTTCCGCCACGGCAATGGCGGTGGTGCGATTGGTGGTGAAAAAGAGCTGCTCCATGGCGATGGCATCGGGGCGGTACTGGGTGATGATCCCCACCATGTCATCGTAGATCTGCCGCAGGCGGGTCTCAAAGGGAAGCTCCGCGGGAGTGGTGATGGTGCCGTATTCCACCAGCGAAAAGCGGACATTATCGTAATCCACCAGGCCCACGCCCACGATGGCATAGCCGGGGTCGATGCCCATGATACGCACGCGTAAGCCCCCTTTCCCGAAGTCCTGTTTTTATCGCATTAGGGCATGGGTTCCCATAATGATTTATCTTATATCGTACCACAAGAACGGATGTTCGTCAATAACGCAGAAGGATTTTTTAAGAAATATTCACAGATAAGGCCCGGCGTCTTTTGTGGGACGCTGATTTTCATTTCTCCCTAAGGCCGCCGCAGCCGGCTTGCCGCCTCTCTGCCCCCAAGGGCGCAATGGGATGAGAGGAAATTGCCGGGACGGTCTTTCGCGTTTTATCAAGGTGTGGACCGCTTTACCGCATAATTTATCTCACGCCCCGCGGCGCCGCCCTGGGGCTGCTTACGGGCGGCATAAAAGGGAAGATTTTTCGGCTTTCTCCTTTGCGTTTCATCCGGGGAGGCGCTGACCCTCCGCTTCGCTCTGCGCTTCTTGGTTCACCAAAAGAAAAAAGACGCCCATAGGCGTCTTTTTTCTTTTGGTGGACGATACAGGACTTGAACCTGTGACCCTCCGCACGTCAAGCGGATGCTCTTCCAGCTGAGCTAATCGTCCATTTTAACTGCTCGATTATTTTACCACAGTCCCGGCGGCGCTGTCAAGTCCTTTTTGCGTGGCCCGCCGCAAAAAAGTCGTCCCCGGCCCTCGCGTGCGTGTACGCGTATGCGCGCGCTGAACGCGCGCGAGAAGGCCCCCAGCCGCCTTGCCAGGGGTGGGCCGACCTGCTACAATGGAGAGGCCAACAGCCTGCCGGGAAATGCCCGCGGCAGGCGTTTTTTCTAAAAAAAAGGTCAGAAACCGTGTCACAAAAGCCGGGCGGGAGCGGTTATATAGGGTGTAAGGCAAAAAGCCCTCCGCCCCTTCGGCCCCGCTTTTCCGGAAAAACGACCCAAAGGAGAAAACATCATGCTGCCGCTTTTTATCATGGCTATCGAAAATGACACCGACCGGCAATTTGTTGCCGGGCTGTACCAGCGCCACCAGGATTTCCTGCTGCGCTGCGCCCAAAAGATACTGAATGACCCCGACCGGGCCGAGGAAGCCCTGCACGAGGCCATGCTGCGGGTCATCCGCTCCCTGGAACGGGTGCGGCAGATCCCCGCAGAGGAGCTGCTGCCTTACCTGGTCACCATTGTGCAGACCGCCAGCATCGACCTTTACCACAAAACCAACCGGGAGCGGCAGGCCGCGCAGGGCCGGGAGCGGGACTGGGCCGAGAGCCTGAGCGGCACGGAGGATACCGAACTTCTCCTCATCCGCCGGGAGCAGGCCGAGCTGCTGCGGGAGTGCCTGAAAACACTGCCCCAGCGGGAGATAGACCTGCTGAACTACGCCTACACGCTGGAGCTGTCCTCGAAGGAGATCACCCGGCTGACCGGCCTGGCGCCGGGCAATGTGCGGCAGATCCTGACCCGGGCCCGCCGAAAAGTGCTTGCCGCCTATATCGAGAAAGGAGGTATGAACCATGAGTAACAACAATTATCCGCTGGATGAAAAAGCGTTGGAGGAGCAGTATGCCGATCTCCTCCTCAAGATCGCGCTGAAGGAATACCTGAAGGAGCAGGCCCTGCAGATGAAGCAGCAGGAGGCCGAAGCCGCCCCCGCGCCGCAGCCGACACAGGAGAGCAGCAATGTGGTAGCGGTGGCCTTCCGGCAGGTGGGCTGGCAGGAGACCAAAGAGACCCTACTGCACGGCCTGAAGAAGGGTGTCACCCGAGTGGCGGTGGTGTTTCTGGCGGCCGCCCTTACCGCTACCACAGCCTTTGCCCTCTCCCCGGTGGAAAGGAAGGAAAGCATTCTGGAGAAGGTGATAAACACGATCCGCAATTATGCCGATATGCTTACCAACACCTCCACCATGGTGGAAGTGCCCCGCTACCGTTATGAGGAGTATTCCTTCATCGAGGTGCCGAATGAGCAGGTGCAGGAGGTCATTGATACCTGGGTGATCTTCCGCAACAGCGTCAATTTTACCGAAAAATCCGGCATCAGCCTTTCGGCAGTGATGAAAGCGATGTACTATTACTGCGAAGCCAAGGGGCTGGAATACCCCTACACCGATGATACACACACCTGGGTAGATGCCAAGGCGGTGCAGCAGTTTGCCGAATATCTTTTTGGCGCCACCAAGGAGCACCTGGACTGGGAGGTGTACCTGGAGCCCCGCTACTACGACGCCGAACGGGATGCCTACCGGGATATCCACTACGAGGATGGTTACCCCAATTACATCACCATAGCCCGGAGCGGGCTGGTGAGCTATACCGAGAATGAGGACGGTACCTTTACCATAGAGCTGGTGATGGAACCGGATAGTGACTGGAATGAGTATTGCTATTCCCCCGTAATTATTACGGCGGATTACAGCAGCGGCCATCTGGTACTGGTTTCCGGCACGGTAAAGGAAATGCTCAGCGAAGTGGAGCTTTCGCTCACCCAGCAGCGCCTTGAATACGAGCGCATAAACCCCACTGGCCGCCGGTAAACCTCCTCGCCGCCCGGCACACCAAAGCCGCCCCCGACCGCAATGGCTGGGGGCGGCAGTATTTGGGGCAAAAGCAGCCGGGACGGTTACTTCATCCGACTGACCTGCTGGCGGATCAGGGCGCGCTTGAGGCGGGCTTCCGCCATGGCCAGCTCGGTATCGGTGAGATCGCCGTGGCCCAGCTTTTCCCTGGCCCGTTCCTCTGAGGCGTGGCTGCGGGCGGTGTCGATGTCCTCGGCCCACTCGAAGGTGGTGGCGGTGAGGGTGACGCGGCCGCCCAGCACCGAGACCATACCGCCCATGCAGGCGGCAATGTGCTTATTCCCAGCGGTGATGACCTCGGCGGGGCCCATGCCCAGCGCTGTGACATAATCGGTGTGGCGGGCACGGATGCAGAGATCGCCCTCGATGGAGCGCAGCCGCAGGCTTTCAGCCCGGCCGGAGAAGATCTTGCCATCCGGCGTGACGATATCAAGTGGGAATTCCGTCATGGCTTACTCTCCTTTTTGGGCCTTTTCCACCACCTCATCAATGGTGCCAGCATACAGGAACGCGCCCTCGGGCAGGTCATCGTGGCGGCCCTCGATGATCTCGCGGAAGCCGCGGATGGTCTCCCGCAGCGGGACATACTTGCCCGCCATACCGGTGTACTGCTCCGCCACATGGAAGGGCTGAGAGAGGAAGCGCTGGATCTTACGGGCGCGGCTGACCGTCTTTTTATCCTCCTCGGAGAGTTCCTCCATGCCCATGATGGCGATGATATCCTGAAGCTCCCGGTAGCGCTGCAGAATGCGCTGGACGGCACGGGCGACCTCATAGTGCTCCTGCCCGACGATCTCCGGCGAGAGGATGCGGCTGGTGGAATCCAGGGGATCGACCGCCGGGTAGATGCCGAGGGAGGCGATGGCACGATCCAGAACGGTGGTGGCATCCAGATGGGTGAAGGTGGTGGCGGGGGCGGGGTCGGTGAGGTCATCGGCAGGGACATAGACCGCCTGCACTGAGGTGATGGAGCCCTTGCGGGTGGAGGTGATGCGCTCCTGCAGGGCGCCCATCTCGGTGGCCAGGGTGGGCTGGTAGCCTACTGCGGAGGGCATACGGCCCAGCAGGGCCGAGACCTCGCTGCCGGCCTGGGTAAAGCGGAAAATGTTATCGATGAAAAGCAGAACATCCTGATTCTTGACATCGCGGAAGTATTCCGCCATGGTAAGGCCGGTGAGGCCAACTCTCATACGAGCCCCGGGGGGTTCGTTCATCTGGCCGTAGACCAAGGCGGTCTTATTGAGAACGCCGCTTTCCTTCATTTCATTGTAAAGGTCGTTGCCCTCACGGGTGCGCTCGCCAACGCCAGTGAATACCGACAGGCCGCCGTGCTGGGTCGCTACATTATTGATGAGCTCCATGATGAGGACGGTTTTGCCGACGCCGGCGCCGCCGAACAGCCCGATCTTGCCGCCCTTGGCGTAGGGGCAGATAAGATCGACGACCTTGATGCCGGTTTCCAGGATCTCGGTCGCGCCCTGCTGATCCTCAAACGAGGGGGCGGGACGGTGGATGGCCCAGCGTTCCCCGGCCTTGACAGGCGCGCCGTGATCGATGGGCTCGCCCAAAAGGTTGAAAATGCGTCCGAGACATTCCTCGCCCACCGGCACGCTGATGGGCGCACCGGTATCAATAGCTTCCATGCCGCGCACCAGGCCATCTGTGCTGTTCATGGCGATGCAGCGCACCACATTATCGCCGATGTGCTGAGCAACCTCGGCGGTGATGACCTGCTCCCCATGCTGAATGGTGATGGCATTGCGCAGGGCGGGCAGTTCCCCTTCCGCAAAGCGGATATCCAGTACCGGACCGATGATCTGCGTTACGATGCCTTTATGTTGGGAGGACATGATGCTTCACTCCTTATTTGTTATTCTTCCGCGCCTGCCACGATCTCGGTCAGCTCCTGCGTGATGCTGCCCTGCCGTGCGCGGTTATACTGCAGGTTCAATTTGTCGATCATTTCATCGGCGTTCTGTGTGGCAGAATCCATCGCCATACGGCGGGCAGAAAGCTCGCTGGCCAGCGATTCGCACAACGCGCCGTAGATGACGCCGCCGAGGTATTCCGGGATCATGGCATTGAACACCGTGGCGCAATCCGGTTCGTAGAGAATATCCGCAGGGCGCTTGTCACTTGCCGCGGGCTTTTCCGGCTGGGGCAGCGGCAGCAGCCGCAGCACACACGGCTCTTGAGAAAGGAGACTGTTCCAGCGGGTAAAGACCAGCTCGATGGCATCCACCTGACCGGAGCGGTACAGCCCCGCCAAATGGCGCGCCAGTGTAAAGCAGCCACCCACCGAAAGATCTTCGGCGGTGAGCCAGTCCTCGGTGAGGATCTCGACGCCGCAGTGGCGGAAGTATTCCCCTGCCTTTTTGCCAATAGGCACCACACAGTTTTCCTCACCGGTGAGGGTTTCGGCGGCCAGCCGCAGCACATTGCTGTTGTAGCCGCCCGCAAGGCCGCGGTCGCCGGCGATGGCCACGCAGCAGACCCGCTTTTCCTCCCGCTTTTGCAGGTAGGGGGAGGAAAAATCGCGGGTGGCAGCGGCGATCCCGCTGAGGGTGCTGTGCAGGGTGGTATAGTAAGGACGGGTGCGCAGGGCTTTTTCCTGCGCCTTGTTCATCTTGGAGGCAGCCACCATTTCCATGGCCTTGGTGATCTGCCGGGTATTCTGCATGCTGTGGATCCGCAGCTTGATGCTTTTCATGGAGGCTCCAGCCATTGGTATTCCCTCCCCTTACAGCGCCGCGAGGAACGCGGAAACGGTTTCGGCGATGGCGGAAGCAAGCTGCTGTTCCGTTTCTATTTCCAGCTTGCCGGCGGTACGGATGGCCGCCAGCAGACCGGCATAGCGGGCATCCAGTGTTTCATAAAGGAATGCCTCGTACTCGCTGATCTTTTCCACCGGGACTTCTTTGAGGAAGCCCTTGGTGACGGCATACAGGATAGCCACCTGATGGATGACCTCCACCGGGGAGCTGTTGTGCTGCTTGAGTACCTCTACAATGCGTTCGCCCTGGGCCAGGGTGGCCTTGGTATTGGCATCCAGATCGGAGCCGAACTGGGCAAAGCTTTGCAGCTCACGGTACTGGCTGTAAACCAGCTTAAGGGTACCGGAAACCGACTTCATGGCCTTGATCTGCGCGGCGCCGCCGACACGGGAAACCGAAATGCCGGGATTGATGGCGGGCATAACGCCGGAATGGAACAGCTCGGTTTCCAGGAAGATCTGGCCATCGGTGATGGAGATGACATTGGTGGGGATGTAGGCGGAAACATCGCCGGCCTGGGTTTCGATGATGGGCAGCGCGGTAAGGGAACCGCCGCCCTCTTCCTCGGAAAGGCGCGCGGCGCGCTCCAGCAGGCGGGAATGCAGATAGAATACATCGCCGGGGTAGGCTTCACGGCCCGGCGGGCGCCGGATGAGCAGGGATAGCGTACGATAAGCGACGGCGTGCTTGGTGAGGTCATCGTAGACCACCAGCACATCTTTACCCTGCTTCATAAAGTATTCGCCCATGGTGCAGCCGCTGTAAGGCGCGATGTACTGCAGGGGGGAAAGCTCCGAAGCAGAGGCGGAAACAACGATGGTATAGTCCATCGCGCCGCCGGCGGTAAGGGTTTCCACCACCTGGGCCACGGTAGAGCGCTTCTGCCCGATGGCGACATAGACACAGATGACGCCGTTGCCCTTCTGGTTCAGGATGGTATCCAGCGCGATGGAGGTCTTGCCGGTCTGGCGGTCACCGATGATGAGCTCACGCTGGCCGCGGCCGATGGGGATCATGCTGTCGATGGCCTTGATACCGGTCTGAAGCGGCACGGTAACGGGCTGACGCTCGATGATGCCGGGCGCGGGGCTTTCCACCGGGGCATAGCCGGCGGCTTCCACTGGGCCTTTGCCATCGATAGGCGTACCGAGGGCATTGACGACACGGCCGATGAGGGCTTCGCCCACCGGGACCGACACAACACGGCCGGTGCGGTGGACGGTATCGCCTTCCTTGATGCCGCCGTCATCGCCCAAAATGATGACAGCGACGGTATTTTCCTCTAAGTTCTGGGCAATGCCGTATTCCCCATTGGGGAATTCCAGCAGCTCATTCATCATGCATTTTTCCAGGCCGGAGGCACGGGCGATACCATCGCCGACCACCAGGACGGTGCCGACCTCTTCCTGCACGATGTGGTTTTCATAATTTTTGATCTGGGACTTGATGATCTTGGTTATTTCCTCCGGTCTCAGTTCCATGGAACCACCAGCTTTCTCTTGATGTTTACAGAACGGCGCCGCGCAGCAGGCCGCTCAGTTCCTCCAGGCGGCCGCGCAGGGAGCCATCCCACACACGGCCGTCGATCTCCACCCGGATGCCGCCGATGAGCGACGGGGAGACGGTGCCTTCCAGCAGGACATGCTTGCCCAGCGTTTCCCCCATGCGGGCGGCCAGCGCCGTAAGCTGTGTCTCCGTAAGCGGCACCGCGGAGCTGACGCGGCCCCGGACGGTATTGTGGTCTTCCAGCCAGCGCTGCTCGTAGCGGGCGGCGCAGCTGGCAAAGGCGGGAAGTCTGCCCCTTTCACACAAAAGGCTCAGAAAATTGACAAGATAGGGGTGCACCTGCCCGGTCAGCGCTTCCCTTATCAGGTGCAGACGCTCCTCCCGGGGGATATCCGGGCTGGTAAGCAGGGCGGGGTACTGCGGATTTTCCCGGAACAGGCGGGCCAGCAGCTTTACCTGCTCCAGCAGCTCATCGCAGAGGGCTTCCTCCGCCGCCAGGTCATACAACGCGTCGCCGTAGGTTTTTCCGGTCGCTGTCATGCCGATTCACCCATTTCCTTTATAAACTGATCAATGAGCGCCTGCTGATCGCCGGCGTTGATCTCCTTTTCCACGACCTTTTCCGCCAGGGCGACGACCATGCCGGAGATGTTATCCTTGATCTCATTGACTGTTTTTTTCTTTTCCCGGTCGATTTCGGCATAGGTCTTCTCCTTGATCCCAGCGGCCTCCTGCTGCGCCGACTGGATCAACTGTGTCGCACGGGCCTCGGCATTCTCGGCAGCGGCCTTGACAATCTGGCCGGCCTCCACGCGGGCATCCCGCATCAGGCGGTCATATTCCGCCTTTTCCTCCTCGGCGGCGGTACGGGCGGCTTCGGCTTCGCCGTAGATGGCGTTGACCTCACCGCGGCGCTTGGCGATGATGCCCTGTACGGGCTTAAACAAAAACTTTTTGAACAGCGCCGCCTGAATAAGCAGGTTGGCGATCTGGGCAACGAATTCCCAGGGAACGATACCGACAAGAGACAGATGATCCATGGTTTCGTTCTCCTCCCTTAATGATGGATTACAGAAGTCCGATGAAGATGCGGGGCACCACAAACATGAGCAGCAGGCCGGTAACAAAGCCGTAAATACCGGTGGTCTCGGCGATGGCGCAGCCCAGCAGCATGGTGGAAGTGACCTCGCCCTTGGATTCGGGCTGACGGGCGATGGCTTCGCAGGATTTGCCGACGGCGTAGCCTTCACCAATGCCGGGGCCGATGCCCGCGATAAGAGCGATACCGGCGCCAATGGCGCAGCCTGCCAGAATGATTGCTTTTTCCATAGTGATTTCCTCCCTGAAATGGTTTTTGGGTTATGTAGAGCCGGTCAGTCCGCTTCGGCGGCTGCCGCGATATACATCATGGTGAGCATGCAGAAGATGAACGCCTGCATAAAGCTGGAGAACCAATCGAAGTAGAGCGAGAACACGGCGGGAATGCCGACCGAAAGGAATGGGATCCGGGAAAGGAGATCCCCCACAGCGCCGGGCAGCAGCCCGAACAGCGCATGGCTGGCGGCTCCCAGCGCGGCATAGATAAGGGTGCTGATGACAGTGCCGGAAACGATATTGCCGAAGTGACGGAACGCCATCGAAATGGGGGTCGCGATCTCGCTGATGATATTGAACGGGGTGAGCACCGCGATGGGCTGGGTGTAGCCCTTGAGGTAGCCGCCAATGCCATTGGTCTTGATCTTGGTGGCGGTGATGAGCACAAACACCAGTACTGCCCAGGCCAGCTCGGTGGAAAGATCGGCCGTGGGAGAAAAGACTCCCAGCAGCCCGGAAAGACTGGAAAGCAGCGAAAGCGAGAAGATAGCGGCCACAAACGGCGCATAGTGGGAAAAGCGCGTGCCCATATTGCTATCTACAAAGTTCTGGGCGGTATTGACCAAAAATTCGGCGACGGTCTGCCGGGTGGTGACATGGTCGACCCGCAGATCATGGGTGAGCCAAATGCAGAACAGGGTAAGCAGCAGCATGATGCTCCAGGTGACCACCAGCGTGGCCGTAAGGGGAATGCCGCCGAAGATGGGCAGTGTGGTAAGAATTGGGGAACCATTGATCTCTACATTCATGCGGCGGGCGCCTCCTTTGGCTGCGGTTTATAGAACCCCAAAAGCTGCATGACCGAGATGGTGATGCGGGGGAAAAACAGAGCCAGCGCCGTGGCTATACCATTGAGTGCACCCAGCTGGAAGCCCAAAATAGCAACGACACAGGTGAGGAGCATCCGCACTGAGTAGGAAAACTGGGCGATCTGCTTGGCCTTTTCGGCATTGCCGGCCGCCCGCTGCATGGTAAAGCCCAGCAGAACGAAATTAAAAACCGCAAAGCCGGCGCCGACCGCCGTGCCCAGCCATACCGTTCCATCCAGCCGGCCCAGCAGCGCAAAGACCGCCAGCTGCACCGCGGCGCAGGCCACCGTACCGATGGCGATATGCCGGACTTCCCTTAGAACTGATTTTTGGAGCTTCATTTTCAGCACCTTCCTTTTATCCTTTGCCGGGGGCTTGTCCCCTACCCGGCCAAAAGCTATTCGTGGTCATTATAGGCGATGGGCTTTTCGCCCTTTGTTTCCTTTTCAGCCGTCCTTTTGCAGTAGTGCAGGAAGGACACCGCGCTGCACGCGGAGGCCGCCAGGCCGCTTACAATGGCGACGGCCATGATCCAGCCGCCCCAGCCCCATTTGCTTTGGGCCAGGTGGGCCAAAAAGATGCATAGCAGCGGCGGGGTGACCAGGGAGATCCCCAACTGGGTAAGCCACAGGAGCTTGCGGAGCTGTTTCATCTTGTCCCTCCCTGCTGGTAAAATGCCGTTTTCTTGGCGCGTTCTTTATACTTCTTTTCGATGGGAATATAGCGCACCGTACATAAAAATGCCCTTGGGGCAAAGCGGCTCCGGCGGTTTTTACCGCTTCCTCTGCAATAAGCGGTAACCGCCGGAGCGCCCCCAAATCAAGGAGGTTACAGGGAAAATTCCATGTCCGATGGGTCAGCCGCGGGGGCTCCTTTGCCACAGGAGCGCCCAGCTGACTACCGCTATTATAGCTATCGCCCATTTGAAAGGAAATAATCAATGCTATTGCATTCTCTTGCATTTTTCTTGTGGTTATGCTACAATTCGTGCGGTTTTCTACATAATATTGCGTAGCAATACTTCCCAACACCCGGAAAGGAGTTCCCCCGCCGATGCGTTCCTCTTTGTTCGACTATGAATGGCAGTTCCTCACCCAGATGATCACCCGCATCCACTATACCGCCAGCTACGAGGAGCTGTGCCGCCTGCTGCTGGAGGACCAGCTGCCCACCCTCATTCCCTTTGACCGCGCGGTGGTCTTCCAGACCGGGCGGCAGAACGGTCAGGGGACGGTTGCCGCGCCATACACCGTAGGCATGCCGAACGACCCGAAGAAGAACCCCTTTTTGAACCGCGCGGTCATTCCCCGCTGGTCGCAGTTCATCATGGCGCCGCACAGCACCGTCTTTTTGCAGTCGGATCTCATCGCCGCCGAGGACTGGATCCACTCCGATATCTACCGGAACATCTGGGAGCCGTGCCGCCTTTACTGGGCGCTGGGGGCTACCATCCAGTACCGCGACCGCCCGCTGGCGCTGGTGGCGCTGTTCCGGGAGCGGGACAAGGCTGACTTTAACCCCAAGGAGTTCCATATTCTGCACACGCTGAAGGACGCGCTGGAGCGGAAATTCTATGACCTGCTGGCGGAGCCTGCCGCCGGGGTGCTGCCCGCCGAGCGCCTGCGGCAGGCGGCGGCCGGCTATGGGCTGACCAAGCGGGAGACCGAGATAGCCGAGCTGGTATGCCGTAATCTTTCCACCGAGGAGATATGCGAAAAGCTATACCTGGCGCCCGCCACCCTCAGCAAGCACCTTTCCAATATTTACGACAAGGTAAAGGTCACCGGGCGCATAGCGCTGATGGCGCTGCTGACCGGCACTGCGAACAAGGCATAAAGAAAAGGAGCCGGGAAGGGCGACTCCTCATAAGGACATCTTGAAAACACCAGATTAAACCGATTGAGAG
>OIWS01001969.1_pt1 | contig 18240 bp, 11 predicted proteins | sample 1587611 | NCBI WGS metagenome assembly OIWS01 (sample SAMEA3888919, study PRJEB22519) | human gut metagenome | biome: human gut; feature: human-associated habitat; material: faeces | place: Denmark | collected 2010 | reverse complement strand
TCGGCGCTTTGACTTCTGGGGCCGGTTCTTACAACCTGACGACTTATACGCCGTTCTCCACGGGGTGGGGCGAACTCACCGCGCAGAAGAAGAATTTCTGGATTGGCGACCGTGACCGTATGGACAACACGGTGACCTATGTCACGCCGTCCTTCGCTGGTGTTAAGGTTTACGCTCAGTATTCCTTCAACCGCGACGGTCAGGAAGATGCTGGTAACGAACGTCAGAATGATCGTTACGCTGCCATCGGTGCCAAGTATGAAAATGGTCCCTTCAGCGCTGCATTGGTTGTTGATTCTGTGTTCTACAACTACGATGCTACGAGCGACAAGGACAGCCTTGGTGTGACGTTGGGTGCTTCTTACGACTTTGAAGTAGTGAAGCTCTTTGCCCAGGCTCAGTATGGTAAGAACGAGAAACGTCTTGGTCTTGCTACGGCTGACGGCAATGAAGGTTCGATGACGAAAGATGCGGCTGGCAACAAGGCGTGGTCTAAGGATTACGTCAAGGTGTTGAGTGATGAAGGCTGGAAGGGCTATGGCCTCAGCTTTGGTGCAACGGCTCCTGTGCTTGGTGGTACCGTGTACGCTCAGGCTAACTACCTTGATGCCAAGACTGTTAGCGCTGTGAAGTTTGAAGCTAATACCAAGGTTGATGCAAACGGCGATGCGGTTGGTACGACTTCTAAGGACGATATCAAGTCCGGCGAAATCGATCAGGTCAAGGCTAAGAATTGGGGTATCGCTCTTGGTTACAGCTATCCGTTCAGCAAGCGCACGTTTGCTTACACCTATGCCTCGTATAACGAACTGAAGACGACGATCAAGACGGCTGGTGAATCTGATTCTGGTAAGGATAAGAACACCGAATTTGGTTTTGGTCTCGTCCACAAGTTCTAATCGGATAACTGCTTAAAGCAGAATCTCCATAGAGCTGCGAAGCCCCTGCACTGCAAAGTTCGGGGGCTTCACTTTTCTGGTGTGCGAAGAAAAAAACACGGTCAGACAGTTGCGTCAATGCTTTTCGTGAAACGGCATTTGGGATAGTTAGAGCAGCCGTAAAAGAGATGCCCGTCGGTATGGTTGGTACGCACTACGAGGGCGGCGGAACACCGGGGACAATGCGGCTGACTGAGGAGAGCTTCCTTCTTGTTGCCGAAGGACAAAAAGTTTAGATAACCGTTGTTTTTATTGATCATCTCTTCAAAAAAAATGGAAGCCGGCGACTTAAGGCTGATGATGGAGACCGACTTTTTAGCCCGTGTGAGTGCTACATAAAAAAGCCGCCGTTCTTCGGCGTGAGGAAACTCTTCCGGATTCGGCATGGCAAGGGACAACAGCGGATTGTCCATCACTTCACACGGGAAGCCGTGACCGCGGCTTTTAAGTCTCGGAATGATGACGTGATCGTATTCAAGCCCTTTGGCGGCGTGAATCGTGGAGAAGACAACGGTGACGTTTTTTCGTCGAATAGGCGGTAAAAACTCAGCGTCGCGTCGGTATCGACCCAAGACGGCAATGACGGTTTCTTTGCTGTCGGAAGTGGGTAATTCGGACAGACGAGCGGCTTCCTCGCTGACGGCTTGGTAAATCTCAGATTCGTTGTTGACCGTGATGAAGAGGATCGGCAGGCCGACCTCAGAATGCACGGAGCGGCAATTCTTCTTAATTTGGCTAGGGTTCTGCTGCACAAAGCGACTTGACAGGTCGCAGATCGTCTGCGAGCAGCGGAAAGTCGTGGACAGATGCATGATTTCCGCGGCGCCGAATTCTTTCTCGAAGTTCGTCATAACGGACAGGTCACTGCCGGCAAAGCGGTAGATTGCTTGCCAATCGTCGCCGACGGCAAAGAGCCGGGCATCCGGCGTTTTAAGAAGTGCCTTAATGAGTCGGGACCGTACGCGGCTTGTGTCTTGGAATTCATCCACAAGAATCAGCCGGTAGGGATTTGTCCATCGTCCGCTCTCGATGAGTTCCGCGGCTTGATGCATCATGCTTTCGAAATCCGTCCAGCCGTTTTTCTTGAGTTCGGCGTCCCAGGCCCTTTCCAAGGGGGCGTACAGGTCGAGGAAGAGTTTTTCTCGATACCCGAATTGCTTGGGATTCTCTTCGATTCGACGCCGCAAATCTGTGATGGAGAAATTGTTGTTTTTGGCTTGGGTGTGGAAGATGGTGACGGCAGACAGAAAATTGCTGAAAGTATGTTCGGATTCCGGGCTGAGTTCTACGGCGGCGGGTTTGAGTCCGAGCGTGGTGAATTCTCGAAGCAGTCGTCCGAAGCCGTCACGATGGATTTCGCCAGCGGTGATTTCCAAGAGCTTCGTGCCCTGCTTTTTGTGCAGTTCGCGTTTCCATTGTTTCGCGGCTTGATACCCTGCAAATTCAGGCGGTTCTTTTTCACCGTCGGCTACGGCCCACAATTCCAGCCAAGCATCCAGCTGGGGAAGGTAAAAATCGGGTTTGTATTGTCGGTGCGTTTTGTCCGAGACATCCACCGGATATGGCCGTTCGTACTCGTAAGCAAAACCGCAGAGGTTCAACCAATCCGCCAGAAGTTTCTCCGCCCGGCTTTTAACGACTTCCCCTCGCGCCGTAAGAAGCGACGGGGTGTCAGTCGGTGTTTTGCCGTCAAAACCGTCTTCGCCGAAAAGGGCGGTGAAAAACGCGTACTTGATCCGATAGGAAAGCTGGGTGAGTTGGGCGTCAAAAAGCGCCTGCCATTGTTTTCCCTGAGAGTTGTTTTCAACGTAGGGGGCGATCGCCGGCTTGTGTCCGGTGACGTCGCCGATGACGGCGAGACTGAAGGCGTGAAAGGTGGCCGCCGCCGATTGTTTGACGACGAAGCCCGCTTGAGAGGGATTGACGGCACCGGTACGCCGGCGCAGTTCTTCGGCGGCTTTGTTGTTGAAAGCCAACATGAGAATCTCTTCTTCGCGGAAGAATTTTTTACGGACGGCGTAAGCGCGCTTGGCAGCCATGACGGAGGTTTTCCCGGATCCGGCCGCCGCAATCACAAGACTTCGCGGGGCAAAGCAGGCAACGGCCTTGCGCTGCTCGTCGGTGAGAGGATTCTTTTCGTACGTGTCGAAGAAAGTACGGTCATTGACGACGAGTGACTTCCAAATGGTTCGGTTTCGTTCGTCAATCAGATGAGTGAGTGCCTTTTTTGAGAGGAAGGCCTTAGTGAGGATTTCACAGTACGGACTGCTTTCAGCCAAATGGCGCAGCAGCGGAAAGAAGTCGGAAGAAGCGAGTCCTCTCGCGGCAGAGGCAGCATCGGCAAAGGCAGACCGTCGGTGAATTTCATCGGCAGTGAGCCAGATCCAGCCCCGTTTCTGCTTTTGAGCGAGAAAGCCCTCAAAAGACAGAGTTTGGTTAACTGCCGTGAGGAAAAGAGGCTTCAGTTTTTTGAAGCGGCTTTGGTTTGCAGTGGCCGTAAGGGCGGTTTGAAGGGCCGCTGTTTCCTTTCTTGAAATCCCGCTAAGGTGAAAGGTTTGGCCGTCAAGGGCTTTAAGAACCAGACGAATCCAGAATCGCCCCGGGAGAAGGGAAACATTCAGTGGGTCGCATGGGACTGCCTCGTCGTTGTGGGTGAGAACGAGATCGCTATGACCGACGGCCAGCTTCCAACGGGATTGCAGGGTGAAAAGTCGCCCCCAAAAAGTCGGCTCACACCGCGCAGCGGCAACCGGAAGGCGGTTTTCAAGGTCGGTTGATATTTGTTGAAGAAGCGTCTCGTTGGCTGACGACATGGAAAAACAGTCTGAGTTGTCAGTGAGAATTCAGTGCGCGGGATAAGAACGGCAAGCCCCGTCGGTAGATACAAAAAGGGGAAGTCAGAACTCATCGCTCGGCTTCCCCTTTTTGGGATTATTTCAGTGCGTCGAAGATTCGGTCACGAATCGTTTCGATGGCACCGATGCCCGAAACCGTACGGTACTGGGGAACGCCCTTCGCACCGCTCTTGGCGAGATCGCTGTAGAACTTCACCAAGGCTTCCGTCTGCTGATGGTAGACATCGAGACGCTTCTGAACGATTTCTTCCTTGTCGTCGTCACGCTGCACGAGGGGTTCGCCCGTCACGTCGTCCTTACCTTCCACCTTCGGCGGATTGTACTTGACGTGGTAGCTGCGGCCCGAAGCCGGGTGGATACGGCGGCCGGACATGCGTTCAACGATTTCCGCATCGGGCACCGCGATTTCGAGAACGAAATCGATGGGGATGCCCGCAGCCTGCAGGGCTTCGGCCTGAGGAATGGTGCGGGGGAAGCCGTCAAAGAGGAAGCCTTTCTTGCAGTCGTCCTGCGTGAGGCGTTCCTTCACAAGGCCGATGATGATGTCGTCGCTTACCAAGCCGCCCTGATCCATGATGACCTTCGCAGCCTTGCCGAGTTCGGTACCGGCCTTTACCGCGGCGCGGAGCATGTCGCCCGTGGAAATCTGCGGAATGCCGAAGCGTTCTTTAATGAAGGCAGCCTGCGTGCCCTTGCCGGCACCCGGAGGTCCGATGAGAATCAAACGCATTGATAATCTCCCGAAAATTAACGATTGACGTAAAGTAGGGGCTCCGCATGAAAAAGCCGCTGACGCTCAAATTCGTCAACGGCCTAACGCGGGAGCCGATTAGGGGCATTTTAGCCCATCGGACTGAGGAAAACCCCCGCCGAAGGGTTTAGCGACGGGCTTTCGCGGTTAATTTTCCGCCCAGACTCTCCGCACGCGTTCGAGGTCTTCGGCGGTGTCGACGCCCGCAGGAAGATTTTCGGGAAGCGTAAGAACCGTGATGCCGTAACCGTGCCACATGGCGCGAAGCTGCTCCAGGCTTTCCTGAGCTTCAATCGGGGCCCGGGGGAGCTTCGGAAAGTCCGCAAGGAACGACGCACGGTAGGCGTAGATACCGATGTGGTGCAACGCCGTCAGATCGGCGGGGAGCGTCTTTGCACCGTCCTTAAATGCATCGCGTGGCCAAGGAATCGGAGCACGGGAAAACGTCATGGCGCGGTGCTTGGCATCGATTTCGACCTTCACCACGTTGGGGTTTAAGAAACTCTCCAGCGAATCGATGGGGTGAGCGGCCGTCGACATGGCGCAGTCCGGTGCTTTTTTTAGAGCCTCGGCGACGGCATCAATGACGGCGGGGGGAATGAGGGGTTCGTCCCCCTGGACGTTCACAACGATTTCATCCGGCTCGAGTCTCAGATGGCGGGCGGCTTCGGACAAGCGATCCGTTCCCGTGGGATGGTCGGTACTCGTCATCACGGCGGTAATGCCGTGGGCTTCGCAGGCTCGGACGATGTCTTCGTGGTCGGTCGCCACCGCGACGCGCGAGGCGCCGGAGGCAAGCGCGCGTTCCGCGGCGCGTACGACCATGGGTTTCCCTGCAATGTCCAACAGGGGCTTACGGGGAAGGCGCGTCGAATGCATGCGCGCCGGAATAATGACGGTAAAGGACATATCAGTCGGCTGCCTTGATGCGGGCCTTGTCGCATTCTTCACGGGAAAGTTCGCGTGCTTCTTTGGCGATCATGTGTGCAATGTCGTTTTTGACGGCAAAACCCAATGCGCATTTAGCGCACTGCATTTCTTCTTTCTCACGGTCAAAAAAGAGCGGTCCCTTGCAGACGGGGCAGACGAGAACGTCGGTCAAACGGGTATCCATGATGAATAAAGTCCGGTAAAAATCAGTGGGCGACGGGCAGAGCTTTTAATTTCTGTACCACGAGTTCCACGAGATAAGGATCAAGATGCATTTCTAAGTCCACCGTCCAAAGACGGGGATCTTTGGCAATCGCCGATTTCTGCTGACACTTTACGGCATCTTTGCCGGTGACGAAAATGTAGTCGGCGTCCAGAGTCGCAAAGGGATTCATTTCGAAACTGAAGTGATCCCCGAGCTTCATCTCGGCGGTGCACTCGATGTCGTGCGCATGCAGCATCGCAAAAAAACGCTCCGGCGACGCAATACCGGCCGCGGCGACGACTTTCGCTTTCGTTTCGGCAATGTCGCGGGCGAGGTCGTCGATGTCGACTTCCTTGCCGTCGGCGAGTCGCCGGGCCTTGCCGAGCTGGCTCGTGGCGGCAAAACGCGGCGTGCGGCTCGCGATGGTGTCGTTGGTGGCGTTCAGAATGATGGCGTCTACCGTGTCTAAGCGCGACGGCGGTTCGCGCAGGGGGCCTGCCGGCAGTACCCAGCCGTTGCCGATGCCGCGGGCGCCGACGACCGCGAGTTCAATATCGCGCGCCAACTGCAGGTGCTGCAGCCCGTCGTCGCTGATGAGAACGTCGATTTCGGGGTGTGCCGAAAGGAGCATGCGTCCTGCGGCCGTCCGGTTGCGCGCGACGGCTGCGGGTACGCCCGTCGCCTGCACGATGAGAAGCGGTTCGTCGCCGACGACGGCCGCGGGCGATTCCTGCACTACCATTACGGGCGCCGAATCCTTACGGCCGTAACCGCGGCTGATGACGCCGGGATGGTAACCGAGCGCTGCGAGCGCTTTCACAAGTTCGATCGTTACAGGGGTTTTCCCTGTGCCGCCCACGTAGATGTTGCCGACGACAATGACGGGAACCGGGAGTTTCTCGGGATGAAAGCGGCGGGCACGACTCTTGACCACTGCGAGGTAAATCAGGCTCAGCGGCGAGAGCGCAAGGGCGAGAAGCCCCTTCTTCGACCATTGTCCGTGAAGCCAGGATTCAAGCTCAGCACGCATGATTTTGGCTCCGGAAGAAAATGAAAACGACGGCAGGAGGGGGCTGATTTTGGTCTGACATACGCAGAAAAAAGAAACAACGCGCGGCGCCCTCGGTCGGGCGGGTCGGCTTCATCTTGTCCGACGCGGCGTCAATGACTGCGAATCATAGCGAAAGACACGGCGAAGGACAAAATAAACGGCATAAAAACTCAAGTCGGATCAAAGTCCGCGCGTTTTTCAATATGAACGGTTTCGCCCGTCATCGGATGCGCAAACGTAATTTCAGCGGCATGCAGACAGAGTCGATACCTTTCGTCTTCCGCCGCCAGTCCCATCTTTGAATAGAGCGGGTCGCCCGAGATCGGACAGCCCAGTCCCAGCCGGTGTGCACAGTGCACCCGCAGTTGGTGCGTACGGCCGGTGGCGGGGTAAAGATCAATGAGAGTTTTGGGCGAGCCGTCTGCGGCAGCAAACCGAGCGACCACTTTAAAATCCGTGACGGACGGTGAGCCGCCCGCAGCTTCGGGCAGTACGCACTGACGCGGGCGGTCAAAGACGTTGAGTCCCAGGGAAAGCGTGATTTGACCCCGGTCGTCCGTGACCGTACCGTCCAAAAGTGCCCGGTAGCGTTTATGCACGCGCCGCTCGCGGAAGCTTTCGTTCAATGCGGCCAACGCGGCTTTGTTCTTAGCAAAGACCAGAATTCCTGACGTGTCGGCATCGAGCCGGTGGACGATGTGCAGTTCGCCCAGAGACTTCTGCAGCTCTGTGAAGGCGGAAATCTTTTCGCGGATGCCGGGAACCGACGTAAGCCGCGAGGGTTTATTAATGACGATGATGTCCCGATCGTCGTAGAGCACTTCCAGAGCGACGGGTTTTTCCGGTGCCCAGCGCGGCAGCGGTTCCGGAAAGCGAGTCTCGCCGCCTCTCATCAGGCGCTCCAGCAGATAAGTGGCGCACTTTTCAGGGCCGTAAAACGTGCCGTTAAAACGCACGTCGTGCACCGGGGACGCCCCGCACCACCATTCGCCCATGTCGACGATGCGGTCACGGCGCCGATCTTGATTAAATGCGGCGATGAGTTTCACCAAAGGATCTTCAGCGGTGTGAACGATGGTGCTGCGCCAGAGGGCGCGGCGCTTTTCCTGTTCGGCGCCGCCGTTCATGGCGTTTTTGAGCGGAAAAGGCGCAAAAAGTTCCGCCAAAAGATCCGTGAGCGTGAAGGTTTCCCCTGCGGCATCGGTAAAGGACTGAAACGGAACGCCGCGTTCGGGGAGCGAAGGCCAGACCGTCTGCACTTTGCCGGGGCCGGGGAGCAGGGCAAGGTGCTGCGAAAAATCCGTAAAGGCGTAGTGAGTCGTAAGGCGACCGTCTGATTCCAGTATCAGCACACCGGTGCGTCCGATGCGTCCTTCGGAGAGGTCGGGGGCGTTTTTTTGTGCGGCCAACATTAAATCGTCGGGAGGCAGGGTGCGCGGACACCGTAGGCCGACGGTGGCTGGGGAAGACGTCAGCGGACGGGGAAGGTTCAATACGGTCGGCATAGTGGTGAAAGAAGTTACGAATGGAATCGTCGGATGATAGAGCGACAACGGACGGCGGTAGGCTGAGACTTTGCCGATTCCGTTTTTTTACGGAACGTAATTATACGGACTAAATATTCCGTATAATTACGGAATCGATGCATAAAGAGGTGTTTTTCTGTGGAAAATCCATTCAAATACGGAGTCTTGGTTGAGGACGCCTTTTTTACCGACCGCAAAGCAGAGTTGGAAAAAATCAAGCGGCATTTGGCGGGGCCGAATCATTTGATCATGATCAGTCCGCGTCGTTACGGAAAGTCCAGTCTGATCGCCAAAGCTTTACAGGAACTGAAACGGCCGGCGGTGGTGCTGAATCTTCAGATGGCCGTGTCGGAGGTAAAACTGGCGGCGATGATTCATAAGGCGATTTATCGGCTGCATCCGATGCAAAAAATTAAGGACACCCTGCAGCGACTGAGAATTGTGCCCACATTGTCTTTCAATCCGGCTGACGGAACGTTTGAGGCTACTTTTGCTCCGAATGTGGACGAACAGACCGTGCTGGAGGATGCCGTTGATTTGTTGGAAACGTTGAGTGATCCGGAAAACCGCACGATTGTGGTTTTGGATGAATTCCAGGAAGTCCTTGGATTAGGGAACGGCATCGACAAACGGCTGCGGGCGCAGATGCAGCTGCAGAAAAATGTGAATTACGTTTTTCTCGGCAGTCAGGAAAGCATGATGACGGCGATTTTTGAGCAGGTGAAATCGCCCTTTTATCATTTTGGTCTCCTGATGCATCTCAAAAAGATTCCCCGAGATGATTTTGAGTTGTTTCTGACGGAGCGTCTTCAGACGGCGGCTGGCGATAAGACGGGAGCCTTAGTAAAGGCCGTCTTGGATAAGACCGGTTGTCATCCGTATTACACCCAGCAGCTGGCGAGCATCGTGTGGGAGCGCCTGGTGTGGATGCAGGATAAATCCAATGTCTTTGAAGACGCGGTGGCGGAATTGGTCGAGGAGCATGATCTCGATTATGAACGCTTGTGGTTGTCGTTTAATGTGACGCAGCGGCGGATACTGCAGGGGTTGGCGCAGAACCGCAAGGCAGACGAAATGACGGAACTCGCGACCAGCACGCGTTATGACTCACTCGCAAAGCTCGCCAAAAACGGTTATGTCATTCGGGAGCAGACGTTTGAAATCGAGGATCCGTTTTTTAAGGAATGGATCGCCGGGCAAGCGGGTTGAAAAAAATCCCGGCGGCCGGGAAAACCGTCGGGATTTTGCTTCCGTCAACGCAGGGTTAATCTTCTTTAAACGCGACTTCGCGTCCTTTGCGGATCGCGGGCGCTGCGACCGCCGCCACCATCAGGGCAGCGGCAAGGAGAAGGCCGCACGAGATGGGGCTCGTGAAGAAAACCGTGGGGTCGCCGCGGGAAATAAGGAGCGCCCGCCGCAGGTTCTCTTCCATCATGGGGCCCAGAATGAACCCTAAGATGAGGGGCGCCGCTTCGCAGTCCAATTTTCGGAAGACGTAGCCTACCAATCCGAAGAAGACCGTTACCCACACGTCCCAGATATTGTTGTTGATCGAGTACACCCCGATGCAGCAAAAGACGAGAATTGCGGGGAAGAGCCAACGGTAGGGCACTTTGAGAAGCTGCACCCAGACGCCGATCATCGGGAGGTTGAGAACGATGAGGATGAGGTTTCCGATCCACATCGAAACGATGAGCCCCCAGAAAAGCGCGGGGTTCGTCGTCATCACCTGCGGTCCCGGCACGATGTCGTGAATCATCATGGCGCCGATCAAAAGCGCCATGACGGCGTTTGAGGGAATGCCCAACGTCAGCATCGGAATAAAGCTCGTCTGAGCCCCGGCGTTGTTGGCGGATTCGGGCCCCGCGACGCCGCGGATGTTGCCGTCGCCGAATTTCGGATCGGCTTTTTCGCCCGCCATTTTCTTTTCGACGGTGTAGCTTGCAAACGAACTTAGCAGAGCACCGCCCCCGGGAAGCACCCCGAGAATGGAGCCCAGAGCCGTACCGCGCACGATCGGTGCGGCGCAGGCCTTGATGTCTGCCCACGAGGGAAGTACCGATCCGACTTTGCCCGGCACCAACGTGCGCTTTTCATTGATTTCGAGGTTGGCCATGATTTCCGCAAAGCCGTAAATCCCCATCGAAATCGCGACGAAGTCGAGGCCCTCCTGCAGTTCGTCAAAGCCGAACGTATAGCGCATGGCGCCCGAATTGATGTCCGTGCCGACAAGGCCCAGGAGCAACCCTGTGATGATCATGCACACGGCTTTCAAAAGCGACCCTGTGGCGAGCACCACGGCACCGATCAACCCCAGCACCATGAGGCTGAAGTATTCCGCGGGGCCGAACTGAAAGGCGATCGCCGTCAAAGGAGGCGCAAAAGCGGCGATGAGGAGCGTGGCGACGCACCCGGCGAAAAAGGAACCCAGAGCGGCAATCCCGAGCGCGGCGCCGGCGCGTCCCCTTTTCGCCATCTTGTGTCCGTCCAGGCACGTGACGACGGCGGAAGCATCGCCCGGAATGTTGACGAGAATAGCGGTCGTGGAGCCGCCGTACTGCGCGCCGTAATAGATGCCCGCGAGCATGATGAGGGCGGAAGCGGGATCAAGCGCGTAGGTGATGGGGAGCAGCATCGCCACCGTGGCAACGGGGCCCATCCCCGGCAGCACCCCGATCAGGGTGCCCACCGTGACGCCGAAGAAGCAGTAGAGAAGATTTTGAAACGTAAGCGCCGTCTGAAAACCCAGAAGGAGATTATTCACTAAATCCATGAGCGTCTCCTAGAAAAACGAGGGCCAGACGGGAATCTGCATGCCGATTCCGTAAACGAACGTCACCCAGACGATGGCGTCCAGGACGACGACCACTGCGAGAGTTTCCTTCCAATGCACTTTCTTTTCGGCGCAGGCCGAGATGAAAATCATGGCGCCGACGGCAAGAAGGACGCCGCAGGTGTTGAGAAGGAAGGAAAAGACGAGGACGCTGCCCAAGATGAGCGTCAGAATGCGCCAGTGGAACGGCTCCACGCGGTGGGCGTCGGCGGTCGTGAGTGATATGCGCGACAGAAAACCGCGCACGACGAGAAGGAGTCCCAGAAGGGTGAGCAGGCCGCCTAAGATCGTCGGAAAATAGGCGGGGCCCATGCGGGCGGCCGTCCCGAGCCGGAGTTCCTGGACGGTCACGATGAAAAAGAGGCCGACGGCGGCAAAGAGGACGCCGGACCAAAAGTCTTTGGCGTTGCGTAACGTCATGATGAACTTTCAGGAAAGAGGAAAAAGGCGCCCGTGCCCGGAAAGGGGGAGGCGCCTTTTGAGAGGAACGCAGCGTCAGTCGACGTGAGCGCCCGAAGCTTTGACGATCTCGGCGTACTTGGCGAGTTCGTCTTTGATGAGCGCAGAGAATGCCGCGGGCGAGCAGGGGGCGGCTTCACCGCCCTGGCGGCTGAGGCGTTCGCGGAGTGCGTCGCTCTTTAAGGCCTTCGTGACGGCGGTGTTGAGCGTAGCCAGCTTATCGTCCGGTGTCGAAGCCGGTACGAAAAGACCGTACCACGTCGAAATATTGAAGTCGGGCACGCCCGCTTCAATCATCGTGGGGACGTTGGGGAGAGCCTTTGCCCGTGTTGTGGTCGTAACGGCGAGCGGAATCAAGTCGCCTGCCTCAATCTGCCCTTTGCAGGAAGCAAGATTGTCGAAAATAAGATCCGTTTGCCCCGCGAGCACGGAGAGCTTCGCGGCGGCGGCCCCCGCGTAGGGGATATGCACCATGCTGATCTGGGCGCGGGCCTTTAAGAGTTCGCCGGCCATATGGCCGCCCGAACCGTTGCCGCCCGAGGCGTAATTCAATTCGCCGGGATGCTTGCGGCAGTATGCGACGAGGTCTGCGACGGACTTGATGCCCGTTTTCTTTGAGAACGCGGGCGTAATGACGAGGACGTTCGGTACGTGTGCAATGAGCGTCACCGGGCGGAAGTCCTTCACCGGGTCGTAAGGGAGCTTCTTAAAGAGATTAGGGTTGATGGCGTGCGTGGCGACGGCTCCGACGCACATCGTCATGCCGTCGCCGGGTTGCTTTGCGAGATAAGAGACGCCGATGTTGCCGCCGGCACCGGGTTTGTTGTCGACGATGACGTTGCCGAGATCGGGACGCACGGCTTCGGCGATGGCGCGGGCGGCGACGTCCAAGGGGCCTCCGGGCGGGTACGGCACGACGATACGGATGGGATGGGACCCGGTGCCGACCTGAGCGAGGGAAATCGTTGACCAGCCGACGAGCGGAGTGAGAAGAGCAGCGCCTACGAGCGCGCGACGATTGAGAGTGACCACTTCATCTTCCTATAGGTTGAAACACCGGCTCCCTCGCAGTGGACGCGATTGAGTCGGCCGTTTGTTGTCAAATTGGAAAAACTGTCGACCACTCTATGCCTCTCAAATGAGGAAAGCAAACTCCGTAGGGAAGAGTGCTTAGACGAACGACTCTGTAACGGTGTGTATCCCGACGAAAAAGAAGGCTTGAAAACTCGGAGTTCGAACGCATATAGCTCTTTAACAGCGGCGGACGTGCACCGAGCTCCGTTTTCGAGACAACGCGCGGACTGCCGAAAGGGAAAAAGTATGAGACAAGACAAATTAACGACCAAGTTCCAAGAGGCGCTCTCTCAGGCTCAGTCGCTCGCCTTGGCTAACGATAATCAGTTCATTGAACCGGTTCACGTGTTGTCCGCCATGTTGGACGATCCGGAAGGCGGTACGGTAAGCCTCGTGGAACGCGCGGGCGGCAACGCTCAGCAGTTAAAGCGCGAAGCGGCGGCGGCCGTGAAGAATCTGCCGAAAGTCACCGGAACGAACGGCGACGTGCAGATCAGCCGTGATCTCGCTCGGGCTTTGAATCTCACCGAAAAGGAAGCCTCTCAACACGGGGATGAATTTATTTCGTCCGAAATGTTCCTTCTCGCGGCGACCGATTCGTCCTTGGACGTATCGCGTTTGATTGCCGCCGCCGGCGTGACGAAGAAACTCCTTGAAGCGGCGATTACGGCGGTTCGGGGCGGCGAAAAAGTGACGGATGCGGAAGGCGAAAGCGGACGCGAAGCCATCAAAAAGTACACGGTGGACTTGACGGAACGCGCCCGTCTCGGGAAATTGGATCCCGTGATCGGGCGCGATGATGAGATTCGCCGCACGATGCAGATTCTGCAGCGCCGCACCAAGAATAACCCCGTGCTGATTGGTGAACCCGGTGTGGGCAAGACGGCCGTCGTCGAGGGCTTGGCTCAGCGTATCGTCAACAACGAAGTGCCGGATACGCTGCGCGGCAAGACCGTGCTGTCGCTTGATATGGCGGGCTTGATCGCGGGCGCCAAGTACCGCGGTGAATTTGAGGAACGTCTGAAGAAACTTTTGAAGGAAGTGACGCAGTCCGAGGGCCGCATCATTCTCTTCATCGATGAAATTCATACGGTGGTGGGCGCGGGTAAAACCGAGGGCTCGATGGATGCGGGCAATATGTTGAAGCCTGCTCTTGCCCGCGGTGAACTGCACGTCATCGGTGCGACGACTCTGGACGAGTATCGTAAGTATATTGAAAAGGATGCGGCGCTTGAACGTCGTTTCCAGAAAGTGCTCGTTGATGAACCGAGCGTGGAAGACACGATCGCCATTCTCCGCGGCCTGCAGGAAAAGTACGAAGCGCACCATGGGGTGGAAATTACCGACCCCGCGATTGTGGCGGCGGCCGAATTGTCGCACCGCTACATCACGGATCGGTTCCTCCCGGATAAGGCGATCGACCTCATTGATGAGGCCGCAAGCCGCGTGAAGATGGAAATCGATTCCAAGCCCGAAGAACTCGATAAGCTCGACCGTCGTCTCATTCAGCTCAAGATTGAACGCGAGGCGATGAAGAAAGAAACGGACGAGGCGAGTAAGAAACGGTTGGCCGCCATTGAAGCGGAAATCGAGACGCTTTCTCGGAAATACTCCGACCTCGAAGAAGTTTGGAAGGTGGAAAAGAGCGAAGCGCTCGGCGAGAAGGATGCCCGCGATGAAATCGACCGGGTGCGCCGTGAGATGGACGCCTGCCGTCGTGAAGCCAAGTACGAACGGTTGGCGGAACTCCAGTACGCGGTGCTCCCCAAACTCGAAGAACGTCTGAAGAAGGCGGAGTCCGCGGAAAAGGCGGAAGCGAGGTCGCGGCCGAAACTTTTAAGAACGAGCGTGGGAGCCGAAGAAATCGCCGAAGTCGTGAGCCGCGCCACGGGGATTCCGGTAGCGAAGATGATGGAAGGCGAACGTCAGAAGCTCCTGCACATGGGTGAAGCGCTTGAAAAGCGCGTCATCGGTCAGGACGAAGCCGTGAAACGCGTAACCGAAACGATTCTCCGGAGCCGTGCGGGGTTGTCCGATCCCAACCGGCCTTACGGTTCGTTCCTCTTCTTGGGGCCCACGGGCGTCGGTAAGACCGAACTGACGAAGGCGCTTGCTGAATTCCTCTTTGATACGGATGAAGCCATGATCCGTATTGATATGAGTGAATTCATGGAAAAGCACTCCGTCGCGCGTTTGATCGGTGCGCCTCCGGGATACGTCGGCTACGAAGAAGGGGGCTACCTCACGGAAGCCGTGCGGCGCCACCCGTACTCCGTCATTTTGCTCGATGAAGTCGAAAAAGCGCATCCCGACGTCTTCAACGTTCTCCTGCAGGTGTTGGACGACGGCCGTATGACGGACGGTCAGGGACGGACGGTGGACTTTAAGAACACCGTGATCGTCATGACGAGTAACCTCGGCTCCGCGGATATCCAGGCGATGCAGGGTGAACCCGCCGACAAGGTGAAGGACGCCGTGATGCAGGAAGTGAAGCAGCACTTCCGTCCGGAATTCGTGAACCGTATCGACGAAATCGTGGTCTTTAACGCGTTGGGCGCCGAAGCGATTCACAAGATCGCCCGCATCCAGATCGCAAAACTCGCGGCTCGTGTGGCGTCGCAGGACGTGACGCTCGAGGTGACGGACGCGGCGGTGGACGAAATCGCCAAGGTCGGGTTTGATCCGCTTTACGGCGCACGGCCCTTGAAGCGTGCGGTGCAGGATCGGATTGAAAACGGTGTGGCGCGGCTTCTCCTGGAAGGAAAGGCAGCACCTAAAGACACGATCGTCGTGGGGGCCGAAGGCGAAGACTTTACCTTTAATGTGAAGAAGGCTGCAGCGGCGTAACGCGTGTGGTCCGTAAAAGAAAAGCCGGTTGAGGGCTTAAACCTTCTTCCGGCTTTTTTTGTGGGCTGAAACTGCGTCAGTTTAAGGTTGGCGCAAAGGTCTTTTCATCCAGCCCGGCGGGCGTTTCAATGTGTCGGACATAGCCCTCGGAATTGGCGTAAAGCGGGGAGCCGCAGTCCTCACACCATTCCATGGGGAAGGTCTGCGGAAGCGACACGATTTCGTTGATCCCTGCGTCGTGGAGCACTTCGGCCGCGAAGGTCTGGTTCTGTTCATGCTCTTCGGGAAGCGTCGGAAGAACGACGCCGGCGACGACCGCCGAAGGCTGGTTCTTAAGCGACAACCCAACACGGACTTCGTCGGTGTCCATCGACTGCATTTCATGGCCCATGCGGACGAAAACCGCCGTCGTCGCAATGATGTCGGCGGCGTTGTAGCCCATGCAGCACACGTAACTCACCAAGGCGCGCAGGCAGAAAACGCGCATCGCGGCGTCGGCCTGACGCCAGCCGGTGAAAAACGCTGAGGGAGGCTGTACGTCGATGCGGGTGCCGGCCATCGGCGTCATCAGAATCTCACGGGCCGTGAGACAGAAGTCCATTGTGCGGCGGGCGTGCGCAACGTAGTCGTCCGTGAGCGGCGGAAAAAGCTTTTCCGGGGTCTCGGCGGACACGGAAAGCGCGAGGTAGCGCACGTCGGCAAAGTCGGGAGGCGGATCGTTCTTAAGAAACGACGCAATGTTGACGACGTGCCCTTTTTTCTTGCCGTCCGTGAGTTCAGCGAGCAGCTTGCGGATGTCGCAGAGCCCTTCGGGGAGGTTATCGGCGGAAAGAAGACAGTTGCCGACGGCGACCGTGGCTTCGGGCGTGGCCCAGTGCTTTTGGTAAAGCTCGGCCAAGTCGTTCAAGGCGGTCGCGTCCGTGGGGCCGGCGGCTATGACGTAGCGGCTCCAGCCCAGAATGGGGATGAGGACGAGAAGGTGCGCGCCTTTGGTGTCAAGCCGCGTCTGCGCGCAGTCTTCGGCCATTGCGAGAAGTTCGTCGTAGGCGGGGGAATCCGCTTCCTTTAAGCGGGAAAGCGCTGCTTCGATGTCGCTGTCTTCCCCTTTGTCGAGGTGCCGGCGGCAGAGGGCTTCAAGTTCGTTGTCGACGCGGCGGTCTTCAAATCGGGAGGTGGAATCAATCGCGAGAAGCGCAAGGCGCGTGAATTCGTCCGTGTCGCCTTCGGTGGTGACGACGGGCGTTTCTTCAACGGGAGTACGGTGTTGTTTACGGGCCATGAGACAGGCTTAAATTTCGGTAAAAACAAAGAACGGCGCGCAGTCTAACGACTTTTCGCCGAAAAAACGGATTCGAGCGGAAAAAAGCTGAAAATTCTTGTTTCTCAAAAGGAAGGGGCGACGCCGTTTTGATAAAATCCGCCCCACTTTTGGGGCATCGGCGTGCACATTGGCTTCGGACGACGTGCAGACCGATGCCTTCGGCGTGCTTTGCGTACGCATTCAACCGGTCAATTATCCATGGACAACATCCGTAATTTTTCCATCATTGCTCACATCGACCACGGCAAATCCACCTTGGCCGACCGTCTTATCGAATACTGCGGAGGACTCTCCAACCGCGAAATGAGTGAACAGGTTCTCGACAGTATGGACTTGGAACGCGAACGCGGCATCACCATCAAGGCGCAGACGGCGTCCCTCAAATACAAGGCGCGCGACGGAAAAGTATACGAATTGAACCTCATCGATACCCCGGGGCACGTGGACTTTTCCTACGAAGTGAGCCGTTCCTTGTCGGCCTGCGAAGGAGCGCTCCTCGTCGTGGATGCGACGCAGGGGGTGGAAGCGCAGACGGTTGCCAACTGCTACACCGCCATCGACCTGGGCGTCTCCGTGGTGCCGGTCTTAAATAAGATGGACTTAAACAGCGCCAACCCTGATGCGGCCAAGGAAGAAATCGAAGACGTGATCGGAATTGATGCGACGGACGCGGTGCTCTGCTCGGCGAAAACCGGCATGGGGATCGAGGAGATTTTGGAGCGCGTCGTGGCCGACGTGCCGCCCCCGAAGGGCGACGAAAATGCTCCCCTTCAGGCCCTCATCATCGACAGCTGGTTTGATAACTATGTGGGCATCGTGACGCTCGTGCGCGTCATCAACGGCGTCATTCGTCCGAAGGACAAGGTGATGCTGATGGCGACGGGGGCGACGCACCTTGTGGAACAGGTGGGGGTCTTTACGCCGAAGGCGAAGGAGAGGGATTGCCTCAAACCCGGTGAAGTGGGCTTTGTGGTGTCCGGCATCAAGGAACTCAAAGACGCTCGCGTGGGTGACACGATTACGAGCGTGGTGAATCCGGCTGCGGCGCCGCTTCCCGGCTTTAAGGAAGTGAAGCCTCAGGTCTTTGCCGGGCTCTACCCAGTGGAATCCAATCAGTACGACGCGCTGCGTGAAGCACTTCTCAAGCTGCAGTTAAACGATGCGGCCCTCAAGTTTGAACCGGAAGTTTCGCAGGCGTTGGGGTTCGGTTTCCGCGCCGGGTTCCTGGGGCTCCTGCACATGGACATCGTTCAGGAACGCTTGGAGCGCGAATACGACATGGATCTCATCACGACGGCTCCGTCCGTCGTTTATGAGGTGCTGATGACCGACGGCGAAGTCGTGCAGGTGGAAAACCCCTCGAAGCTCCCGCCGGTCGACAAGATCGACGAGATTCGCGAGCCGATCGATACGGTGACGATTTTTGTGCCGAATGAATATGTCGGCGCCG
>OIWS01001968.1_pt1 | contig 18251 bp, 13 predicted proteins | sample 1587611 | NCBI WGS metagenome assembly OIWS01 (sample SAMEA3888919, study PRJEB22519) | human gut metagenome | biome: human gut; feature: human-associated habitat; material: faeces | place: Denmark | collected 2010 | reverse complement strand
ATGGAACGACCGGACGCCAGAACGGAAAAGGCGCAAGCAGATGGCGCAGGTGAATCTGGAAATAGTATAAAAAGCGGGATTGCGCATTTTTCACGCAACCCCGCTTTTTGTCCCTATGCAATTCTCAGAAGCGCCGTGCGCGCCTTATTCCCCCATGCCCTGGTCGCGCGCCTGCGCGGTGTACAGCTCGTAGTATGCGCCGCGCTTGGCCATCAATTCGTCATGAGAGCCTGCTTCCATGATGCCCTGATTGCCGATGTACAGGATGCGGTCGCAGTTCTTGATGGTGGACAGACGGTGCGCAATGATGAACGACGTGCGTCCCTTCAGCAGCGCCTGAATGCCGTCCTGCAGCAGCTTCTCCGTCTTGGTGTCGATGGAGGAGGTTGCCTCGTCCAGTATCAGGATGCGCGGGTCGCTCAGCAGCGTGCGCGCGAAGGCAATCAGCTGCTTCTGCCCCTGCGAAAGGCTGCCGCCGCGCTCGTTCACGGTCGTTTTGTAGCCCTGCGGCATTTCGCGGATGAAGTCGTCCGCGCGGACAACCGCAGCCGCCTGACGTACATCGTCGTCTGTCGCGTCCAGACGGCCGTAGCGAATGTTATCCAGAATCGTGCCGGAGAAGATGAAGGAATCCTGCAGCATGATGCCCATCTGCGAGCGCAGGGAGTGCAGCGTCACGTCGGTAATGTCGTGCTTCACGCCGGATTCATCCGTCAGCGTGATGGAACCGCTGCGCAGGTCGTAGAAGCGGCAGAGCAGGTTGACGATGGTGGACTTGCCCGCGCCCGTCGGGCCGACAAGCGCAATGCTTTCGCCCGCCTTGACGTGCAGGTCAACATCCTTGAGGACGGTCTGCCCTTCCTCGTAGCCGAAGGTGATGTTGTTGTAATCAACTGCGCCGGTAATGGGCGGAAGTGTCTCGGCATTCGGCTTGTCGTCAATCACGACTGGTTCATCCATCGTCTCGAAGATGCGCTCTAGATACGCCATGTTGTTCACGAAGCTGTTGTAGATGTTCGCCAGATTCGTAATCGGCTGCCAGAAACGGCTGACGTACTGCCCCATGGCGAGAATTACGCCGAAGGAGACTACCGCGCCGCCCAGCCAGTACACACCCGCGTAGTACATGAGGGTGAAAACAATCTGGGTGATGATTTCCGAAGAGAGCCAGACGCTGTTGGAGATGTAAATCGCCTTCAGCCACGCCGCGCGGCACGCCGTCGCCAGGCGCTGCATGATGGAGCAGTTGACATCCTGCCGCGCAAACAGTTCGCTCACGCGCACGCCGTCAATGGATTCTGCCAGATACGCGTTGTAGTTGCTGTTTTTGTTCGACTGATTTTGCCACGCGCGGCGCTGACGAGGCTTCAGGATGATGATAATCGCCACGAAAATCGGCAGACCCGCCACAACAATCGTCGCCAGCGTCGGCTCGGTCGTGTACATGTAGACGACGATGAAGATGATGTTGATGATTTCCAGAATCGAGTTGATGATGCCGTTGGAAAGAATATCCGACACGCTGTTGACGTAATTGATGACGCGCACGAGGATTTTGCCCGCCGGACGGCTGTCGTAGTAGGCGAAGGGCAGCTGCTGCAGGTGCGCGAAGAGGTCTTTGCGGATGTCGTAGATGATCTGCTGACTGACGAACGCCATGATGCGGGAGCGGATGACCGTGAAGACGATGCCGACGATGATGATGCCCATGAACGCCAGTGCCATCTTCAGCAGCAGGTCAACGTTTTTCTGCGGCACAGCGACGTCCATGACGGTCTGGGTGATTTTCGGCACGGCGAGGCTCGTTACCGATGCCAAGGCGGACAAAAGCAGCGCCAGCAGCATCTTCCACTTGTGCTTGCCGATGTAAACGCCCACGCGCTTCAAGTGCCGGAAGTCAAACGGGGTTTCCAAGCGCTCGTCTACGTCAAATTTGTTGCGCGCCATGTTACATCACCTCCTGCGGAGCGGTGTCGGGCGTGATGCCGTTTTGCAGGCAGTACGTTTCGTAGTAGTAGCCGCGCTGACGCAGCAGCTCCTGATGCGTGCCGCGCTCGGTCACGACGCCGTCCTTCAAAATCAGGATGAGGTCAGCGTCCTTGACGGAGGAAATGCGCTGGGCAATGATCAGCTTCGTGCAGTCGTAGGGGAGCTGACGCAGCTGCGCCTGAATGTACTTCTCCGTCTCCATATCGACGGCGGAAGTCGTGTCGTCCATGACGAGGATGCCGGGCTTGACCGCCAGCGCGCGCGCCAAGGCAATGCGCTGCTTCTGCCCGCCGGAAAGACCAACGCCGCGTTCGCCGATAATCGTGTCGTAGCCCTCGGACAAGCCCTTGATGAAGTCGTCCGCAGCCGCGCGGCGGGCGAAGTCGTGCACTTCGTCCTCCGTCAGCGTCTGGTCGCCGAAAGCAATGTTGCCTTCCACCGTGTCGGAAAAGAGGAAAACATCCTGCGTTGCCGTACCGATGCCGTCGCGGAGCTGCTGCAGCTTCCACTTGCGCACATTGCAGCCGTCAACGGAAATGCTGCCGCTGGTCACGTCGTAGCAGCGGGCGAGCAGCTGAATCAGCGTCGTTTTGCCGGAACCGGTCGGCCCCATGATGGCGACGGTCTGCCCCGGCTTGGCGGAGAACGTTACGTCGGACAGCACCGGCTGCGAGCCGTAAGCGAAGGACACATGGTCAAAGGAAATCGCACCCTCGATGTGGTCATGATTGACGGCGCAGGAGCTGTCTACAATCTCCGGGCGGGAGACTTCAATCTCCATGACCTTGTTCGAGCAGGTGATGAAGCGCTGCCAGTCGTTGAGCAGGTTGCCCAGCTGCCGCATGGGGACGCTCAGCGTCCACGCCAGCTGGGTGAAAATCGTCAGTTCGCCCGCCGTCATGCCATCGGTAATCATCAGGTAGCCGCCGAAAAAGACGGTCAGCAGCGTCATGGCGTTCGCCAGAATCTCGATGAAGGGGTAGAAGGACAGCCAGCGCTTGTTGATATCCAGATTCGCATCGCGGAAGGCGCGGGAACGCTCGTCGAAGCGGTTCTCCTCGTATTCCTCACGCGCAAACGCCTTCACCACGCGGTTTGCCGCAATGTTCTCCTGTGCCTTCGCGTTCATGTCGCTCATCTTGTCGCGCATGTCCACGAACATTCGCCGCGCGCCCTTGGAGTACACTTTCGTGATAATCATCAGCAGCGGCGTGACGCAGACCATTGCCAGCGCGAGCTTCCAGTTCACCGAGAACAGGTAAATCGACGACGACACGAACATGACGATGCTGTCTACCGCCACATAGTCTATGTATGCCAGAAAATGGCGGCACCAGTCTGTGTCGGCGGACAGGCGCGTCATCAGGTCGCCCGTGCGGTGAATGTCGAAAAAGCGCATGTCCTGATACTGCAGGCGCGTGAACAGCCGCATGCGCAGGTTCATCAGCGTGTTCTGGGAGGAATGCTCCAGCAGGACAACCATCAGGTAGCGCAGACCTTCGCGCGTAACCTTGACAATCAGCATCGTCAGCAGCAAGCCGACGAGCGGTTCGGGGTTCTGCGCGACAATGACGTCATCCATCAGGCGCATCGTCAGGTAGGGGTTGATGAGCAGCATCAGCGACGTGACGGCACTGATGATGAGGCCAAGAATGTGCCACTTGTGGTAGCGCTTGTCCATTACGCCCCACAGCCATTTGATATTCTCCATCGGTTACTCCTTATACAGGGTCGATTCGATTTCCTTTGTCACAAAGTCAGCAATGCGGATTTTCCATTCCTCGTCCGGGTGGACTTCGCCGTGAGAGCGGGCAACGCTGCGGTCAAAGCCGCTTCCATAGAAGCTGTCGATGCAGTGCACGCCCGTTTTCTGCGCGACTTTCTGGATGACGCGGCGCTTGAGCAGCCCGTGAGATTCGTCCATCCATGCCTGCGGGGTGTATGTTTGCAGCGGCGTGGCGAGAAAAATCGCCGCGTTTGGGCAGACGGTCTGCAATGTCCGCACTGCCCAGAGCAGCGCAGATGCCATCGACGTGCGGGTCAGGTCGGCGTAGGGGAGTTCACAGACGGCCGCAAAGTCATCCGCCGGGGCATTTTCCGGTTGATTGCCGTCATTGCTGGAGATGGCGATGTAGATGACGTCCGGCGTGCTCAGCGTGCCTGTGCCGACACCGATTTCCGCCGGAATCGCATACTCGACGCCATCCACCGTCCAGCGGATGATGCTGCCCTTCGGCGTAAGCGCCTGCAAAACGCGCCGCACCTGATTGGACAGCACGTTGTCCGCCGTGTTCGTGTTCGGCGGCTCGATGAGCGTTACAGGCGTGATGTTCCTATCGCCTTCGTGCCAGTCGGAGCAGGTTGCGTACCCGCAGGCGGCATTCAGCACCTCCTGCGCGTTCAGCCGATGCGCCACCATCGTGCCGATACCGCTGACCTGGTCGCTGGTGATGCTGTCGCCCATGCAGCAGAAGCAGCGGATGTTCATGGGGTTGTCCTCCCTTGTAGAAAGACGTGTCGTTCAGTCGTAAGTTCATTAGAAACGGTTTGATGATAACACGGTTTTTTCCTTGTTTCAAGGGGGCTTTTGGAAAGATTTCGACAATATTTCTTGCCCATCAGTTAAGTAACAAAAAGCCGGAAAAAAAGACACAAAACGGCGATAAAAACCAGTGACAGGAGTGGCGAAACCGAAGGTGCCCAGCAGACGACCGCGGACTTTGTCCGTTTTCATTGCCCTCTGGAAGCATGGAAAAGACCAGTTCAACCATGCCCATCAGCATAGAATCAGAAAAAACCACCCAACGAAATCATTTTCGTTCTGGTAAGAAATCAGACATTCTTGACAAAACACAATTTTTGTGTATAATTAAATTATTGCATCATCCATTCCATAGACCCCCAAGACGCTAAGGGAGGAAATTAAACATGAAACACTGGGTCGCACAAGCGCTTTTTCTGCTGATGGCACTCTGCTTGTTTCTGCCCTGCTTCGCCGCAGCGGAAGAAGCCGCGCAGACCGCCGTCACCATCGACTTTGAGGATGGCAACGCCGCCGCGTTCAGCCAGTCTGGCTCCTGCACCGTCGGCGTGACGGAATCGCAGGCGCACAGCGGCAAGCAGAGCCTGCGAGTTTCTGGACGCGGCAGCAATAACTGGGACGCTGTTGACCTCTCCGCTGCGTCGGTTGGCATCGAGGCCGGCGCGAAAGTCCACCTGTCCGCCTGCGTCTACGTCGAAAGCTCGGAAGACGGCGTTATGGCGATTGGCAAGGCGGGCGGCGATTACGCCTACTACGCGCAGGTGAACGTCAAGGGCAAGGAGTGGACGGAAATCTCCTGCGATTTCGAGGCGGACGCAGGCATCAATATCCGCTTCCTCACGGCGTCGGATAACTATCTGGGCAAAAACTACTGCCTTGATGATGTCACGCTGACCATCACCGCGCCCGAAAAGGTGGATTACTCCGACGCGCCGCAGATTCACTACACGTCGGACTTTACCAGCGGCACGGACGGCTGGTATGCGCGTTCTGCGGGCGGCGCCACCATCGAGACGACCGCTGATGGGCTGTACATCACCGGGCGTACCGCGACGTGGAACTCTCCCGGCCGCGACTTCGACCTTGTGCCGGGGCGCGCCTACAACCTGTCCGTGCAGGTGAAGCAGGACGAGATGGATTCGTGCAGCTTCATCCTGTCCGTCGCCCATACCCGCGACGGCGAGGAATCCTATGAGAACATTGTCACCGGCACGGCGAAGAAGGGCGAATGGGCAATGCTGTCCGGCGCGTACATTCCCGGTCGGTATGACAAGTACGTCCTGTACGTTGAGGGCGCGGGCAAGGAAACGTCCTTCACCATCCGCAATTTCACCTGCGACGAGAAGATTGACTCCTTCGACACCACTTCGCTGCCTGTCCTCAAGACGCTCTATGCGGATAAGTTCGATTTCGGCACGGCGGTTGTTGCCAGTGAAGTGGCGGACAGCAAACGCATGGCGTTCTACGGCAGCCAGTTCACCATCATGACCGCGGGAAACGAGATGAAGCCGGATTCGCTGCTGGATATGGCGGAATGCCGCAAGCTCAGCCGCACGGACGACACGGCCGTCGCTGTGAAGTTCGACAACTGCATTCCGTTCCTCGATTGGTGCCGCGACAATGGCGTGAAGGTGCATGGGCATGTGCTGGTGTGGCACTCCCAGACGCCCGAAGCCTTCTTCCATGAGGGCTACGCGACCCACAAGCCGCTGTGCAGCCGCGAAACCATGCTCGCCCGCATGGAAAGCTACATCCAGCAGGTGCTGACGTGGACGAACGAGAATTATCCGGGGCTGATTGTCTCGTGGGACGTTGTGAACGAAGCCGTGGCGGACGGCAGCGACCAGCTGCGCGAATCCAACTGGACAAAGACAATCGGTCAGGATTTCGTGAACCGCGCGTTTGAGTACGCCCGCAAGTACGCCGCGGACGGCGTGAAGCTGTACTACAATGATTACAACACCCCCCTTGACCCCAAGCTGCACGGCATCTGCGTCCTGCTGGACAGCCTGATTGCGGATGGCACGATTGACGGCTACGGCTTCCAGGCACACTACTCTGTCGGCAGTCCGACGATTGACCGCGTGGATTGGGCGTTCCAGCAGATTGCCAAGCGTGATTTGCTCCTGCGCGTGTCCGAACTTGACGTGGGCATTGACGACACGAGCGAGGAAAATCTGCAGAAGCAGGCGAAGTATTACGGCGACCTGATGAAGATTTTCCTGCGTTACGCCGACCGCATCGAAGCGGTGCAGGTATGGGGCACAGTGGACGACCTGAGCTGGCGCGCGGACGAGTACCCGCTCCTGTTCGACAAGGATGCCCAGCCGAAGCCCGCGTTTGACACGCTGGTGGAACTGGCACAGTAAATCCATCATAAAGGCAGCACCGCACAATCCATTTGCCAGCCGACCACCTCATTTGTGCGGTGTTACCCTAACTTTAAGGAGGCGACGAAGATGAAGAAGAAGAGTTTTGCCATATTGCTGGCTGCGGCGCTGCTGCTGTGCCTGCTGCCGGGAATGGCGCCGGAAGCGAAGGCGGAAACCATCCGCGACAAATGCCGTTTCTGCAACACGACGGCAGATCATGAGATTACAAGATTCGAGCGATTCAACGACGATTATCATTATGTAATTTACATATGTTCACACTGCGGTAAAGGCAGCTATGCCCTATTTGATGACAATCCAATCGGCCGTCACTCTGGCGGCACCGAAACGCCGACCTGCACCACGGGCAAAACCTGCACCCGGTGCGGCACTCAATACGGCAAACTCGGTCACGACTGGGGCGCATGGCAATCCAGGGGCAACAACAGTGAGCATTTCCGCACCTGCCAGCGCGACGGCTGCGATGCGGTGGACACTGCAAGCTGCTCCGGCGACAGCAGTGCGACCTGCATCACCCTGGGAACATGCACTACCTGCGGCGGGCAGTACTACGGCGCACATACCTTCCCTGCGAATCAGGGCTGGGATTCGGATGCCGAAAACCACTGGGTTAGCTGCACCGTCTGCCACGAAGCGAAAACTAAGGTGGGTGCACATTTCTTCGTTCAGGGCAACGATAGCTCGTGCCTTAAGTCCGCAGCCACCTGCGTTTCTCCGCCCGTGTACTACACAAACTGCGCTTACTGCTACCGCAAGGGAACGGATACTTATGTACACCCATGGTATGAACCTGACCCGAACAACCACGACCTGGTGCACCACGACGCCAAGGCGCCCACCTGCACCGAAATTGGCTGGGATGAATATGACGCCTGCCAGCGCGAGGGCTGCACTTACACCACCAAGGTGGAAATCCCCGCCCCCGGGCACGATTATACCGAAAAGGTCGTCAAGCCCACCTGCGAAAAGGTCGGCTACACGCTGTACACCTGCAAAAACTGCAATGACAGCTATAAGGATCACCAGACGAAGACGCTGCTGCACTGGTATGGCGAATGGACGAGTAACGGCGACGGCACGCACAGCGCGACCTGCAAGCGCAAGGATTGCAAGCACGTCAGCAAGACCGAATGCGCCATCGTCGAATTCAAGCAGGATGAAGCGACGCGCACGCTCTGCCCCGTATGCGGCAATGTGAGCGATGGCATACATCTGGCGCTGGTTGAAGAAGTGACGGCGGAGGGCGAGCATCTGCCCTATGGCGAGCTGGTGCTGCGCATGGGTGAAACTGCGAACGGCAATACGCTGCTGAGCGTCTGCTTTGAAGTTTCCGGCAAGCTCACCCAGCCGAAGGGCGAGGTAAAAATCACGATGCCCGCCGAGCTGCTGAACGGCGGTACCCTGGCGCTGCTGAATGCCGACGATACGGAAATTGATCTGCCCTACATCGTGGAAGGTGAAAACGCAGTGTTCACGCTGGACTTCACCGATGCAGAGCTTCCCACCGCGCTGATTCGCCTGATACCGACAGCGGAATAATCTTATTTCCATTTCATAGCGTTTTTAAAAATTTGAGGAGGAGAAAAACATGAAAAAATGGTTGGTTACATGTCTCCTGGCGATTGCGCTGCTCTTTGTAGCAACCACGGCGATGGCTGCGCATATCAGGTTGAACGGCGACTATTGCGAAGGGAATACCTTTGAAATACGCAAAAGAGAAAAAGAGTACCATACGCTGTACTGTTACCGCTGCTATGATGAGTTTACAGAGAATCATTGGAGCATAGATACACCCCAGTACAAAGCCACTTGCACGAAAGTTGCGGTATGTACTTCTTGTCTTATGTCCTACGGTGAATACGGGCCGCACGACTGGGGCGCATGGCAATCCAGGGGTAACAACAGTGAGCATATCCGCCACTGCCAGCGTGACGGCTGCGATGCGGTCGACACCGCAAGCTGCTCCGGCGACAGCAGCGCGACCTGCATTACGCTGGGAACATGCAGCACCTGCGGCGGGCAGTACTACAGCGCACATGCATTCCCTGCGGGGCAGAACTGGCATTCGGACGACAAAAACCACTGGCTTAGCTGCACCGTCTGCCACGAAGCGAAAACTAAGATGGGCGCACATTGGTTCGTTCAGGGCGCCGTTAGCGTGTGCCTTAAGTCCGCAGCCACCTGCGTTGCTCCGGCCGTGTACTACACAAACTGCGACTACTGCTACCACAAGGGAACGGATACTTATGTAGACCCATATAATGGACCTGACCCGAACAACCACGACCTGGTGCACCACGACGCCAAGGCGCCCACCTGCACCGAAATTGGCTGGGATGAATATGACGCCTGCCAGCGCGAGGGCTGCACTTACACCACCAAGGTGGAAATCCCCGCCCCCGGGCACGATTATACCGAAAAGGTCGTCAAGCCCACCTGCGAAAAGGTCGGCTACACGCTGTACACCTGCAAAAACTGCAATGACAGCTATAAGGATCACCAGACGAAGACGCTGCTGCACTGGTATGGCGAATGGACGAGTAACGGCGACGGCACGCACAGCGCGACCTGCAAGCGCAAGGATTGCAAGCACGTCAGCAAGACCGAATGCGCCATCGTCGAATTCAAGCAGGATGAAGCGACGCGCACGCTCTGCCCCGTATGCGGCAATGTGAGCGATGGCATACATCTGGCGCTGGTTGAAGAAGTGACGGCGGAGGGCGAGCATCTGCCCTATGGCGAGCTGGTGCTGCGCATGGGTGAAACTGCGAACGGCAATACGCTGCTGAGCGTCTGCTTTGAAGTTTCCGGCAAGCTCACCCAGCCGAAGGGCGAGGTAAAAATCACGATGCCCGCCGAGCTGCTGAACGGCGGTACCCTGGCGCTGCTGAATGCCGACGATACGGAAATTGATCTGCCCCACATCGTGGAAGGTGAAAACGCAATGTTCACGCTGGACTTCACCGATGCAGAGATTCCCACCGCGCTGATTCGCCTGATACCGACAGCAGAATAATCCCATTGCATAGCGTTTTTAAGGCCGTTGCAGAATATGAATCTGCAACGGCCGCTATGGTGCGCCCGGCAGTAGGAAGTGTTACCCGAAGGCAAGGGTGTCCATCGAGAGGCGGAGTCTGAAGGAAGCCGGATGCCAGCGGGCAAACTCCCGAACCGACGAACAGAAATCACATAGTAGACCGTAGAGGGGCGGACGAGTGTGCCGAGCAACACAAAGTCCAAGGCTGCCCGAATCCCGTGCGGTAAATGTGGCGGTTATGTGGAAGAAAAAAGGCGGCTGCCAGGCTTATCCCCCCTGACAGTCGCCTCACTGTTTACTTCTTTTCTACTTTGCTGCTGCCGCGGATGGTCGCATCCGGCTTGGCGGCCTGCTTCATGAACGCCGACGGGCTGATTCCGACGATGTTCTTGAACTGCTTGGAGAAGTGGTACGGATCCTGCATCCCGACTTCGATGCCTGCCTGACGCACGGTGTGTCCTTCCTCACGCAGCAGCTCCTTTGCGCGTTCCATCTTGCAGTGCAGCACATACGACAGCGGCGGCATGCCTACTTCGCTCACGAAGCGCTTGCGGAACGTTTCCATCGGCATACGGGAAATTGCCGCCATCTCCGCCAGAGAGAAGTTGTCCTTGTACTGATTCGCGCGCAGGGTGTCCACGACCTTCGCAATCTCGTGCGAAAGCATCGCGTCCATGGCGACCGGCTGACCCCAGTGGCTTGCCAGCATCCCGTACATCAGGTGCTGCAGCTGGTATGTCGCGTCGCTGGTGTCCGTGTGGCGGACGATGACCTGCACAATCTGCTTCGCCAAGTACATCTGGCTCGGCAGCGCCCCCTGCTTCAACGGCATATGCAGCAGCGCGCCCATCTTGCGTACGACCATCGGCGCAAGCGGGCCTTCCAGCGCAATCCACACGCAGCGGACGCTCTCGTCAATCTGCAGGGCAGCGTCGCGGTTGCCGGCGGGCAGGAAGCACGTTTCCTGCTGTTTCAGCGTCAGCTCATGCCCCTGCCAAACCAGCGTCGCTTCGCCTGCCTCCACCGCGAACCAAATCCACTGGTCATGCGGCTTAATGGGGCGTCTCCCTGCCTCAAACATCGCCGTGCCTGCCGCGTGAATCCACGCACCGCTGGAGCGGGTCAAGCTGCCCGGCTTGTGGTATCCTTCCACCACCATAGTATCCGCCGCAGCCTCTACGTCTGCGAACAGGTAAGACTCCATGCCCTTCATCCTCCTTCAACCAAATGGCACAATTGTCATTATGGCTATTATAATGCCCAAATCGGTTGATTGTCAAGAGGATTACACGATTTTCCCGAAATTTTTCTGAAGGATAGCTGTGCGTGTCCGAGTATGGATGAATGCCATCCAATACAGGTTAGCATCGGCAAACTTTTCGCCCGAAAAACAGCAAATGTACAATCCTGCCCTTGACAAGCGCGGGATGAGCGGACTATAATAAATCCGAATACGCGGCAATGATGCCGCCGGACGGAGGAATTTTCTCCATGATGCTGTCTGTGCTGTTTCCGTTTACGCTCCCGGCGTTTTTCGCCGGGCAAATTGACGTACCGTGAAGCAGCAGCCGCAGCGATTGAGGAAAACATCAGGCGCGGAAGCTCTTTTGCGGGCTTCCGTGCTTTTTAATGATTGACGCAGGAGGTTGAACACCATGATTATCGTCTTGAAGCAGGGCACGACCCAGCAGGAAATCGACACCGTCACCAATGCCGTGGTTGCGCGCGGCGTATCCGTCAGCCCGATTGTCGGCACGGAGATGACCATCCTCGGTCTGACTGGCGACACAAGCCGCATTGACCCCGACCAGCTGGAATCCTTCCACTGCGTCGAGCGCATCATGAAGGTTGCCGAGCCGTTCAAGAAGGCAAACCGCGCGTTCCATCCCGCGCCGAGCGAAATCAAAATCGGGAACACGGTTGTCGGCGGCAAGAAACTGGCGATTATGGCAGGCCCCTGCTCCGTGGAGAGCAACGAGCAGATTACCGCCGTGGCGCAGGCGGTGAAGGACGCGGGCGCGACGGTGCTGCGCGGTGGTGCGTTCAAGCCGCGCACGTCCCCGTACTCCTTCCAAGGACTGGCATACGAAGGGCTGGACATGCTCTGCCATGCCCGCGAGCAGACCGGGCTGCCCATCGTGACCGAGCTGATGTCTCCCTACGACATTGACACCTTCGTGGACAAGGTGGACTGCATTCAGGTCGGCGCGCGCAATATGCAGAATTTCGACCTGCTGAAACAATTGGGGAAGATTCGCAAGCCGATTCTGCTTAAGCGCGGTTTGTCCGCCACCATCGAGGAGTGGCTGATGAGCGCGGAGTACATCATGGCGGGCGGCAATGAGCAGGTGATTCTGTGCGAGCGCGGCATCCGCACGTTCGAGACGTACACGCGCAACACACTCGACCTGTCCGCCATCTGCGCGGTGAAGAAGCTGAGCCATCTGCCGGTGATTGTTGATCCGAGCCACTCGACCGGCAAGAGCTGGATGGTGCAGCCGATTGCGCGCGCGGCGATTGCGGTCGGCGCGGACGGCGTGATGATTGAGGTACACAACGACCCGGCGCACGCTTTGTGCGACGGTGCGCAGTCGATTACGCCCGCCGCGTTTGTGGACGTGATGGCGGATATTCGGAAGATTGCCGAAGCTGTTGGGCGCGAGGTGTGATGATGCAAAAACTCCCCTGCTTGATATGGACAGGGGAGTTTTGAATATTGACCTTTTTGTTTATTGCGTGATGTTGCCGCAGGGGGAATCGCCGCTGCGGCGGCGACAAGGGGGCTTTCCGGTCGCCCCCTTGACCCCTTCGGCGCGGACACTCCCATGCAGCTTGATTTTTGTTGTTGCTTGTGGAACGAAGGGCACACAAACTATTAGAGCAACGATAAACAACCAACTATGCAAGAGGGCACCGAAGGTTTCCAAAGGGCGATCGCAGACTTCGTCTGTTTCCATTGCCCTTTGGTCGCGCCCGCAGGCGCGAAACCCTGTGGAATTGACAGAAAAACTCCAATCTGCTTTACAAGCACTGTAAAAGGCAGTATAATAAGCAGGATTCAATCAATATAGGAAAGACCCGAAAGAGGGCGCGCAAACGCCCGGATGAGGTGAGAATATGGCGAAGGTCATTGCGATAATCAACCAGAAGGGCGGCGTCGGCAAAACGACCACCGCCGTCAACCTTTCCGCTTTGCTGGGGGCAATGGGACAGCGTGTGCTGATGATTGACCTCGACCCGCAGGGCAACACGACATCCGGCTTGGGCATGGAAGTCGATGACAAGAGCATCTATGAAGTCATCATGGGGCGCATGAAACTCACGGACGTGATGGAAGAGACGGAGTTCAAGAACCTGTCCATTGCGGGCAGCGACGTTCGGCTGGCGAACGCGGAACTCGAACTCGTCGAGGTCGAGAAGCGCGAATACCGCCTGAAAACCGCCGTGCAGTCCGTTCAGCAGGATTTCGATTTCATCTTCATCGACTGCCCGCCGTCCTTGGGGCTGCTGACCATCAACGCATTGGGCGCGGCGGACAGCGTCCTCATCCCGATTCAGTGCGAATATTATGCGCTGGAAGGTGTCGCGAGCCTGATGAACACCATCTCCCGCGTCAAAAAGACCATCAATCCGCATCTGGAAATCGAGGGCGTCCTGCTGACGATGCTGGATGGACGGACGAATCTGGGCTTGCAGGTGGTGGACGAGGTGAAGAAGCACTTCAAGAAGCAGGTGTACGCGACGGTGATTCCGCGCAGCGTCCGCCTCGGCGAAGCGCCCTCCCACGGCGAACCCATCCACGTCTACGACAAGCGGAGCGCGGGATGCGTCGCCTACGTCAATCTGGCGAAGGAAGTTCTCAAGCGCAACAACATCAAGGTGAAAGAATTTAAGCTGTAATCATCTTTTACCTTTTCATCCGGCGGAACGGAAATGACAGAGGAGTCGATTTGTTATGCCCAAGAAGACCCACGGACTGGCGCGCGGCTTGGATTCGCTGCTGCCGGAAGTAGACATGATGACATCCGGCGGCGGACAAGAAATCGCGATTGGGGACATTGACCCGAATCCCGACCAGCCGCGGCGGGCGTTCTCCGAGGAAAGCATCGCGCAATTGGCGCAGTCCATCCGGGAGCAGGGGCTTTTGCAGCCCATTCTGGTGGTGCCGATGAACGGCGGGCGCTATCGCATCGTTGCGGGCGAGCGCCGCTGGCGCGCTGCGCGGATGGCGGGGCTTGACCGCGTGCCATGCATCATCCGCGAGATGGATGTGCCGACGCAGATGGAAATCGCACTGGTTGAGAACCTCCAGCGCGAAGACCTGAACCCGATTGAAGCGGCACAGGGCATCCAGACGCTGATGCGCCAATGCGGCTACACGCAGGAAGCGGTGGCGGCGCGGCTGTGCAAGAGCCGGCCTGCCGTGGCGAACCTGCTGCGTCTGCTGACGCTGCCGGAGGACATCATCACGATGGTGCGGCAAGGGACGCTGAGCGCTGGTCACGCGCGTGTACTGGCGGGGCTGGAATCGGACGAGATGAAGATGACGCTGGCACGGCAGACGATTACGAACGAGTGGAGCGTCCGACAGCTGGAAAACGCGGTCGCGCTGATGCGCAAGAGCACCCCAACGCTGCCCAAAACACCGCAGAAGGTGCATTCTCTGCCTGCGGAGCTGACGGAGCTGGAAACGTTCTGCCGCGAGACGTTCGGCGTTCGCGCGACGATTACCGGCAATCAGAAGAAGGGCAAAATCACGCTGCAGTACTACTCGGCGGAGGAGCTGGAGCAGGTTTATGAGCTGCTGCATCAGCTGCATCACGACTGAGCTGCGCAGGGATTTCGCCGACGAATTAGCCTGACCTGATGAAATGAAACTCGAATGGGTCAGCTATGATGTTCCAACACCAAGCGTTTCATAGAAGAAAAGGGAGATGATTCCCATGTCAAAGCAACCACTTCCGCAAATGCCGCGCTGGGATGGGCCGCTGTCCCATCCGTTTTACAGCCACGTTGTCAAGCGCATCATCGACTTCCTGTTTGCGCTGATTCTGCTCATCCCCGGCTGCATCATCATGCTGCCGCTGGCCATTTGGGTCAAGCTCGACAGCCCCGGCCCTGTGCTGTATAAGGCGGTGCGCGGCGGATACCATAATCAGCCGTTCTATATCTATAAATTCCGCTCGATGGTCGTCGGGGCGGATAAGACCGGCGGCTGCACGGCGCTCAACGACAGCCGCGTTACCCGCGCGGGCAAGGTCATGCGCCGCTTGAAACTTGATGAACTGCCGCAGCTGTTCAATATCCTGAAGGGCGACATGTCCTTCGTCGGGCCGCGCCCGGAGCTGCTGCTGTACACCACGCAGTACACCAAGGAGCAGGAGTGCATCCTCTGGGTGCGTCCCGGCATCACTGACCGCTCGTCCATCGTTTATATCGCGCAGGATGAAATCGTCGGCACGGAAAATCCGGTGGAGAACTTCGAGAAGTACATCCTGCCGGAGAAGAACCGCCTGCGCGTGGAGTATGCGCTGCATCAGTCGTTCCCGCTGGATGTCGAACTGTTCTTCGAGACGATTGGCGGCGTGTTCGGCAAGGCGAAGAAGATGGCGGACGAAAAGCACGAGCAGGGAGCAAAGGAGCCGCAGAAATGAGTACGTCCTACACGGAGAAAACACATTCGGCGTTTCACGGCGCGCCGATTGACACGTCCGACCCCAAGACGCTGGCGTGGCTCATCCGCCGTCACGGGCTGGAGATGACCCACATCAGCCGGGGCAGTCATATCGGCGCGATTTTTTCGGTCGCGGAGATTATGGCGGTGCTCTACACCCGCATCCTGCGCGTTGACCCGAAGAATCCGCAGTGGGAAAATCGCGATCGGCTGATTCTCTCCAAGGGCCATGCGGGCGCATCGGTGTATGCGGCACTGGCGGAGCGCGGCTTTTTCCCGGTGGAGGAGCTTTCCACCCATTACGCCAACGGCTCGCGCCTGTCCGGGCATGTGAGCCACAAGGGCGTGCCGGGTGTGGAGTTTTCCACCGGTTCTTTGGGTCACGGCCTGAGCGTGGCGGCAGGCATGGCGCTGGGCGGCAAGAAGGACAACGCCGATTGGCGCGTGTACTGCGTGCTGGGCGACGGCGAGTGCGACGAAGGCTCGGTCTGGGAAGCGGCACTGCAGGCGCATCAGTTCAAGCTGGATAATCTGATTGCCATCATCGACCACAACCGGATGCAGAGCCTTGACTTCTGCGAAAATACCTTGGCGCTGGAGCCTTTCGGCGACAAATGGCGCGCGTTCGGCTGGAACGTCATCGAGACGGACGGCAACGACGTGGACGCGGTGGAAAAGGCGCTGCGTCAGGCGCAGGAGAACCGCGGCAGCGGGCGGCCGACGGTCGTCATTGCCGTGACGACGAAGGGCAAGGGTGTTTCCTTTATGGAAAACGACATCCTGTGGCACTATCGGACGCCGCAGGGCGAGGAATACGACGCGGCATTGGCGGAATTGGAGGCACAGCGGCCATGAGAGACGCATTTACACGGGCGCTGATGCGCGAGGCGGCGAAGGATGACCGCCTGATGCTGGTGACGGGGGACTTGGGCTTCGGGGTGCTGAAGCCGTTCTGGGAGACGTACCCGGAGCAGTTTGTGAACGCGGGCATTGCCGAGCAGAGCATGACGGGTCTGGCGGCGGGTCTGGCGAAGACCGGACGCACCGTGCTGACCTACTCCATCGGCAATTTCCCGACGCTGCGCTGCTTGGAGCAGATTCGCAACGACTGCGCGTATCACAATCTGAACGTCAAGGTCGTCTGCGTCGGCGGCGGCTTTGTGTACGGCAGTCTGGGCATGAGCCATCACGCGACGGAGGACATGGCGATTATGCGCGCCCTGCCGGGGGTGACGGTGTTTACGCCCGGCGACCCGGCGGAGGTGGAAGCCATCGTCCCGGTGATGCTGAAAACGCCCGGAACGTGCTATCTGCGTCTGGGGCGCGGCGGCGAACCGACATTGCACGAGCAGCCGGTGACGGACTGGCAGATGCCGAAAGCGCTGACACTGCAAACGGGCACGGACATCGCAATTCTATCCGCCGGCGGCATCCTGACGCAGACGGTGAGCGCGGGAAAGAAATTAGCCGAGCGCGGCATTTCGGCGGAAGTCGTGTCCTTCCCGTGCCTGAAACCGATTGACGCGGAGAAGATTGCAGAGCTGACACGCCGCTTCCGCCATATCGTGACGGTGGAGGAACATTCCATCGTCGGCGGATTCGGCTCGGCGGTCTGCGAGGTTGCGGCGGAGACAGGGAATCCCTGCCGCATCCACCGCATCGGCATGGAGGACGTATACTCCACGATTGTGGGCACGCAGCAGTATCTGCGCGCGCAGTATCAGATGGATGATGAAGCGATTGCCCGCCGGGCGGCGCAGTGGCTTCGGGAGGAATAAAAAGTGCAGCAGGAAGAAAAGAAGCTGTCGCTGGACGAGATTCACGCGGAATTATTGGAGCAGCTGCGGGACATTACCGCTGTTTGCAAGAAGCACAATATTTCCTATAATATGATGTGCGGTTCGCTCCTGGGGGCGGTGCGCCACAAGGGGTTCATCCCGTGGGATGACGACGTGGATTTGCTGATGACGCGCGAGGAATTCCAGAAGTTCCGCGAAATCTACCCGAAGGAGTGCGACAAGCGCTTCGAGCTGACGTATCTGGACACATGGACGCCGCGCGTGATGAACCGTGACCCGGAGAAAGCGGCGGCGTTCACGGACTTTTTCATTCTTGACCCCGTGCCGCCGGAAGGGTTTCAGCGCAAGTGGTGGTTCTTCAAGCTCCACACATTGCAGGGGATGCTGAAAAAGAACGTGGACTGGTCGCGCTTTAATTGGAAGAACAAGATTTTGATTTTCGGCACGCATGTGCTGGGTCTGCCGTTCTCGGTGAAGACGAAAACGCGCTGGTACGAGCAGGTTTCGCGGCAGGAGAAGACGGGCAACGACCTGTGCATGTCCAACGGTGCGTTTGAGCTGATGATGCACATCTGGCATCCCGACCAGTTCGCGGAGAAGATTGTCGTCCCCTTTGAAGGCATCGACGTCTTGATTCCCGCAAAGTGGGACGAGGTATTGACCATCCTCTTCGGTGCGGATTACATGACCCCGCCGCCGGAATCCGAACGTGTGGCGAAGCACTTGGATGTGTGACCAGAGGCGCTGCCTCTGGACTCCGCAAGGGGCTTTGCCACTTGACCCCAGCAGGGCGCTGCCCTGCACCTGCGAAGGGTCT
>OIWS01001962.1_pt1 | contig 18295 bp, 17 predicted proteins | sample 1587611 | NCBI WGS metagenome assembly OIWS01 (sample SAMEA3888919, study PRJEB22519) | human gut metagenome | biome: human gut; feature: human-associated habitat; material: faeces | place: Denmark | collected 2010 | reverse complement strand
ATTTGCTCAAAACCAACACAAAATGGCCCAGAAAGCTGCACCTTAAGTGGCTGAACTGTCTCTACTGATGGGAGGTATCTTATGAAACTCAAACGAATCATCTCGGCATTGCTTTTACTCGCAATGCTCCTCTCCTGCCTCCCATTCACCGCGATGGCTGTGGAAGGCGAAAATGATTTCTATTTCTCGGCAGAAACGTCCGAAGCGCTCCTTGTTTCTCCGCGAAAAATTCCCTATTCCGACGGGCAGACGATCTCCGAGGCACTGGCCGATGCCGGGATCTCTCTGACCTTCGACGGCGGCAGCGGCTTCGTCTCCGCCATTCAGGGCGTGGAGAGCGAATATACCTACGTGAGCGTTCCGGCGGAACGCTCGCTGACAGATTCGGCTGCGGACATCAGCTATTTCGCATTTTACGGTGCGGACGGAGATGGCGAGATTGGCGCGGGACGGCAGGTATTGATGCGGGTGCTGGCCGATTGTGCGGGTGAGGAAGCGGATGTCCGCGCTGCGGTGCAGGGATGCTATACGGAGGCGCTCGCCGCCTATTGCGGGATCTCCGACGCTGCGGCGGAAGCATGCGCTGCAGAGCTGACCAAAGCAATTCAGGATTACAAAAACAGTCTGACCGGCACAACCTGCCCGGTGACGGTATCCGCTTCGGAAGCGGACTGCGTCATTACGGCAGAAAATGAATATGGGCGTGTTTTTTCGGCGGAAAACGGCGTTTTGCAGCTCCCGGTGGGGCAGAAGTATACGATTACTGCCCGAAAGGACAACCGGGAGGCCAGCGTAACACGGGAGATCACGGCAGCGGCGGAAGTCACTGGACTGACCCTGCCCACGGGCAGCTGGTTCAACGAGGCAGCGTTTGCGCTCTCCGCGACAAACGACAACGATGCGGCCTTTGAAGACGGCCGTTATTCGGACATCCGGCTGGATGCGCACACGGTGACAGCGGCGGTCCCGGATGCGTTTTCCGGGAAGCTCTATGCCTATGTGCTCTGCAGCGCGGACGCGCCGGAGGATGCCGCACTGCGCGTGCACTACACCGGAGCATCCGGTGAGCAGTATGACAAGCCATTTACCGAAGACAGCAAAACCACATCGATCCCTGATGTGCTCCGGTCGGGCACGGACGGAAACGTGGTGGTATTTTCGCTCGACCGGGCGGATGGCAGCTGCACGCAGCGCATGACGCTGACGCTGCGCTTGGACCGCCTGCCGACACTTTCTGCACTCACCGTGACAGCCGCGAGTGCAGACGGAAAAAAGCAGATCGTGCAGGCCGCGGCAGAGGGCGCATTCTCTCCGCTGCAAAGCAGCTATACATATCAAATCCTGAATACCCTGACCAGCGTGAACGTCTGCCCGACGGCGTCCATGGCCGGATATACCATCCGGGTGAACAACACTTCTGTCACCTCCGGCCAGAGCATTTCGGTGCCGCTGAACGGCATAACGACAGCCACCGTTACCGTTTCTGGCGGCGGATATGAAAACCGCTACACACTGACGCTGCGGCCCGGAGCGGGGCAGCTCGCGACGTTCAACACGGCCAGCGACGTGACGCTCCGCGTGACCAACGCAGCGGGCGAGGTGCTCGACTATGACAGCGAGCGCAACAGCCTGACCGGCGGAAAATCCTATTTTTATACGCTGGTCAGCGGAGAGACCTACACCTATGTGGCCACAAAGGATACCTATTACCACGCAACGGCTTCGTTCAAGCTGGAAAGCGCCGCCAGCTTCAGCGACATCGACGTTCCAACGGATGCACAGCTTCAAACGCTCGCGCTCGGCGCGAGCGCCGTATATGGAAACCCGCAGGCGTACTCGATGGCCCCGGCCTTCGCGCCCGCGGTGCATCAGTATACGGTAACTGTGCCGGACTTTGAATATACGGTCGCAGCGTGGGCGTCGTTTGAAAGCGGGATCTGCAATGTGCGGTATGCCAAAACGGCGCCGGATGGGAACACCTACGGGACCCTGCAGGAAAAGGAACTGACCAGCGGCAATACGCTGGGCGTCTCCCTGAGTCGGTCGGTGCTGGATGAAAATGCGCTTGGAAATGAACTGACGTTCCGCCTGTCGCGGACGGTGGACAGTGTGGAATATTACACGGACTATTTCATGACGCTGCGGCGGAGCTTCTCGCTCAGCAGCCTGAAGGCGTCCTGCGGCGGAAGCGAGCTGGAGCTGCAGGGCAGCGACAGCACGAAAAAATACAGCCCCTCCGTGACGGAATATACGCTCTGGGTGCCGTCGGCGGCAACGAGTCTGGACCTGCAATGCGGCGTCCACGCAGAAAATCTGGCCTATGGTCAGCGGGAGCACGGCTATATTGTGACCGTTGGCGGAGAGACGGTTCCGGCTTCCGGTGCGATCTCCGTACCGCTGAACGGAACAGAGACAGACGACATCATTGAGGTCCAAGTTGGCAATCGCCTCGCGCCGGAGACCGAGCCCACGACCATCACGCTCACGGTCCACAAGCAGCAGAGCACCGCGATCCGCATTCAGGCGGAACCGACAGGCGCGCTCGTATTTCTGCGGGAGCAGAGCTCCAATCAGCCGCTCCAGAAACGGGCCGATGGCAGCTTCGCACTTTCAAAGGGCTTTGTGTATGATTACACTGTCACGAAAAACGGCTGCGTTGGACAGGGCGGCGCGATGCGCGTGACCGACGATGGAAAAACGCTGGAGCTTGGGACCGTTTCCGACAAGGGTCTCTTCACAGTAAGCCGCAGTCAGAGCTGCGCGGAGATAATTACATTTACGCTGTCCGCCGCGCCGATCAATGGCAGTTTGCAGACGGAGCTCTCTGCGGAATGGGCGGATTTCCGCGGGACACAGTATACCGCGGGCCAGCCGGGCACGGCGGCCTACAGCAACAACGGCGTGACGGCGGCAAAGACGCCGATCCACGCGGACGAGGGGACGCTCTATTGGGCGGTGCAGATCGGCAATGGCTACGGCAAGGACGCTGTCGGCTGCCCGATCCTCGCGGGCGATGCGCTTATCACCTATTCTGGGAATCACATTTACCGCATCGACCCGGACACGGGAAAGACGCTGACCGAGGGAACCATGGTGAGCAACTCCAGCTATTCCATCGTGCCGCCGACCTACAGCGACGGTATGGTATTTGTCGGATTGAAGGATGGTCAGATCCAGGCGTTTGACGCGGTGAGCTTAAAATCGCTCTGGGTCTATACCGATCCGCTCGGCGGCCAGCCAAACAGCCCCATCACCGTGCGGGACGGGTATCTCTACACCGGCTTCTGGGGCGGCGAGACGAAAAAGGCCAACTATGTCTGCCTGTCCATCACGGACGAGGATCCCACACAGGAAACCGAGGAGAAGCTCGCGACATGGACCTACGCGCAGAAGGGAGGCTTCTACTGGGCGGGCGCCTATGCGGGAGACGGTTTCCTGCTGCTTGGCACGGATGATGGCTACAGCGGCTACGACCACACGACCGGACAGATTCTGCTGCTGGACGCGAAAACCGGCGAAAAGCTGGACGGGCGGAGCGGATTCCGCGGCGATGTGCGCAGCTCCGTCTGCTACGACCGCGCGACGGATGCCTATTACGCCACCAGCAAGGGCGGCGACTTCATTCGGATCAAGCTCTCATCGGATAAGCGGAGCATCGCCGAGAGCAAGACGCTCGCGCTGCAAAACGGAAACGACAAAAGCATTGCCATGAGCACGTCGACGCCGGTCGTCTACAAGGGCCGTGCCTATGTCGGCGTCAGCGGCAGCAGCCAGTTCAAAATGTATACCGGGCACAATATCACGGTGATCGACCTTGCTGGCGAGATGTCCATTGCCTATCGCGTGGAGACACAGGGCTATCCGCAGACGAGCGGTCTACTTACGACGGGCTATGAGGGTGTCAATGAATACATCTATGTGTATTTCTTTGACAACTACACGCCCGGCAAGCTGCGCGTTCTGCGCGATCACGCGGGCCAGACCGCGGCAGACCTTCTGACAGAGGAGATCAGCCCGGAGGACGGCACGCAGCATGAGACGGCCTATACACTCTTCACGCCGACCGGCAAACAGGCGCAATATGCAATCTGCAGCCCCATCGTGGACAAAAACGGCACGATCTACTTCAAAAATGACACCGGCTGCCTGATGGCATACGGCAGCATGCTGGATCATTACGAGCAGACCGGTGCGGCTGTGACCGAATACCACGACGGCGATGCCTTTGACCTCGGTACGCTCCGCGTGATGGCGGTTTATCAAAACGGCACAAAGCGCGATGTCACGGCGCGGCTGCTGCCGTCCGATCAGACTGTGACAGAAGGCATGAAGGCGATCACGCTGCGGCTGGATGTGCCGGATGGTCTCTACCACGACCGAACGGAGACCGACCGGAGCTCAACTGCCGGTGTGGAGACCAGATTCCCCACGATCGAGATCCCAATCACGGTGCTTGGCCGCGAGGAGACCGGGACAATAGGCAATCTGTCGTGGTCCTACGCGGAAACAAGCGGTAAATTGACCATGACTGGGGAGTTCAATGGCAGGACGCTTATCGCGGCCTGCTATGACGCCAATGGCCGGATGCTCGAGGTGCAGATGCTGGACAAAGCAGACGACCTGACGTTGAATCCAAGCAGCGCAAAGATCCGGCTCTTCCTGCTGGACAAGGACACTAAACCTGTCTGCGCTGCCGTGACTGTCAAGGGGACAAAATAATAAAGACCAGTCGGCAGACCATTATGGCCTGCCGGCTGGTTCTATTTATACAGTAAGTCTCTGCTAAGATAAAAATATCTCCAAGGCCATCACGGCCTTGGAGATATTTCTACGTTTACCGCAAACACGTTCCGAATGATTCTCGGTGTTCGTGTCTGCGTGTTTTGGTGACCCGCCGGAGATTCGAACTCCGGACACCCTGCTTAAAAGGAGGCGTCAGGGGGGCAAGCCCCCCTAGGCGTACCCCCATCGCTTGAAAACACTGGGTTTTTCGGGTCTGGATATTTTCAGCGTCTCTTTTTTCGGACACCCTGCCCCTTGTTATACTCATTTTATCACAGCACTTGTCCGCGAAACCAGATACCTTTATATTTTCGTACAACTTTAATCATCTTTTATCATTGAAAAGCATCTTTTTACGTCTTTTATTGTCCAGAAGCAAGTTCAAGCGTCTCTTATCATCTTTTGAGAAAAGGCAATGAAAATCAATCATCTTTCTTCAACTCCTATGCCATTTATAGCATAGGAGTTTTGCTATAATAAAGGCACAAAGTTGAGGGAAACAAAAACCTGAAACAATCAAGAATAAGGGTGGCGACCTGAAAAATACGCGAGATGCCAAGAGCATCAGAAAGGAATTATTATGAAGAACCTGTTTGCTTACGATTTCACCAACAACACCATCGTCGCTTCCAAAGCTACGCTCAAAAAGGCAGGCAACCCCACCACGCCCGAATACAAAGCCCTGATGAAGATGATTGCCGAGCAGCCCACATTCAAGGTTGTAGAAAAGACAATCAACACCAAAAGCGGAAAGACAACCTACAAGGGTCTGACAATCGAAATGATGGAGAGTTATATTAACGCGCAGGAAAATCCGGTTGCGCTCTGTGCGGAATTTGAAAGCATTAGACGGTTCGCAAAGAACAGCAAGCGGCGTGAATATCCGCTTCTCAAGCAGTGGTTCGTCGAGAAGTTCAAGGAGCAGTATAAAATGACCGACGCAAAGAAAATCCACGCCAAGCACGTTATGGCAAAGGCGACCGGCAAGGTTGTCAAACTCGCCGCCGCAAAGCCCGCAGTCAATCAGTAATCAAACCAACAGAAAGATGATTTAGGAGGAAATAAAAATGGCACAGGCTTACAAGGTCGATTTCACCACCCGTACAATCACCATCACCGCAGAATTTGAAAAGGCTATGAGCAATCCAGAAGCCGCAGAATACAAGATTATCAGACAGTTGTGTGCGGATTTCCACGGTATGCGGATTGTCAAGCGCACGCACCGCACACCGACGCACTACACCAGCAAGAACGGCGAAAAGAGCGCCTGTAATCCCTATAAGAACCTGACCTATGAAAGGATGGAGCGATTTATGGACGCGCTTCCCAACGGCGCGGAGTATCGCAAGCAGTATGATTTCCTGAAAAGTCCAGCTGCCGCTATTCAGACCAACGGATACAGCACCGTGCGCGAATGGTTCATTGCGCAGTTCCCCCTCTACCGCAAAAATCCCCTGTTCTATCTCACCGAAACGCCGAAAATCATCAGCGGAATTGATTTTGCCAAGCAGCAGGCAGAAGCAGCCGAAGAAAAGAAGAACGCATAAACAAATTCAGCCCAAACATTTAACAGTGGTAAATAACGTAAATATTAAGTGTTAAATGTCTGAACCAAAATGAACTGGAGAAAGACGATGCTTGAATGTAGAGAGTATTCTTATCAGGAACTTTGTTCGATTTTCAACACGCATGATGCCCGTTCCATCAAAAACCGTCTGACAAGATGGAATGTAGAATATACCTACAAAGGGCGGGGCGCAAATCTCAAACTTACCATTCAGAACATACACGACCCGTTCAGAGTGTTTTGTATCCTTGAACTGTCTTATTCGCCCAACACTGATTTCCGGAAACTGGCTTATTTCCTCTATTACTACATGAACGATATGGAGTTTTACAGTCTGCCTTGCGAACGGCAGGAACAAATAATGTGGATGGAGGGAACACCTCTCACCCGGCAGACCATTGAAACCTATATTCAGCGTTTGGCAGATAATGAACTTATCCTGCGTGCTTCTGGAAATTTCAGATACTATTTTGCGTTGGGCGATACCATCATTGATACGGACGAAGAAACCTATAAGCAGGCATGGCATGAATACTGGATACACATAGAAATTATGCCGCCGCAAGATGCGATCTGGCAGATGCGCAGAAAATATGGTGGCGTGGCAAGAAAACAGGCAATCCCGGAACAAAATGTATTTTACCTCGACACATGGGATACGCTGAACGCTTACGCAACGGCAAGAGTGGAAGCGGATATGGACGAATTTATATCATCCAATTATTCCGATGCGCAGGAATCTATAGAATAACAAACGCTGTAAAAATATGCGTTATCACGCATATTTTACAGCGATAGACAAAAGGAGAAATAAAAATGGAATACAAAACGTTAATCGACGATTATTTCAGAAAAGTTCCGGAATACTATCCGGAAATGTATCAGGACGGTTTTACACCGGAAGAAATTATGTATGCGTTCCGTAGATAGATGCGTCGGAAAGCAGAGGACGAACGTCCGGTGAAAATCAATTTCAGCAGCGAGGTGAAAATCAAACGATGAGAATTGACAATTCAAGCAATCGGCGCAGAAAAAAGGAAAAGCAGCGACGGGAACAATCCATCATGGAAAAGGAGATTTTCCGGTTTGTGGAATAGAGCCTTCAAAAGACGATGGACGTTGCCTTTGATGAGATATTCAAAGGCTGGAACAAAAAATAACATCAGCGGTTTTAGTTCAGACATTTAACACTAATATTATAAGGGGTATATTAAGTGTTAATTGTTTGGTCTAAAACCGCTTTTTGTCGTTTATAGCCGTCTTTCCGTTGTGCGAGAGCATTTCGTGAGAGCGTGCGCCAGCCCAAAACCTCAGCCGCATATGAAAAAGTTTTCTTCCCGAAATACACCGGGCGGGTGTTCAAACAACCATTTGTTTTCATGGACAATCGAGAGCCATCCAAAAGCGCAGAAAACAGCGCTTCAAATGACCTGATTTCGTTCAGGAAAGCAAGAACACCTTTTCGCGGACAGCCCCCTATTTCACAGCTTCGTCCCGGCTGAACGCAATCAAATCCCCCGGCTGACAGTCCAGCAGAGAGCAAATAGTTTCCAGCGTCGCCCACGACGGCATTTGACCGCTTCTTATCTTTTGGAGCATGGCTTCTCCAATGAGTTTTTCTTTGCGGATGCGGTTTGTATTATAGCCCGCTTCTTTCAGCGCAGACAGCACATCCAGTTTGTAAATCATCGGCATTTGAAAAAATCGCCCCCTTTTCCATTGTCCTTATTATACGATAGAATTACATCTATTTCAAGTGTAAATATTACACATAAAATAGGTGTAATATTTGTGTATTCTGCGAATTGAATTACACTCATAAAAGGTGTACTATATAGACAGTTGATAGAGATACCCACCAAACAAATTACCATCCAAAAGGAGAAAGACAAAATGAGCAAGAACGAAATCGTGAGCATGATTGAAACCATGAACAACTATGACGAACTCGCCAGCAAAGCCAAGGCAAAGGCGGACGCCATCCGCGACGCGCTGAAAGAAGAAATGCTGCGGCTGGATACCGAAGAACTGAACGCGGGCGCTTACATCGTGCGTTATACCAGCGTCATTTCCAACCGCTTCGACAGCACGACATTCAAGAAACTCTATGCTGACCTCTACAAAGACTTTACAAAGGCGGTTAGCTCGCGCCGGTTCTCGGTTTCCTGCTGAGAGAAACACGCTCCACGGGCAAGCAGAAGCCCGTGGAGCAATCGGAGGGATGAAGATGAAAACAGGCTACGCCAGATGCTCGACCAACGAGAGCAAACAGGATATCGAACGGCAGGTGCGCGAACTCAAACAGGCAGGCGCGGAGCGCATTTTTCTTGAATACGAACACGGGGACGCGGTTATCAAAGAGCAGTTATCTTTGCTTCTGGAACAGGCGCAGGCAGGCGATACAATTATCACATTAGAGGTTTCGCGTCTTGCCAGAAGCACAAAGCAGTTATGCGAGATTATAGACGCAATCAGTCAAAAGCACCTGTGCCTTGTCATTGTCGGCAGTATCACAATGGATTGCCGCAACGGACACGCAGACCCGATGACAGAAGCGTTTTTACAAATGGCAGGTGTGTTCAGCCAACTCGAACTTGCGATGATACGCGCGCGCGTGCGCTCTGGAATGGCGAACGCCAGAGCCAAGGGCGCGAAGATCGGCAGACCGGAGCTGACCGCAGACGATATTCCACCTGTTTTTCTTCGGCACTATCCCGCGTTCCGAAATAAGAATTTGAATTTGAGCGAGTTAGCAAGGGTTTGTAATCTGAGCCGAACAACGGTTTATAAATATCTTTCTCTTTTGGGACAGTAAAAAAGTGAAGCGGAGTTTGCGCCCCGCTTCACTTTTTTAAGATACAGTCTCGCTGATTGCGCTGATGAGTGATGTAATCTCCTGTCCAATCTTCTCGGAAAACTGATATACCGCTTTGTTATTCTTTTTCATTTTCTCATGTGTATCCATCGCTTTATAAAGCGCCATATCGGCAGCGCTGTTTGTAATAATGCCAAAGTCCAAGCCCTGCGAACCGTCAGAAATTGCTGTTCTTGCTGCTGGGATATATGTCTTCAACATGAAACTATCGTAATCATTGAGTTGCTTTTCGATTTTGCTATATTGCTCCTGCGTGATTTCTCCAAATTCCCCTTGCTCGATAACATTCAAGGATGCCTGACCAGTAGAAAACAGTATTTCTGGGAGGTCTTCAACAGGGATTCCTGACTGTTGTGCAGTTTGCGTCGTCAAAGAGCAATATTTCCGAACCAAGCGCTCCGGAAGTTTTTTGAAAAGCGGTTCATAAAATTGGATTTTATTATGGTAGCTATCCAATTCCTTTTTTTCGGAAGCACCACTGCCTCCATAGCGGATACAAACATAAAAGAAGCAGATAACTATCGTCAGAAGAATCGCTACAAGCGTAGTATCCATATTTCAGTTCTCCATTTCAAATCATTTGTTTTACGCAATTATTCGATATCCTTGCCAAACGCTAACTCTATTCTCCTTTCCCATAAAAATAAAAAAGTGCGCCAACCGAAGCTGACGCACTGAAAAACGCAACTCCGATTGTCGCCAAACAAAGCTCAAAGAGAAAAGGAAACCCTTATCATCATCCGAGTGGAGCTGCGCTTTTACCAAACGCAAATCGGACAATGATAAATGGGCATACTTCACCCTTGGTGAGATGGTTTCCTCTATTCAGCTTTGTTTGGCACAAACATAATACCACAGCCACAGCCGCATTTCAACACATTTCCAAAATAGCAATCGTCTTTCCGAACTTTTTGTGCTATGATAAAGAAAAAACAGTCCGTGGAGTTGGGAAAATGTCAAACGCACGCTTCTTTTTTCTATACCGCTATCTTCTGGAAAACACCTGCGAGGGACACACCGCCAAGGGTGAGGACATCCGCGCACAGTATGAGAACCATGAATTCGGTTCTGACATCCGCTCTGTCTATCGGGACATCCATCAACTGAACGCGCCCGCGACGGGGCTTGAAGTTCTCTACGACGGACGCACCAAGGGCTACTGGCTGAAAACGCGCCTGTTTTCCCAAAGCGAACTCCAACTGATTATCGACGGTATTCAGTCGTCGAAGTTCATCACGCAGGCCAAGGCGCGCGATCTGACCCAGCGGATACAGAAGCTTACTGACGCGCACACGCGCGCCGTGCTGAACCGGCAGGCGGTTGTGGCAAATCGTATCCGCAATATGAATGAAAGCGTTCTGGACGAAACAGGTCGCCTTTACAGAGCCATCCGCGAGGACAAAAAGGTTTCGTTCCGCTTTTTCCACTATGACCGCGAGAAGAAAAAGCAGTATTCCAAAAGCGGCGGGCGGTATATCGTAAGTCCCTACGCGATTCTCTGGAACGATGGAAATTGCTATCTCTATGCCTACGAAGAAGAAAAGGCGCGATTCTCGCACTTCCGCATTGACCGCATGGAGGATATCCGGCTTTTAGCGCTTCCAAGAGTAGGGAAAGACGAATACAAGGAAAAAGACCTGACCGCGCGGCAGCCGAAAATTTTCAATATGTTTTCCGGAGAAGAATGTCTGGTAAAACTGCGCTGTATCAACCGCCTTGCGGATGTGATGCTTGACCGCTTCGGACGCGAAATTATCCTGACCCCGGACGATGAAGCGCACTTTCTTGTAAATGTCCCCGTGGAACTCAGCCCGCCATTCTATGCGTGGATTGCGTCTTTTGGACGGCAGGTGAAAATATTGTCGCCTGAAAAAGTCGTGAATGGGATGCGTGATTTCCTCCAAAAGTCGATGGATATGTATAAAAATGATGGGAAGATGTAAAATCATCTTCCCATTTGTTTATAGTTGCTTCTGGATGATAAAAGATGTTAAAAGACGATAGAAGATGCTCTATCACGCTTATCTGTGTATCCGTTCGCGGGGCTTACAGAGTTGTGCGAGCGGGGAACGTAAATCATAATTCCCGGCAATGTCGCTGTCAAAGATCGCGCAATAATGCTTCGTCATTTGAAGCGTGGAATGTCCGAGCAAGTGTTGGAGCGTAAACGCATCACCACCGCAGTCCATCAGATATTTCCGGGCGAACGTGTGGCGGAACATATGAATACTTGTTTTCAGCACGCCCCGCTTATGGTTATAGTCCGCGATGGCCAGCTTCAAGGCATTCTCTGACAGCATTGTCCCATAGACACTACAAAACAGATAGTCGGACGGTTCTCCGCCCCGCATCGCCGCATAATCGCTTAAAATGCCGACCAGTATAGAGCAGAGCGGAATCGTCTGAATTTTTCCGGTTTTGGTATGGCGGAAAATGACCTGCTTGCGTTCAAAATCCACATCGCGGTTTTGGATATTTCGAATTGTACCCGCTCGACAACCGCAATTCACAAGGAAATTGACAATGACCCAGTTGCGATATTCGCAGAAATCACAGCTGCGGGCTGGCTTTTGGAGCAGAAGCATCAATTCTGCGTCCGTGTAGGTTTCTTTCACGGTTTCCTTGTCCTTGTAATTTGCCATTTCCAGCTCTGTGTAGCCTGCTTTTCTTGCCCAGTTCAGGAATGTACGGAACACGCGCAGATAACTGCTGATGGAGTTGTGCGCGAACCCGCTCTGACGCATGGAAATGACCATATTGTCTAAATCCTCTTTTGTCAGTGTGGCGAGCGGGGCGGAGAAATCCAAGTGCTTTTGGAGGGAATGAAGATGGGAATAGTAGTTCCGAATGGTTTTATCGCTGACCCCTTTTGCGGTTTGCGACGCAACGAAGCGTTCAAAAATCTCCGCGACAGTCTGATTATTCAACTGTCTAAATAATTGTTTTCTGGACATCAAAAACGGACACCCTGCCTTTCGTAAAATGAACAAAAAGGCAGGGTGTCTTGATTTTTACAGGATATAACAAAAACCCTCGAAAACGTAGTGTTTTCAAGGGTTTGGTGACCCGCCGGAGATTTACCCCTTCGGGGCATAAACCTCGAATCTCCTGGCGGTCTACGAAATAATCCGCTCCGCCCGTGGGCGAACCGGATTTTTGGTGACCCATTTCTTCAGTCTCACAAACAGCGGTGTCGGATTTCAGCTCCTCCAATGAAACGATTCGCTGGTCGCCCGAATAGTTATATGTGATCGTGATTCGATCCTCATAGACATAGACAGCGTTGATAAATGTGTCAACGATTCGTTTTTGACATTCACGATCCTCAAAATCGTAATTACGGAACTGCAGCAGGAAATAGCGAATCGCTTCTTTGGTAAGTCGGAATGAGCAGACCAGCTCAGTTTCTGCAATGGCGGCTTCCAATGAGGTTCTCTGCTGTTCCAATTCATCCATTCGCTCTTTGGTCGCAGCACCGAAGATCCCTGCTTCGACTGCCTTTACGAGATTTGAAATAGATGCTTCAACTTTTTTCAGTTCTGCTCTCAACGTATTCACATAGCTACTTTCTTGATGTTCGCTGGAGTAGTACTGGAATGTCCTTTCTGCAATTTCTTCAATCAAGCTGTCATTCATCACGATAAGCCGTGTCTGATCGAGTACGATTTTTTCAATCCACTCCTTCCGCACGGTTTTCTTCTTGCAAGTCTTATATTTGCGTTTTCCAATGCAGTTGTAGTACAGATACTTTGTGCCAACTTTATTTGTTCCACTTTCCCCGACCATGCTTTGTCCGCAAAGGCCACAGTACAGTTTGCCTGCCAGAATATAATCCGTTTTAGACCATCTTCTGCTTGGCGCACGCTTGTTCAAAGCAAGCATGTTCTGAACTTTCGCAAATACTTCCGGTGTGATCAAGGGCGGAATATAGGCATCCGGGTATTCCTTCCCATCATAATGGTAAATACCGATGTATTTTTTGTTTTTCAAAAGTGCGCGCAGACTGTTAAATCCAAGCGGTTCTCCCTTGCAATTTCGCACGCCTTCCGCATTCAACTGGTCAACGATTTCCTTCTGTGAATAGCCCGATGCATACAGATCAAAAATTTTCTGAACGATCGGCGCAGTTTCTGGATCGATTTCCAACCGCTTATCCGGGCCGGTTCGATAGCCGAGCGGTAGCCTTCCTCCGGTGCTGTGGCCTTTACTGGCTGCTACACTCATGCCGCGCTTGACATTTGTTGAAAGCTGAACGGAATAGTATTCTGCCATGCCTTCAAGAACGGCTTCCAAAATAATTCCTTCCGGGGTATCCGGAATACTCTCCGCCGTATATAGCACCTTAACTTCATTCTTTTTGCAGCGGTATTTATTGAAAGCAATTTCTTCGCGGTTACGGCCAAATCGATCGATTTTCCAGATGATAATCGCTTCAAACTGACGTTTTGCCGTATCACGGAGCATCTGTTGGAATTGTTCTCGATCATCGTTTCGACCCGTCATAGCCCGGTCGATATATTCGTGGATAATGGTATAGCCGTGGCTGGCAGCATATTGATAGGCAGCGGTCAATTGTCCCTCAATAGACTGCTCACCTTGCTTGTGGCAAGAGAATCTGGCATAAACGACAGCGTTCATTTGGCTGACACCGCCTTTGTCGGGGGAAGATCGAGCACCATGCGCACGATCTGCTGTTCCTTCCGAGTGGCCCGGTCGTAGGCTCTGGCGGCCTCGTATGCCTCCAACGAAAGCTCCTGCGGCTGGTATTCGCGCTCCCCTGTCCATGTGGACAGCGGGACATTCAGCGTCTCGGACAGCTGCAGCGCGAGACCCAGCGGAGCCTCTTTGACGCGGTGCGTAATGATCAGCCGCACCTGCCGGTCAGTCAAGCCGGTCACGCGAACGATCCCCGGGATGTCGAGGCCGAGCTGCTCCGTCACATCAATAAAGATCTTATAAAACGGCTTCCTCTTTTTCGTCGCCAGTGCATCGATCACGGCCTCCTGCGGATCTTCGCCGAGCAGGCACTCCACCGGAACACCGAGCTTTTCAGCATAATCCTGAACCTGATCGAGCTTTGGCATCTGCTGCCCCTTTTCCAGCCTGCTGAGGATCTGCTTGGACAATCCGATCCTCGCTGCAAATTCGTCCTGTGTCTGTTCCGCTTCCAGACGAAGCGCCCGCAGCCGCTGCCCGAATGTTTTCAAGTCCAGGGGTTCCATGGTTAGCCTATCGTATGAAGTGTGTGTTTCTGCCATTTGTATCACGCTCCTCCTGTTGTGGCTCCTTCAAGGGCACAAGCTATGATTTCGTTTCCAAGCATATTAAAACACAGAAAGTCAATAAAATCAATATTTAAAATGTTAATATATTTTTAACATACAAAAATATTGACAATTCGGAAAGGAGAGGATATATTGGCCTTACTGAATGTCGAAAATGTTGACTAAAATATTAAAAACGATATTAATATTAAAATTCGATATTCAGAGGAAAGGCGGTGCAAGATCCCTGCTCCATATCTCTCTGAATGATATGCCAAAAACAGAATTACAGATCTTGTGCGCTGCCATAGCAGAGGCCGCGGTGCGCTTCTATGAGATGCCGGAACATCAGGCGGATTATGAGAAGTGGCTGCGGTTACAGAAAGGAGGTGAAGGCGATCGACGAGATCACAGCGAGAGAGCTTCGTGCGAAATATCCCAACCACATGCCGTTGGCTGTTGCGGCGCAGTATCTGGGACTCTCCCCGAGACGGCTCTCCAAATTGATCGCGGAAGGACGGAAACCGTTTAGCAGCTTTGGCGCCAATATCGGAATTGGCCAGACATACGCGCGGGTCTACACGGAACGTCTGATCGCGTATCTGAACGCGGAATCCACGGAAGCGTAAACAGCATCAAAAGGGCGGCACGAGAGCAAAATGGCTTCCGCGCCGCCTGACTTTTTTATGGGGAGATATTTTATGAAACTACATGAGAATCAGCTGCGGTTGATCTGGCATTTGTGCCGGTTTTCGCTGCTGGACTATGAAAGCTGTCTACATTTGCTGGACACGGAAGAAACGGGAGACCGGGTAGCACTGTCCTATGCGTTCCGACCACTGACAAAGAACAAATATCTGTCCCGGCAGAAAAGCGGCGCGGTCAGCGTGCTCAAAAAGGGGAAAGCATTGTTCCCAGAGGAAGAGACGCTGGTCTCCACCGGCGGCGGAGAGACGATGCAGCGGCGCGTGATGCAGATCTCCAGAATGGCGCTGCGGATGGAAGAAGCGGACACCCCCTGCTGTGGAGCATTGCAAACATGGGATACGCCCTACTTCATCCCGTCGACCTGTTGGCGGCGGATCGCGCCGGGCCTTCTTTCCACGACGCGCTTTGTTGGAATGTTGATCTGGACAGACATCCGTCTGGCTGTCTATGACATTGGAGACGGTGCCATGGAGTGGCAGGCCCGGGCGGAAGGATCCCTGTTCTACACACGCTATGGTTCCTATGAAACGAAGGCGACCGGGATGCTCCTGCTCTGCCAGCCGGAGCGAAAAGCTGCGATCGCAGAGAACATCATCCGGCAGACCATGTGGTATCGGAAGCAGCTGCTCAGCACCCGTTCCATAACAGAGCGTGATAAACCGGCCAGATGGTCCGCAGCGCCGATCCGTCTGCGGACACAGTATGAGCATGCGTATCTTGCGGACTATGACGGGCTTTCGAGATTCCTCGACGATCTGTTGTTCGAAGAACGAATAATTGCCGACTTGCAGGCGAAAGGAAATCGGTGCAGCGACCCGAGGCATGGCGACTGGGAGATCTGGCCGACCCGTTACTTTGTCAACCCGGCGAATGACCTGCTGAAATATGTGTATTTCTATTCTGCGCTGCGGGAATTGCAAAGGATGAAAAGCGGCCAGAATGCTCCGGCCCCACAGGTAAAATACGCGATGCTTGTGAAGCAGCAGGACTTGCCGTTTCTGCACAGTCTGTATCCAGAGCTTTTGAACATGGAGGAGGCGCTCTGCTATGGAGATCGATTTGAATAAAACGCTGCGGGCGCTCGTCTGCTGCTTGCCGGAAGATAGCGAACCAAATGTGGAGGCTCTGACCAAGATGTATCGGCAGACGCTCCGTCTGCGGAGCCAACTGCTCGGCGTCATCTATGATCTGGAGGCCTATTCCGCGCCACAGCCGGGACAGCAGGAATTGTCAGAGACGATGAGCGGCGGAAGGCTGGAGGCTGGCTGTGTGGTTCTGACATTCGAAGAATCGCTTCCATCCATGAAGGAATATTCCGCGGCGTTGGATGAGCACTGGCGGGCTATGATCCATGCCGCGATCCAGGAGGCGGCAGCGCAGGAACGGCTTCCGCGGTTTGAACGGGCCTTTGTGCAGATCGAGGTCACCACGCCGCGTGGCAGCAATAACCACCAACTCTGGGATACCTGCAACCGGGCGGTCAACCTCGTTATCAATAACCTGAAGGGCATCTTTTTCTGGGACGATGATCTGGAGCACATGGCTTTTTCTGTGGTTGGAGCGTGGGGCGAAACAGGTCGCACAATCGTTCGGATCTCCCGCTTTTTCCAGACTTGACCCATCCGAAGCTACGGTAAAAAACCGCGTGCTCCATGAACTTTGCAAAATGTCATGGAGCACACGGGAACAGATGGCTCAACCGGGCTTGGACCGCTTGGAAAGGTAAGGCGCGTACCGTAATATTCGTTTCGATACGAGGCCGTAATTGTGGGGTTCTGCGAGGAACGTTTGACCCATCTGCTGGGTCAGAGATTCCGAGCAGAACAAGCGCGCCGCCCCGAATGAGTGTCTGCGTCAGAATTGACGCAGAGGCCCATTCGGGAGCGGCGATCGTTTTGCGGGAACTGCCGCTGCTGCTCCATATCTTGACCTGAAAAATAATGATCGCTAGAATATGGCTGTATGCTATCGGCTTACAGCATTCGACAACTGAATCAAGTGTACAGGTGCCCGTTTCTAAAGGGAACGGGCTGAAAGCGGAATGGGGTGAAAGTCCCCGCGAACCGGTCACTGTGAAGCTCCAACCTCGGGAGATGAGTCAGACACGCGCCTGCACGCGGAACCAAAAGCGCCGCCTCGTCAACGGTCAGCTTTTTCCGGCAGGGAGTGTCTCTCTGTCGGTTAAAAAGCATCCATGAGCGGATTTCACTCATGGGTGCTTTTTGTTTTGAGAGGGAAGAAGATGGAACAGATTTATGGGTACGCAAGAGTTTCGACCAAAGAGCAAAACGAAGCCCGCCAGCTCACAGCACTGCGGGAAATGGGAATCCCGTCTGAAAATGTATATCTCGACAAGCAGTCGGGGGCAGACTTCGAACGTGTGCAGTATCGGCGGATGCTGCGGCGGCTGGGGCCGGGCGACACGCTGATCGTGAAGAGCATCGACCGATTGGGCCGGAACTACACCGAGATTCTCGAACAATGGCGGATCATCACGAAGTCGAAGCGGGCCGCGATCGTCATTCTGGATATGCCGCTGCTGGACACGCGGCAGAACCGCGACCTGACCGGGCAGTTGATCGCGGACATTGTATTGCAGCTGCTCAGCTACGTCGCGCAGACGGAGCGCGAGTTCATCCGGCAGCGGCAGGCGGAGGGGATCGTGGCGGCGAAGGAACGAGGCGTCCACTTTGGCCGCGAGGCCGCGCCCGTCTCCGAGGGCTTCCCCGAAATTCTGGCGGAATGGCGCGCAAAAAAGCTCGGCTCGCGGGCGGCGGCCGAGCGGCTGGGGGTATCCCAGACGACGTTTTTGAAGTGGGCAAAGGCGGAAAATCTGCCCAAAAAGTGAAAATTAAAGTAGACTTTTCTTTTCACCTCAAAATTGGCAAAAACTAGGCGAAAAATGGCCGTTTTTTGCCCTTTTTGTATGGTATCACAGGTGAAAAGAAAAGTCTACTTTTGCGCGCACTTGTGCTTTTCACCGAAATCACAACTTTATACGCATCTGAAGACGTGTAATTCCCGGTCGCGGGCCGATTTTCGGTACTGAGCCGGGGATGAAAGAACAAAGGTTTTCAAGCCATTCGCCCGGAGCTGTGC
>OIWS01001949.1_pt1 | contig 18408 bp, 11 predicted proteins | sample 1587611 | NCBI WGS metagenome assembly OIWS01 (sample SAMEA3888919, study PRJEB22519) | human gut metagenome | biome: human gut; feature: human-associated habitat; material: faeces | place: Denmark | collected 2010 | reverse complement strand
GAGCGAGAGTTTTTCGACCTGGAGCGCCCAGGCCATGTCGAGCGCCGGGCCCGTAGCACCGATGCACTCCAGAATGGTGTTATACGCCCAGATGCGATCGTCCTGGCCGATCATCGATCGGTGGATGGCGTACTCGATCAGGTTCTGTGCGGCCTCGCGCACGTCAGTCATTACAGCCATGCCGCGTAAGCCCCCTTGTCAGAGATGGCGTAGTGACGGGCAGAGCCCTCGCCCAGCCAGCCGTTCATCTTGGCAATGAAGGTGTCGACCAGGTCGAGCGGCACGAAGGCCTGGATGGTGCCACCAAAGCCGCCACCGTGGATACGGACGGCGCCGCGGCCGTCGAGCACGTGCTCGGCCAGCGCCAGGGCATACATGGAAGGCTGCTCGGAACCCAGCTTAGCAACAACATTCTGCAGGTACATGGCAGAGCTGGCGCCGGACTCGCGCGTCAGGACCAGGAACTGGTCAATGTCCCCGGCGTTCAGGGCTGCCCAGCGCTTGTCGACCAGGCCGTTCTCGTACCAGTAGTCTTTGCCGTTCTCCTGCTTCCAGGCCAGGTTCAGACCAATGCCGGTGGTTTCGTCAAAGCTGCATGGCACGCCGTCGATCTCAACATCGCCCTTTGCCATTGCGCCAGTGATGGGGTCAAAGTAGTAGGTGCCGTTCTCGTTGGTATTCCATCCCTTGACCATCTTGCCGTTTTCGTCATAGCGGACCCATTTGCCGCCATCGGATTCCTGGTAAACGTCCTTGGAAACTGCCTTTGCGCCGTTGGCATCGCTGTCCAGCCAGTACCAGGCATCGCTTTCGGGGTCATAGATCTCTTTACCGCGGCCCTCGGTACCCTGTTTGACACCGTCCTCGTACCAGTAATCCTTGCCATCCACGGTTTCCCAGCCGTTCTTGGACTTCTTGATGGTGATGGTATCCACCACGCTGTCATCGGTGCTGCGGTAGGTAGTCACGGTAAAGGCATCCTTGGTAACATTGGCAACAGAGTAGTTGGGAACCTTCTCCTGGTTCTGCACAGCAGTGTATTCAAAGGCTTCCTCGGTGATCTTATAGAACTTGCTGCCGGAAGCAGAGTTCATGGTAATGTACTGAACACCATCGGGGTTGGTCACTTCGGTCAGGGCGCTGCCGTCAGCGTTCTTCTGAACATCAGCCGTCATGCCGCTTTCGCCGCCCATGATGTAGCTGCGGGCGTAAACGTGGTCATGGCCCTGCAGGACAATATCAATGCCCAGCTGGCTCAAAATCGGGGAAAGACCGTTGCGCAGCGTGACGATATCGGATTCCGTTACATGGCTGGCAACGCTGTAGATGGACTTATGGAAAGAAACCACTTTCCAGGTCACATCAGGGTTGGCCTGGATGGTTTCTTCCAGAAATGCCTTGTGTTCGGCAATGCTCAGGCAACTGGTGTTCAGCACCATATACAGGGTGTTGTTGTAAGTAAAGTAGTAGTCACCGTCACCGGTAGACTCAGAATCCACAGCGTTATCGCCATAGGCATCGCCGCTGACCTGACCGTACTTTTCGCTAATGTTGGGCAGGGTAAAATGCTGTCCGTACAGGGCGGTGTTGTAGCCGCAGTCATGGTTGCCCAGCTCGGTTGCCAGCGGCAGCTGGGTCAGCTGCGGGGCGTTCAGGAAGCCGTCATACTCTTCTTCCACCTGGCTCAGGTTGCTGGTGTCGTACTTATAATAGGCGTTGATCTGGTCACCCATGCTGAACAGGAAGTTTGCATTGGGGGCTTTGGCCAGGGCGTGGTTCAGGGTGTTGGTCCAGCCGCCGTTGTCATCGTCAATGCTGCCACTGCAGCCGATCTGCGGGTCGCCGAATACCAGGAAGGTGTACGGCTCATCTTTGCCAAAGGTCTGGGTGGTGTAGGTTTTGGTTTCGCCGTAATGGGCTTCGTCCTTATCGGCGCTGACAGCGTATTCATAGGTGGTGTTGCTCTGCAGGCCGGTCAGGGTAACGGTATTCTTGTACCAGCCTTCGCTGCTGGTGGGGGCCACGGCAGCCTGCAGTGTGGTCATCTCGCCGCCCTGTACGCCGTATTTCAGCATGCCGCCGGTGGGGGTGCTGCCGTACCATGTCACGTTCACGGAATCCTGGGCAGCACCGATGTTCATCACAACAGCTTTCACATCATGGCTGTTGGCGTAAAAAGTAGGGGCATCGACCGCCACGGTTTCCGCCGGGGCAGCGGCTTCGGGGGTGGCTTCCTCGGCCAGCACCGGGGTAACGGTCATGCCCGCGCTCATGATCAGCGCAAGGGCACAGGCAGTCAGACGATTCCAGTTCTTCAAATTCACTTTTCTTCACACACACTTTCTATTCATCCGAATCAAATTCTGGCGGGAGTTTCAGCAATGCCCGCTCCCGGCTTTTGAGGTATATCTACAGCCCGCTGATGCAGGCATTGCTTTTATCGTTTCAGCGGCCGGTACAGTGCCGCGCATATCCCGGAGGTAATGGGCACCCCCAGCACCACACCCAGGGTGGATGCCACGCCCTGCGCCACCTGAATGGCGGCGTAATCCGATGCAAACAGCTGGCTGGAATGCCAGCCGTATGCCATCAGCAGCAATAGGGTGGTCACAGCCTCACCGGCAAAAGCTAAGATTAATGTGTTGCTCATTGTGCCGATCATATCACGGCCAATGCGCATGCCCGCGGCAAACAGCTGCAGACCGCTCATTTTCCCATCGGCTTCCCGCAGCTCGTGCAGGGAGGATGCCAGCGAAAGCGCCACATCCATCACAGCGCCCAGGGAGGAGATCAGAACCGCTACCAGCAGCAGCCAATGCAGTTCCAGCCCGGTCTGCCCGGCCACCAGCACAAGGCCCTCACCGTTGGTATCGTTCATGCCGGAAAGGTGCAGCAGCGTGCTGAACAGGTAGAACACACCTCCCGCCAGCGCCACGCCCGCCAAAGTGGAAAGCATGGCCGCCCATGTTTTGGGGCTGGGCGGGTTGAGCAGCAGCAGGCTGACCAGGGTGCACACAGCCAGCGCCGCCACCGTAAGCGGCAGGGACGGCAGCCCGTGGTAGATGCCCGGCAAAATCAACCAGGCAATCATTGCCCCGGTAAAGCCCAGGCCCAGCAGGGTGCGCACGCCTTTCCAGCCGCCGATGGCCACCACCGCGGCGGCAAACACCGCCAGGATCAGCACCAGCACCGGGGCGCGGTCGTAATTGTATACGGTATAGTAAGCATCCGCGCTGTCGGGCAGGTCCTCACAGATAATGGCGGTTTCCCCCTGGCGCAGCCGTACGTTCTGGGTGCGGGTCAGGTAGTTGGCAATGGTCACTTCGGTACCCTTGTTAGCACCTTCCAGCAGCAGGATGCGCAGTTCCTGGGTGCCCATGCTGCGGGCAGGGTCCAGCTGGTCGGGCTTGGTATCATCCCGCAGCACTTCCACAACGCGGCCGCGCACATAATGCAGACTGGAGATGTTATCCCCTTTGTAGCGGCCTAAAGCGTCCCAGTCATAGCCGCGGCAGGCCAGCACCAGCAGCAGTGCAACTGCCGCCAGCACCACCCAAAACCTCAGCACCTTGCTGTGGGATTTTTTTCTGCATTGCTGCAGCAAATTTTGCATGGTCATTCTGTTCCCTGCCTTCCGTAGCCTATTGTACGGCGGAATTTAGCCGGTATCGACCATGCTGCCGTATAGTTTGTGTAAAGAACTGAACATTTTTTGCTGTGCCCTGCAAGCGTTCTGTAAAGTGGGTAAGGGTGCCGTAAAGTGTGTAAAATAATGCAAAAGCCCTGTACCACAGCAGCAGAAACAGTTCTGCCGCCGGGTACAGGGCTTGTATCAAATCATCTATAAATTTCTGCATTAAAAAATCCCCTGCGCAGCAAACGCTGCACAGGGGATTTGGAACCGAGTGATTATTCCGGCTGGATTGCACCAGTGGGGCAAGCACCTTCGCAAGCACCGCAGTCAACACAAGCAGAAGCATCGACAACGGCCTTGTCCTCGAGGCTGATAGCGCCAACGGGGCAGGTGTCAACACAAGCGCCGCAAGCAACGCACTCGTCAGTAACCTTATGAGCCATGGTAATCTCCTTATCTCCGCACAATTCATGTAAGCCCGCCCGGATCCTGTGCGGTTGGCTTGAGCCCCGGACGGCACGCTTTTCGCGTTTGTATTATTGTAGCACGGAAACCTTCGATTTTCAAGGCATTTGGTAAATTTCACGCGGGGTTTGCCGCCCGGCGCATAAAATCAGACTTTTCGGCATACTGTTAGTTTTTACTAACCAAGTTTCTTCTCAGGTATGGTCGGGATCCGGCTCAACCGGTGCGCGGCGGCCCCCGCGCAGGTAGGTACACTCGCTCCGTTTATAGATTTTCGGGGCAAGGCTTTCCACATTGCTGCGCACCTTCAGGGTACCGGCTACCACGTTGGCTTCCAGCACAGTACCCTCGCCGTCCGGCGTGCGCACCACACTGCCGGGCTGCGGGGTGATGGAATTCAAGTATTCATAGCTCTTCTGCTCGTAAGCCAGGCAGCACATCAAACGGCCGCATGCACCGCTGATCTTGGCCGGGTTCAGACTCAACCCCTGTTCCTTTGCCATCTTGATGGAAACCGGCTGGAAGTTTTTCAAAAACCGGCTGCAGCAGAACGGCTGGCCGCAGATGCCCAGGCCGCCGATCATCTTGCTCTCGTCGCGCACGCCGATCTGGCGCAGCTCAATGCGGGTGTGGAAGATGCCGGCCAGGTCCTTGACCAGCTCCCGGAAGTCCACACGGCCGTCCGCCGTGAAGTAGAACATGATCTTGGAGCGATCGAGGGTGTACTCGGCCTCCACCAGCTTCATTTCCAGGCCGTGGCGTGCAATGCACTCCTGGCAGGTGCGGTAGGCCCGTTTCTCGTCCTCGCGGTTCTGGCGCATCCGGCGCACATCCACGCTGTCGGCCATCCGGGTAATGGGCTTGAGGGCCTTGGGCACTGCCGTGTCGGCAATCTCCCGCACACCCTGCACCACCTCGCCGCACTCAATGCCGCGGGCAGTTTCCACAATGACGTAATCCCCGGCCTTGATGTCAGCATCAGCGGGGTCAAAATAATAGCTTTTGCCGTTGTCCTTAAAACGGACAGAGATGACTTTTTTCATAGCATTCCTCTTTGGGGTGGTTGTTGTTCTCGTTGTATCTGAGTCGGGCTCCAAATGAGCCTGATATTCCATTCTGATGTTAGTATACCATAATCAAAACCACATTTCCACGAAAAAAATAAAATCGCCGCGTCCGGGCACCGTGTTCGGGCCCCCAAAAATTTGGCGGCGGGTGCAATGATCAGCCCGGCTCGTTCGTATACAACCTGATTTCGACATGAAAATTCTGGAAACAGGTCAAAAAATTGAGGAATCAAGCGGAGAATTCCCCGGTTGCGGAAAAGTATCTTAAGTTTTATAAAAGATTCACCAAGGGACTATTGCAACCCCCTCCCCCTCGTGTATAATAAGGGTATTAAAGGAAATTTAAGCCCTGCTGCTTTGGGGGCCTAAGAGAAACGGTAGGAAGAAATGGAAAAATTCAGTGTCAAAAAACCGTTTACGGTGCTGGTTGGGGTTGTCATGGTCCTGCTGCTGGGGTTCGTGGCCCTCAGCCACATGCAGACCAACCTGCTGCCGGACATCAGCACGCCGTACCTGATGGTGGTCACGGTTTACCCCGGTGCCAGCCCGGAGCGTGTGGAGAGCGAAGTCTCCGACGTGATGGAAAACGCCCTGGGTACCGTGGCGGGTGTGGACACCATCACCGCCACATCGGCGGAAAACTACAGCCTGCTGCTGATGAAGTTCTCCGAGGGCACCGATATGAACAGCACCATGGTCAAGGTGTCCAACAAGGTGGACCAGACGGTGTCCAGCCTGCCAAGCAGCTGCCTGACCCCCTCTATCATTGAATACAGCATGAACATGAATGCCTTTATGACGGTTGCCATCAGCCGCGAGGGCAGTGATGTCTACGACCTCTCCGATTTCGTCAGCAGCACGCTGGTGCCCTATGTGGAGCGCAGGGGCGGCGTGTCCAGCATCTCGGCCAACGGCCTCATCGAGAAGATGGTGCAGGTGCAGCTGAGCCAGTCCAAGATCGACGTCATCAACGAGAAACTGCTGGAGACCATCGACGTCCAGCTGGCGGCGGCCCATGAGCAGTTGGAAGCCGCCCAGGCCCAGATCGAAGCCGGCCGCAAGGAGTACGAAAAACAGCTGAAAAACTACGGCGACATGGTCTCCGATACCGTGATGGCTCAGATGGGCACCGAGGTGGGTGCTGCCGTGACCACCGTCCGGGATAAGGCGCAGGCCCTGCTGGACAGTGTGAATCAGTTGATCGCCGTGGTCAACGAGCCGGAGATCCAGCAGGCTTTGATCGAGGTGCGCGATGGCCTGCAGCATGTGGTGGACCAGTTCAACGAGACGGGAATGCGGGACATTGACTCCCTCATTTCCATCATCGGCGAGCTGCGCGATATCACCGATAAGCTCACCGTTGCCCTGCAGCAGCTGCAGAACCGCCTGAACCTGGAAACGGGTGCCGACGGCAGCACCGCCGGAGATCTGGCGGGCGACCTGGAAGTGCAGCAGAGCATGAGCACCATCTATAAAACGCTGGAAGATACCATCAAGGCCATGGACAATGTGCCCGAGCTGATGAACACGTTCTCCCAGGCGCTGGGCAGCTATTCCAGCCAGCAGCTCTCCGCGTACATGAAGTTTACCGAAGCCCGCGAGATGCTGAACAACTACCAGACCCAGTACGACGAGGCCAACGCCCAGTATGAGGCGGCCAAGGAGAAAGCCCTCGCCAGCGCCGATGTGGCCAAGCAGCTGGATATCGACAAGCTGGCCACCCTCATCTACGCCCAGAACTTCTCCATGCCCGCCGGCTACGTCAAGGACTCCAGCGGAAAATCCTGGCTGCTGAAAGTTGGCGAGGAGTACGACAGCGTGGCCGATATCGAGGGCGCGCTGCTGCTCCATGTGGATGGCTTTGGCGACGTCCGCCTCTCCGATGTGGCGGATGTGGAAGTCATTGATAACGCCGAGGCCAGCTATACCCGTCTGAATGGCGAGCGGGCCGCCGTGCTCAAAATTTTCAAGAGCTCCACGGCCAGCGCCAGCACGGTTTCGGATAGCTGTCTGGAAGCGTTCAAGGAGCTGGAAGCCCAGTACGACGGCCTGAAAGTGGTCGTTCTGTCCAACCAGGGCAACTACATTACCGTTATTGTCAAGAGCATCCTCACCAGCATGATCGTGGGTGCCGCTCTGGCCATCATCGTGCTGGCCTTCTTCCTGAAAGATATCAAGCCCACCCTCGTGGTCGGCATCAGCATCCCGCTGTCCGTTCTGTTCGCCATCGTGCTGATGTACTTCACCGGGCTGGACCTCAACGTCATGACGCTGGCGGGCCTCTCCCTCGGCATTGGTATGCTGGTGGATAACTCGGTCGTCGTCATTGAGAACATCTACCGTCTGCGGGGCCGGGGCGTCCCTGCACCCCGCGCGGCCGTGCAGGGCGCAAAGCAGGTGGGCATGTCCATTGTGGCCTCTACCCTCACCTCGGTCTGCGTCTTCGTACCCGTCATCTTCACCTCCGAGACGGTGCGCAACCTGATGCAGCCCATGTCTCTCTGCATCGGCTACTGCCTCATGGCCTCCCTCATCGTGGCCATTACCGTTGTCCCGGCGGCGTCCTCCACCGTGCTGAAAAAGGCCGAGCCCAAGAAGCTGGCCTGGTTTGAGAAAGTGCAGGACAAGTACGGCAAGAGCCTGGAGTGGTGCTTCCAGCACCGCGCCATCCCGCTGGGGGCTGCCATCGTTCTGCTGGCTTTCTGCGGCTGGCGGGTCTTCTCCATGGGCATCACCCTGCTGCCGGAGATCACCAGCAACGAGGCCATTGTGGAGATCTCGACCACGGCGGATATGAGCAAAGAGGATTCTTACGATGTGGCCGGGCAGGTGGTGGAAGCCCTGATGGCGGTGGACCATGTGGAAGAGGTGGGTATCACCACCGATACCAGCGTGGCCGGCATCGACGTTGGCCAGCTGGGCCTTCCCAAGGCTATTACCGACCTGCTGAACGCGGCCAACAGCTACGGCAGCTATAAGATCAATGTCAAACTGGATGAGAGCCTCTCCTCCACCCAGATCGAAACCGCCCGTCAGGCGCTGGAAGACGCCCTGGGCAGCGTGGAAAACTGCACCGGCACCGTGGAGATCAGCGGAATGCAGGAGCTCACCAGCATGATGTCCAACGGCCTCAGCGTCAAGGTCTACGGCCCCGACACGGCCACCATCACCCAGCTGGCCGATAAGGTCGTGGAGATGGTCAATAACACCGAGGGCTTTACCAACGCCACCACCGGCCTGGGCAACGGCGACGCCACCATTGAGCTGCAGATCGACCGTGATAAGGTCCGTGCCTATGGCCTGACCGTCGCGCAGGTGTATCAGCAGATCGCGGCGGACCTGACCACCACCACCACCGCCAAGACCCCCGTTGTGGTGGACGGCACTTCCATGACGGTCCAGATCACCGATAACCTGGACCCCGTCACCAAGGAAAACATGATGGGCATTTCCTTTGAGACCACCACCATGTCTGCCGATGGCACCACCACCACGGGCACCTGTAAGCTCAGCGATATTGCCACCTGGACCGTGGGCACGGCCCCCGACTCCCTGACCAGCGAGAACCAGACCCAGTTCGTCACCGTCACGGCGGACACTCTGCCCGGCTACAATACCACCGTGCAGGCCCGTCAGGTCAAGAAGACGCTGGACGCCTACACCCTGACCGATGAGATGCCGGAGGGCTGCTCCTTTGACGTGGGCGGCGAGTCCGGCAACGTCAACAAGATGACCAATGAGATGGTGCAGTGGCTGGCACTGGCCCTGCCGTTCGTCTATCTGGTCATGGTGGCACAGTTCCAGAGCCTGCTGTCCCCGTTCATCGTGCTGTTTACCATTCCGCTGGCCTTTACCGGCGGCCTGCTGGGAATGCTGCTCACGGGCCAGCAGCTGACCATGATCTCTCTGATGGGCTTCATCGTCCTGATGGGTACCGTCGTCAACAACGGCATCGTCTTTGTGGACTACACCAACCAGCTCCGTCTGGGCGGCATGGAGCGCCGCGCGGCCCTCATCGCCACCGGCAAGACCCGTATGCGCCCCATCCTCATGACCACCCTGACCACGGTGCTGGCTATGCTCCAGACGGCTCTGAGCAATGATATGGCCGGCCAGCTGATGCGCGGCATGTGCGTCGTCATCATCTGCGGCCTGAGCTACGCCACCCTGATGACCCTGTACATCGTCCCGCTGATGTACGACATCCTCTTCAAGAAGCCGCCGCTCAACGTGGATATCGGCAGCGAGGAAGACCTGGACGACATCCCGGACGACGCGGCCGAGTTCCTGGCACAGGCCAACGCGCAAGCATAAATTCCCCTGCAAACAAAAAAATCCTCATGGAGCGATCCATGAGGATTTTCTTTTGCAAAACTACCAAAAAATCTCCAAAAATATTGGCTGTTAATTCTAAAAAGTTCTGCCCACAAGCGTGTGAAACTATGATATAATCATAATTATGAAAGATACACTCAGGAGTGCGCCTGCTGGGTGTGAACCAAATGATGAGGAGGCGAGCGCAATGGCACAGTTTCGTTCCAAGCCTTTTGGCGTGACAAAAAGCGGCGAAAAGGTCAACGAGTACATCATCTCCAACCCCGGCGGACTGGAAGTGCATGTGCTGAACTATGGCTGTGTGATCAAAAATATCCTTGTCCCCACAAAAAAGGGCCCGGTGGACGTGGTCATAGGGCATGACACCCTGGCCGACTACGAAAACGACTTCAACTCCCAAAGCAGCACCTGCTGCGGCGCGTTTGTGGGGCAGTACGCCAACCGGATCGAGAACGCGGTGTTCAGTGTAGGCGGCAGGGCCTACCATCTGGAAGCCAACAATGGCAAAAACCATCTGCATGGCACATTCCCGCGCAAGATCTACGAGGTGAAATCCTTTGGCGATACCCTGTTACTGGAGGCGGAGAGCCCGGATGGAGAAGACGGGTTCCCCGGCAATCTAAAAATTTCGGTGCGGTATATCCTCACGGAGGACAATGCCCTGCGGATGGACTACCGGGTGTCCTCCGACGCGGACACCGTGCTGAACCTCACCAACCATACCTATTTTAATCTGGATGGTGAGGGCGATGTGCTGAACCAGAAGCTCAAGCTCTACGCGTCCCGGTATCTGGAGGGCAACAACGAGACCTGCCCCACCGGGCGCATCCTGCCCGTGGCGGGCACGCCGATGGATTTTACTTCCGGCAAACCGCTGGGCCGGGACATCGACACGGGCTTTTCCCAGACCACCATGGTGGGCGGCGGCTTTGACCACTGCTTTGTCATTGACCGGGACCGCGGTTCCAGCCAGAGCCTGTGCGCCTGGGCTACCAGCGAGAAAAGCGGCATCAGCATGAAGATGTACACCACCCAGCCGGGCATCCAGCTTTACACGGGCAATTTTTTGCAGGATTGCCCCACCCCAGGCAAGGGCGGCGTGCCGCTGCAGAAATACGGCGGCTTTGCGCTGGAGACCCAGCACTTCCCCTGCAGTCCCTCGCACCCGGAGTTTCCCACCACCATCCTCCGCGCGGGCAAGGTCTTCCGCGCCAACACCACGCTGCGCTTTTTCACCGGACGCCAGTGTGGACGCCTTTGAAAAGCGAGAACGGAATGGCCGCCCGGCCGGGCGGCCATTTTTGTGTTCCGGGGGATCTTTCTCTCATTTGCACAAAAAGCGTCTTCCCTCCATGGGCAGGGTGCAAAAAAATTTGTGGTTCCATCATCGTGCAGAAAAAGATGCAACAAGAATCCAGCCGCATAAAATGGGCGGTACTTGATTCCGTGTGCAAAAAGCGGTATTCTTTAGGCAGCAGGGGCAAGGCCCTTACAAAGAATGCAACAATGGTGACGAGAGAGAGGTTTTTGCAATGGCAATTCTGGTTTCCGGCGGCGCTGGCTACATTGGCAGCCACACCTGCATTGAACTGTTGAACGCTGGCTACGATGTGGTGGTGGCCGATAACTACTATAACGCTTCTCCGGTGGTGCTGGAACGGGTCAAGCAGATCACGGGCAAGGACTTCCGCTTCTATCAGGCCGATATGACCAAGCATGAGGATGTGGAGAAGATCTTCACCGAGTGCCCGGACATCACCGCGGTTATCCAGTTTGCAGCCTACAAGGCTGTGGGCGAGAGTGTCTCCAAGCCCATTGAATACTACTATAACAACCTCAACTGCACCCTGGTCATCCTGGATGTGATGCGCCGCCACGGCTGCAAGAATTTTGTCTTCAGCTCCTCGGCCACCGTTTACGGCGACCCCGCCAGTGTGCCCATCACCGAGGACTTCCCCGTGGGTGCCACCACCAACCCCTACGGCACCACGAAGGCCATGACCGAGCGCATCCTGACCGATGTCTGCAAGGCGGACCCCACCCTGAACGTGGCCCTGCTCCGCTACTTCAACCCCATCGGTGCCCACAAGTCCGGCCTCATTGGTGAGGACCCCAACGGAATCCCCAACAATCTGATGCCCTACATTGCAAAAGTCGCTGTGGGCAAGCTGGAAAAAGTGCACGTCTTCGGCAACGATTACCCCACCCCGGACGGCACCGGCGTCCGCGATTACATCCACGTGGTGGATCTGGCCCGCGGCCATGTCTGCGCCATCCGCAAGCTGGAGACCAATTGCGGCCTCTTCATCTGCAACCTGGGCACCGGCAAGGGCTACAGCGTGCTGGATGTCATCCATGCCTTTGAGAAAGCCTGCGGCAAGAAGCTCCCCTACGTCATCGAGGCCCGCCGCCCCGGCGATATCGCCGAGTGCTACGCCGACCCCTCCAAGGCCAAGCGTGAGCTGGGCTGGGTGGCTGAGTACGGCATCGAGGAGATGTGCGCCGACAGCTGGAACTGGCAGAAGAAGAACCCCGACGGCTACCACACTGCAAAATAAAAGGATTTTCCACTGCGATTGTCCATAACGTTGAAAACACCCCTGTCTGCCGCGGCAGACAGGGGTGTTTTTGCATCGCGGATGGTATTTCACGATAGGACATTTTATGAAATGCGGTCCGCGACGAAATTTGTCGTTGGCATCCCTTGACAAAGGATAAAAGTTAGCCTATAGTACCATTGTTAATACAGACTAACAAATGGTCGAAGAAAGGCGGACAACCATGACACTGAAAGAACTGAACATCGGCGAAAGCGCTGTCATTGAGACGGTTGGCGGACAGGGGGCCCTCCGCCAGCATTTTCTGGATATGGGCCTGATCCCTGGGGAAAAGGTCACCCTTGTCAAGTTTGCACCCATGGGGGACCCGATGGAGCTGCAGATCCACGGCTACGCCCTGACCCTCCGGTTGGATGACGCGGCCCGGATCAACGTTTCCCCGGCAAAAACCGTCCGGGTGGTGCCCGCTGCCTGCCCGGAACAGAAAGTGGTAGAGCACCCCGGCCTGGGCGAGGGCGGCCGCTACCACACCAAAAAGGGAGAGAATCCGCTGCCGGACGGCACGACCCTCACCTTTGCACTGGCGGGCAACCAGAACTGCGGAAAGACCACCCTGTTCAACCAGCTTACCGGCTCCAACCAGCATGTAGGCAATTTCCCGGGCGTGACGGTGGACCGCAAGAGCGGTGCGATTAAGGGCCACCCGGAGACCGAAGTGACCGATCTGCCCGGCATTTACTCCATGTCGCCCTATTCCAGCGAGGAAATCGTCACCCGGCAGTTCCTCATCAATGAGAAACCCACCGGCATCATCAACATCGTGGATGCCACCAACATTGAACGGAACCTGTACTTAACGATGCAGCTCATGGAGCTGGATACCCCCATGGTGCTGGCGCTGAATATGATGGATGAGGTGCGCGGAAATGGCGGTACCATCCGCATCAACCAGATGGAGGCCATGCTGGGCATCCCGGTGGTGCCCATCTCCGCGGCCAAGAACGAGGGTGTGGATGAGCTGGTAGACCATGCCATCCATGTGGCAAAGTATCAGGAACGCCCAGGCCGGCTGGATTTCTGTGGCGAGGACGACCACGGCGGTGCGGTCCACCGCTGCATCCATGGCATCATCCATCTCATTGAGGACCACGCCAAGACAGCTGGCATCCCGGTGCGTTTTGCCGCCACGAAGCTGGTGGAGGGCGACCACCGCATTGAGGAAGCCCTGCAGCTGGATCAGAACGAAAAAGAAATGATCGAGCACATCATCCTCCAGATGGAGCAGGAGCGCGGGCTGGACCGGGCCGCTGCCATTGCGGATATGCGGTTCCACTTTATCCACCAGCTGGTGGCTCAGACCGTTGTCAAGCCCCATCAGAGCAAGGAGCAGCTCCGCAGCAACCGCATTGACCGGATCCTCACCGGCAAATATACGGCCATCCCGGCCTTTGTGGGCATCATGGCGCTGGTGTTCTATCTGACGTTCGGCGTCATCGGTTCCGGCCTGCAGGACCTGATGGCAGCGGGAATTGACCGGCTGACCACCTTGACGGATAACGCCCTTACGGCATGGGAAGTCAACCCGGCGGTGCACTCACTGGTCATCGACGGCATCTTTACAGGCGTGGGCAGCGTGCTGAGCTTTCTGCCCATCATTGTGACCCTGTTCTTCTTCCTCTCACTGCTGGAAGATACTGGCTACATGGCCCGTGTGGCGTTCGTCATGGACAAACTGCTCCGCCGCATTGGTCTTTCGGGCCGCAGCATCGTGCCCATGCTCATCGGCTTTGGCTGTACCGTGCCCGGCGTGATGGCCAGCCGCACCCTCCCCTCGGAGCGTGACCGAAAAATGACCATCCTGCTCACACCGTTTATGAGCTGCTCGGCCAAGCTGCCCATTTACAGCCTGTTTGCAGCGGCATTTTTCCCGCGTCAGGCCGCGTTGGTCATGGTGGGATTGTATTTCCTTGGCATCCTCGTGGGCGTAGGAATGGCCATTCTCCTCAAGGGAACAGTCTTCAAGGGCGAGGCCGTGCCCTTTGTGATGGAGCTGCCCAACTATCGCCTGCCGGGCCTGAAAAACGTGGCCCAGCTGCTCTGGGAAAAGGCCCGGGATTTCCTCGAGCGGGCGTTTACGGTCATCTTTATAGCCACCATCGTCATTTGGTTCCTGCAGAACTTTGACCTCCGGCTCCGCCTGACGTCTGACCCGCAGACCAGCATTCTGGCCCTGCTGGCGGGCTGGATCGCACCGCTGTTCGCACCGCTGGGCTTTGGCGACTGGCGTGTCTCCACGGCCCTCATCACCGGCTTTATGGCAAAGGAGAGCGTTGTTTCCACCCTGACCATTCTGTTCGGCTCCTCGGCAGCCTTTGCAGCTGCCCTTACCCCGGCCCAGGCGGCACCGCTGCTGGTCTTCTGCCTGCTGTATACCCCCTGCATTGCTGCAGTGGCCTCTGTCAAGCGTGAGCTTGGCGGTAAGTGGGCGGCCATCATGGTGGTAAACCAGTGCGTCACCGCGTGGCTTTGCGCGCTGGTAATGCGGCTGATCCTGCTGGCGATTTAACGGCAAAATAGGAAAAAAGCTCTGTCGGGTTCCGGCAGAGCTTTTTTCATCCTTGACAGAGAAAACGGCCTGTGCTATAATCGCTTCAAATTTGAACAATCTAAAATTGAAAGAAGTGAAGCTGCATGAACCCCAGCCTGGAATTCTCACAGAAGTTTGTGGTGGGCTACAACGCCGCCTGCAAGCCCCTGTGTCAGGAGCTCAAGCTGCCGCAGACGGCGCTGGATATCCTGCTGTTCCTCGTCAATAACCCCGAATACAAGACGGCCAGCGACATCGTGGAGGTGCGAAAGCTAAAAGCGAACCTTGTCTCGGTCAATGTGGACCGCCTCGTGCAGGAGGGCTACCTCCGGCGGGAGGCCGTGGCAGGTGACCGCCGCAAGACCCTGCTCATCGGGACGGAAAAGGCCCGCTCCGTGGTAGAGCGGGGCCGGGAGGTGCAGAACCGTTTTCTGGAGCGGCTGCTGGACCACACGGACGAAGCCCAGCGGGCAGCGTTTTTTGCCACGCTGGAGACCATGAGCAAAAATCTGGATGCCATCATTGAGGGGGAAGATTAAGATGCATATTTTGTATGTTCTTCTGGTCACATTTTTTGCCGGCATGGGTGCCGGCCTCGGCACCGGCTTTGCCGGGATGAGTGCGGCGGCGGTCATCAGCCCCATGCTCATCACGTTTCTGGGCATGGACCCCTACATGGCCGTGGGCATCGCCCTTTCGTCGGACGTTCTGGCCAGTGCGGTGTCCGCTTACACCTACCACAAGAATAAGAATCTGGACGTGAAAAACGGCCTCATCATGATGGTCAGCGTGCTGGCATTCACGGTGGTGGGCAGCTGGCTGGCAAGCCTTGTCCCCTCTCGGACGATGGGCGGCTTCTCGGTGTTTATGACGTTCCTGCTGGGCATCAAGTTCATTGTCAAGCCGGTCATGACCACCAAAGAGGCCATGCAGGGGATCTCCGCGAAAAAGCGTGCGATCCAGTCCATCGTCTGCGGTGTCATCATCGGCCTGATCTGCGGCTTTGTGGGGGCCGGCGGCGGCATGATGATGCTCCTCATCCTCACCAGCGTGCTGGGCTATGAGCTCAAGACCGCCGTGGGCACCAGCGTCTTCATCATGACGTTCACGGCCCTGACGGGTGCTGTCTCCCACTTTGCCATCGGCGGGGCCCCGGACTGGTCCGTGTTTGCCCTCTGCGTCCTCTTTACCCTGCTCTGGGCCCGTATTGCGGCGGTCTTTGCCAATAAGGCGGACGCCAAGACCCTCAACCGCGCGACCGGTATCGTGCTGGTGGTGCTGGGCATCGTGGTCATGGGCTTCAACCTGCTGACAAAGTAAAATAACAAAAACCAACAGGAGCCTGTGCGTGGGAATCGCTTCCCGGCACAGGCTCCTGTTGGTTTTACAGAGGAGTGTTTGTCGTTTTAAAGGTGCCTCACTGCACGAATTCCAGGTTCACGTTGCCGTTGCTGGCACTGGCCGTAAAGCTCTGGGCGGCGCCAAGATTCTGCTGGACAGGGGCGCTGCTGCGGATGGCGAAGCTATCGTCGTTGGCGTCGGTAAGGGTCACGCGACCACTGCCTGCGGTCAGGTTCAGGCCATACTCCGCGCCGCGGCCCGTCACAGTGCCCACCACGCTGGCGTTGGTGGCGGTGCAGTAGAAATAGGGCGACGAGGTGTGGTCCAGCTTGACGTCACCGTTCTGGGCCTGTGCGGTAATGCTCAAAGCCGAGGTGTTGGCCAGGCTGATGCGGCCGTTCCGGGTGGAAGCGGCAAAGGTCTGGGTGAGCAGGTTGTTCACCTCCACTTTGCCGTTGTTGGCCGTGGCGTTCAGGTTATCCAGGCTGCCGCCGGTAATGGAAACGTTGCCGTTGGTGGTGGTCAGGGTGATGGACTGAGACGTCATATCCTGGATGGTGATATTGCCGTTGCTGGTATCCACCGTGAGGCCTGCAAACGCCCTGCGGGGCAGCTTGACGGTCATGGTGCAGATGCACTTGCTGTTGTTCACGCTCATGGAAGCGTCGCCCTTGAGGCCCTGAATGTTCAGGCTCGGGCCCGCAATGGTAAAGCTGTACAGCTCTCCGCCCGTGCCAAAGGCATCGTTGTAGGAGCTGTTGTAGCTGTACTCCACCACCACATGGTCCACATCATCGGCTTTTACCGTCACATCGGCGTATTTGTCGCTGACGGATAGGCTGCTGATGGCCTCTGCCGTTTCATAGGTTTTGGTAATGAGCCCCGCTCCCGCGCTGTTTTCCTGCGGAGAGGGGGTGAAACCACAGAGCAGAGCCACCGCTGCCGCCGCAGACAACAGTGTGCAGAATAGCTTTTTCATGGTTCAAAACCTCCAATCTGAGACTTGGACAGGCGTGCCCAAATTTTATTACAGATTCTACTATAAAAATAACGCAAAACAAAGAAAAAGTCAAGAAATACAACAAAAAAGCCCGTGCAGGGCACGGGCTTGGAAAACTGCTTATTTCTCCTCGATGGTGGAGTGCTCGATCACCCAGTCAGCAGCGCGGCGGATGGCCTCGTTGCGGCGAATGCTCTCCACGTTGGACTTGGCCATGATCTCTTCCAGAGGCTTTTTGAGCTTGTCGGCACGCTCCTGCATCTTGGCGGTCATCTCCTCATCGGTGGGGACGAGGTTCTCCTGCTGTGCCACCTGCAGCAGAGCCATCCGGGCGCGGGTGTTGTTCTCCGCAGCCTTGTGAACGTTTGCGGTAAAGGTCTCGCGGGTCTGGTGCACCTGGGACAGGTAGTGGTCCAGGCTGACGCGCTGCATCTGGAGCTGCTGCTGGATGTTCTCCATCTCGCGCTGGTAGGTGCTCTCCACCAGGACGCTGGGGATCTCGCCCTCCGCGGCGTTGGCCAGCTGGGTCAGGACCTGATCCTTGGCGCGGTTCAGGGCGCTGGCGTGCTTGCCATCGTGGATCTGCTGGCGGATCTGCTCACGGAACTCTTCCATGGTGTCCACCTTGCCCGCTTTCTTGGCAAAATCACTGTTCAGTGCGGGCAGCTGGCGGACACAGACGTCGATCAGCTTGATCTTGAAGACGGCGGGCTTGCCGGCCAGGTCTTTCACATGGTAGCGGGTGGGGAACGTGACAAAGATGTCGAACTCCTCGCCGCCCTTGTGGCCCAGGATGCCCTCCTCAAATCCGGGAATCATCCGGCTGCTGCCCAGCTGCAGGGTCTGGTTCTTGGCGGAGCCGCCCTTGAACGGCTGGCCGTCCATCTGGCCCTCATAGTCAATGTGGACGATATTGCCCTTGACGGCCGGGCCCTTGTGGGGCACCAGCTCGGCAGAGGCCTGACGGCGGTGCTCCAGCACATTGTCGATCTCTTTGTCCGTGACAGCCGGGGTGACGCACTCGACCTTGAAGCCGGAGGTCTGGGCCAGCTTCAGCTCGGGCTGCAGGGCGGTGGTGGCGGTGGCCACAAAGCCCTCGTCTTTCTTCACGCTGACCAGATCATAGGTGGGCTCGTCCACGGCACGGAAGCCGTGCTCTTTCATGGCGGCGTCATACAGAGCCGGCACATCCTTGTCCATCAGGTCATTGATGGCATCATACCAGAACGTGTGCTCTCCGCGGTCCGCCTCGATCTGAGCGCGGTCCGCCTCACCCTTTGCAAAGCCCTTGATGGTGTAAGAGGCGCGGGTGCGCTCGTACACGGCGTTGGATGCGGCCTCCAGTTCCTCAGCAGAAGCGCTGAACGTCATTTTGCAGACACTCTTTTCGGGAGTTTCCACGCTTACCAGTTTCATAGGTT
>OIWS01001944.1_pt1 | contig 18467 bp, 16 predicted proteins | sample 1587611 | NCBI WGS metagenome assembly OIWS01 (sample SAMEA3888919, study PRJEB22519) | human gut metagenome | biome: human gut; feature: human-associated habitat; material: faeces | place: Denmark | collected 2010 | reverse complement strand
TCACCTTGATCACGGATTTTGCATACGATTTGATAGTCTTCCACTGTACACCGCCATTCGGTTCATTGCAGATTTCATAAAATACATGTTTTTCTTTTCGATATTTATTCGACATTTTCTTAAAAAATGCCTTAGCCTTAGACTGATTTTTCTTCGGATTACCATCGCTTAAAATATGCCAGTCAATGATGACATACATGCCAAGCTTTCTTCCGGCTTTTACGGCTGTATCGATCTTTGCCAAAAGCTTCTTGCGGCTTGCCGTATCTGTCACGCAGTATCCATTGTAATCCTCGGTATACATTGCAACACGAAAACAATTGACGCCCCATTCGTCCCGCAGATTTTGCAAAGCTTTCTCATTAACAAACGGTTCTCCAACATCCCAGTTGATGCCATGACTGGATATTCCGCGAAGCTGTACCGCTTTGCCTTTTTTATCCACCAGCTTAGTGCCTTTGACACGTAATCTGCCATGTTTTCCAACATAAGTGTTTCGATAAGCAACCTTTTTGGTCTTACCGGTCAGCTTCACTGCTGCTGACGCTTTCGGTGCCTGCAGGCTTCCCGGTGCTGCCGATATAAGCAGACTCCCCGCTACCGCCATTGCCATTACGCCACGCAACCATTTCTTTTTTCTCATAACCATTCTCCCCCCCCATTAATTTTCGTTTAATTTCGCTAATTTCGCTGTCTGATCTGCCGCAATAATGTTCTGCAGCAGTTCATTAATATCTCCATCTAATATTTCTCCCAGACGATGGCTGGTAAATTTGATTCGGTGATCTGTCACACGTCCCTGTGGGAAATTATAAGTACGGATCTTTTCGGAACGATCACCGGTTCCAACCTGGCTGCGCCGCTCAGCTGCCTGTTCGCTATTCGCCTTTTCCTGCTCCATATCATAGATGCGGGAACGAAGTACTCTCATCGCCTTGTCTTTATTTTTGAGCTGAGATTTCTCATCCTGACAGGTAACCACAATACCCGTAGGGATATGCGTAATACGAACAGCAGAATCTGTTGTGTTGACGCACTGTCCGCCATTACCGGACGCACGGTATACATCAATCTTGCAATCGTTCGGATCTACATGCACTTCAACATCTTCTACCTCAGGCATGATCGCAACCGTTGCCGTCGATGTATGAATACGTCCGCCGGATTCTGTCGTTGGGATTCTCTGAACGCGATGCACACCGCTTTCATATTTTAACTTGGAATACGCTCCATGACCGAGCACCATAAAGACAATTTCCTTAAAACCACCAATGCCGTTTTCGTTGGCACTCATCACTTCTACTTTCCAACGGTTTGCCTCTGCAAATTTAGAATACATACGGAACAGATCTGCTGCAAATAATGCCGCCTCATCTCCACCGGCACCGCCACGGATCTCTACGATAACGTTCTTATCATCATTCGGATCTTTCGGTAACATCAAAATCTTCAATTCCTGTTCACAGGATTCTACTTTAGCTTTGCAATCTGCCAACTCCTCTTTGGCAAGCTCACGCATTTCCTCATCGTTCTCTTCCTCTAAAATGGCAAGACTATCTTCCACACCATCTTTTGCCGCACGATACTCCTGATATTTCTCAACGATCGGCGTCAACTCATTCTGCTCTTTCATAAGCTGGCGGTATTTATCCTGATTACTGATAACATCAGGATCCGTAAGCTCAATATTAAGCTCTTCCAATCTACGCACCAAATCTTCTAATTTATCAAACATGATTCTTCCTCCATTCTATTTCATACGATACATTGTACAATACGATCTTTACCGGCAAGATCCTGAAACACCTGCACTTCCCGATATCCCTGTTTTTGCAATATTTCCGCTACAGCAGCAGCCTGTTCACATCCGATCTCCAAAAACAGTCTTCCGTTTGGCGCCAGTCGTGTGACCGCCTGTCCTGCAATCCTCCGATAAAATTCCAGTCCATCCTGTCCACCGTCCAGTGCAAGCATCGGTTCGTGCAATCGTACTTCCGGCATCAATCCCTCTATCACTGACGGTGGGATATACGGCGGATTCGATACGATCACATCGTATTGCCCATCCATCTTTGTCATAAGATCCCCCGCAAACAGTTCTACAGAAGCGTTAAGCTCTGTTGCATTCTGTCTGGCAACTGCAAGTGCCTCCTCGGAGATGTCTACTCCGTGCACGATGAACGGTTTACCAAGTTTGGCAATCGCTATCGCAATACATCCGGAACCGGTACACACATCTAACACTCGTTTGCCGTCTACATATGGCAGAACCCGTTCCACAAGACATTCGGTATCCTGTCTCGGGATCAGTACATGTTCATTCACATGAAAATCCAGCCCCATAAACTCCTGCTCACCGGTCAAATGCTGTAATGGAATGCGTTCCCCACGTTTTGTAACCAGGTCGCAGTATCGAATCATATCCGGCTCCGCCATCGGTTCCTCTCCATGCAGAAAAAATGCCGCACGGTCAAGTCCGGTCACATAGGAAAGCAAATACCATGCATCAATGTCGGCATCCGGCACTTCCATCTGCTGCAATTTGTCCACGGCTTTCGCCAAAGCTTCCTTTAGCGTAAGGATTTCCTCTTTCATCCGTTTTCCACCTCATCCACGGAAGGCTTTGATTCCATATCTGATTTTGTACCATCCGGATCATCAAAGAAACGATCTAAGGAGGAAAGTTCATCCTCTGTCATTTCTTCCTGTGCTTGTGCAAGCGCTTGACGCTCTTCCTTACGTTTGGATACTTCATCCATTACCTTTGCGATCTCATCCTCACGCTTTTGCATTTCTTCCATATATTTCTTGCGCTCATCGGCACGTTTCTTATACTCCTGCTCACGTTTTTTGATCTCAGAAGCAAGTTCTGTTCCACTCTTTTTCTTAGCATTCGCCGGATCCACGATCGGCAGCGGTGCTGTCATGCCGCTTTTACGCATCTCTTCTGCCACTTTTTTGCGTTTTGTACTCTTCTTAACCGCCTGCAATCTGCTCTGGTACTCTTTCCAATCAAAAACTGCTTCTACTGAAGCAATGGCAACCTCGATCATGCTGTCATCCGGTTCTCTCGTTGTCAATCCCTGTAAAAACATTCCCGGTTTGCTTAAGATATTGATAATCTTTGCATCACTGTTGCCCGCAAGACGGATAAATTCATACGAAATACCTGCCACAACCGGCACCAGCAGCAAACGGCTCAACAAACGAAGCCATACACTGTCAAAATGCAAAAACATAAACAGTACGATACTGATCAACATAACAATAAAGAGGAAACTGGTTCCACAACGCTTGTGATATCTGGAATGCTTACGCACATTCAATACCGTCAGATCATCACCACTTTCCACGCAATTGATCGCCTTGTGTTCTGCACCATGATACATGAATACCCGGTTAATATCCTGCATAAAGGAAATGACATACACATAACCGATAAACAGTCCCAGTCGGATCAGTCCCTCGATCAGTGCTAATACAGCCTGCGATCGAATATGATCTTTTAGCAGCAAAGATAATCCAAACGGAAGTGCAACAAACACCGCCAGCGCCAGTACAATAGACAACATTACTGTCATCGCCATCTCCAGCTGTTCACGTTTTTCTGCTTTTTTCGCCAATGATGCTGAACTTTCTGCTTCGGAGCCTTCTTTTTTTTGTTTCTCGCCACTCTTCTCATCCGTACGATCTGCCTTGTTCCCATCCGCAGCTGAAGCTTCCTGCGATTCTTCCTCTTCGTAAAAGCTGGCAGAATATGTCAATGTCTTCATTCCTAACACCAAAGAGTCCACAAATGCAACAACACCTCGGATCAATGGAAGTCTGAAAAACAGCTTGCGGTCCCCTTCACTTGTGCAGGTATCTACCTTTATATCAATCTCGCCATCGGGTTTGCGTACTGCTACTGCATACTTGGACTTATTGCGCATCATTACGCCTTCTAATACTGCCTGTCCACCTATTCCTGATGATTTCATTTTTATAACCATGCCCTTCCACGCATCTGTTTTATTCTACAACAGATACAATTTTCGCACTACAAATTTACTTCACTTTCTCTCCATTTGTGTATAACACAAACGGTCACAGCACTTGTTAAGCACAAATACTGTGACCGTTCATAAGGCCGGACGCACTCCGACCATTTATTTTGCTAGTTTGCCTGAATACCATAACGGCGATTGAACTTATCAATGGCACCACGAGCTTTGACAGCCTTCTGCTGACCTGTATAGAATGAATGACATTTGGAGCAGATTTCTACGTGGATTTCCTCCTTAGTAGAACCAGTCACAAACTCATTTCCACAGTTGCATACAACCTTTGCCTGATAGTAGTTTGGATGAATTCCTTCTCTCATCGCTTTATCCTCCATTTCCATTCCGCCGCTTCTCAGCAGTCGGTTACTATTGCGAAGAAAACTTTGAAAAAAGCTTTCTCGATTCTCATTTTTACACAACTTCTTCAGTATAGCATAGTCAAAAGCGGATTGCAAGCACTTTTATACAATTTTTGTCTTGCGAATCGTTTGGATAAATTCCTGATTACTCTTAGTACGACGGAACATTTCAATGATCCGTTCAACAGCCTCTTCGGATTTCATTCCGGTAAGTGCTTTACGCATCAGGAAATTAGCTTCCATCTCCTCCTGTGTCAGAAGAAGATCATCTCTGCGCGTACTGGAACGAGGAAGATCGATCGCCGGGAATACACGCTTCTCGGAAAGCTTGCGGTCAAGAACAAGCTCCATATTACCGGTTCCCTTAAATTCCTCAAATACAACATCGTCCATCTTACTTCCGGTATCCACAAGTGCAGTTGCAAGGATTGTCAAACTTCCGCCCTCACGCATATTGCGTGCTGCACCAAAGAAACGTTTTGGCATATGCAATGCAGCCGGATCTAAACCGCCGGACAAAGTACGACCGCTTGGCTGTACTGTCAGGTTGTAAGCTCTTGCAAGACGAGTAATGCTGTCTAACAGGATCATAACTTCTTCGCCCTGCTCTACAAGACGCTTAGCGCGCTCAATAACCATCTCCGATACACGCTTGTGATTTTCCGGAAGTTCATCGAACGTGGAGAAGATCACTTCTACGTTATGTCCTAAGATAGACTCTTTGATATCTGTCACTTCCTCCGGACGCTCATCGATCAACAATACGATCAAATGCATCTTCGGATGATTTGTCTTAACAGCCTTGGCAACCTGTTTTAATAATGTCGTCTTACCTGTCTTAGGCTGAGATACGATCATTCCTCTCTGTCCTTTACCAATTGGTGCGATCAGATCCATCATACGCATGGATATCGGACAGCCCGGTGTCTCTAAGCGAAGTCTCTCATCCGGAAATACCGGTGTCAACTGCTCAAACTTTGGACGATTTATCATCTCATCCGGATCACTGCCATTGATTTCTTTGATATATAATAATGCGGCAAATTTCTCATTCTGATTACGAATACGAATATTACCATTTAGGATATCTCCGGTACGCAGATGGTACTTACGGATCAACTGCGGTGAGACATACAGATCTCTCTCTCCAGGGAGATAATTGTCGCATCGAATAAATCCATATCCCTCCGGGAGTACTTCCAAAATACCCTCACGTGATACACCACTATCCAACTCAGCGATCTCCGTTGGTGTCAACTCGTGCTGTGGTGCCCGGTGCATCTGCGGACGAAGATCCGCATGATAGCCTCTGTTATCATTGCGTACATATCCGCCACGATCCATATTATCATTACGATAACCATCGTTTCGATAGCCTTCGTTACGGGAATAATTGCTACGATTCATACTCTCACTGCGGCTGTATACACCACGTCCCATATTATCGCGGTTCATGTATCCTCCGCGGTTCATATTATCGCTGCGATTCATGTATCCTCCGCGACCCATATTATCGTTACGGGAGTATCCTCCGCGACTCATATTATCATTGCGGGTGTATCCTCCACGGCTCATTCCCTCGTTACGGGAGTATCCTCCACGAGCCATTCCCATCTCAGGATCCCTCATATAACCGGATGTTCTCATAGGTTCTCTATCACTGACATAGCCACGATTCATATCTCGTCCACTTTCCTCCATACGGGAATTGTCTGATTCACTCGCATATCTGGATCTTGGCATCGGACTGTCGACAGCCTCTCCTGTGCTCTCTACAACATGATCTACACTCTGAATATCGTCCGTCTCAGGTGTCGCGTCTGTAGATTCCATTGTTGCTGCAACTTCTTTCACTTTTGCAAGCAGCTCTAACTTTTTGTAACTGGTAACACTTTTGATGCCCATCTTCTTCGCTACAATTCGTAATTCAACCAATGATAACTTATCGTATTCTGTCATAAAAATATCCCTTTCCAATAAAAAAAATTTCAACTTGTGCTAACATGATTCTTTCTGCAATTATTAGGTCGGATTATAATGAATAATAAATCGATCACGACGATATTGTCTCGCCTATGTATCTATGACCTACTGTATTAGAGTAATTACATGCACTAAATAATATAAAGCATTTTAACAGCGTTGTAAATGACTTTTTCAAAAATTTTCGCAAAATCCTATGAATATTATTGTTTTTTCGACATCGTTCGTCTTTTTTCGCACAAAACATCTTTTGTCGGACGAAGTTTTTCGGCTTTATTGTTTTCCAATTCGATGTATGCTATGATATAGTGTGCGATTGCTATTACAAATAATTCTACAGAAAATGGAGGTTAAGTCGAATGACAAATGCAGAAAAAGCTCTACAATTACATAAAGAATGGAATGGCAAACTGGATGTAACTCCCAAGTGTCAGGTAAATTCCCGCGAGGATCTGGCTGTTGCCTACACACCAGGTGTTGCTGAACCATGTAAGGTCATTGCAGAAAATAAAGAAGCAGCTTATCAATATACCATCAAATCCAATACCGTTGCTGTTGTTTCTGACGGAAGTGCCGTCCTCGGCCTTGGTAACATCGGTCCGGAAGCTGCTATGCCGGTTATGGAAGGCAAAGCAGTCCTCTTTAAGGAATTTGGCGGTGTCAATGCCTTCCCGATCTGCTTAGATACGCAGGATACTGAGGAAATCATCAAAACCGTGATCAACATTGCACCGGCTTTTGGCGGTATCAACTTAGAAGATATTTCTGCGCCACGCTGCTTTGAGATCGAAAGTCGTCTAAAAGAAGCCTTAGATATACCGGTATTTCACGATGATCAGCACGGTACTGCGATCGTTGTTCTCGCCGGCATTATTAACGCTTTGAAGGTGGTTGGCAAAGAGAAAGAACATTGCAAAGTTGTTGTAAACGGTGCCGGATCCGCCGGCGTTGCTATTACAAAATTATTACTCCGCTATGGATTTATCGACGTAACAATGTGTGATATCAGCGGTATCTTATCTAAAAAGAGCGAGGGCTTAAACTGGATGCAGAAGGAAATGATGGAAGTAACAAATCTGTCCGGCAAAACCGGAACACTGGCTGACGCACTTTGTGGTGCCGATATTTTCGTTGGTGTCTCCGCTCCTAATATTGTATCCGCAGAAATGGTTCAATCCATGAATTCCGATGCGATACTGTTTGCCATGGCAAATCCTGTTCCGGAGATCATGCCTGATGTTGCAAAAGCTGCCGGTGCACGCGTTGTCGGAACCGGTCGATCTGATTTTCCAAATCAGGTCAATAATGTTGTTGCTTTCCCTGGCATCTTTAAGGGTGCATTAGACGGCAGAGCGACCGACATTACAGAAGAAATGAAGCTCGCTGCTGCTCTTGCACTTGCCGGACTCGTTTCTGACGAAGAATTAAACGACGAACATATTTTACCGGAAGCGTTTGACCCACGCGCAGCTCAGGTGGTGGCCGATGCAGTCAAATCACACATCCGTTAGATCTCGTTGGGGTGAAAAGCCCTACTATTCCTTAGACTATTATCTCAAAGAAACGTTTGGACAAAAGGTCTATAAAATTGCATTAGATGCGGGAATGACCTGTCCAAACCGAGATGGAACACTGGACACGAGAGGCTGTATTTTTTGCAGCGAGGGCGGTTCCGGTGATTTTGCCACGACGAACCGATCTATCACGGCTGCGATCGATGAGGCGATCTGTCGCCTAAACGGCAGCGCCAAGGAAACCGGTCAGAAATACATTGCGTATTTCCAATCGTTTTCCAACACATATGCTCCCATCGACATATTACGTCCGATGTATCTGGAAGCGCTGGCGCATCCGGATATCGTCGGACTTTCTATCGCTACCAGACCGGATTGCTTTTCCCCGGAGATTTTTTCCCTGCTCGATGAATGCAGGCAGATAAAACCGACATGGATCGAGCTCGGTCTGCAAACGGTGCACGAGCATACGGCTCGTTTCATTCGCCGTGGATATCCTCTGCATGTTTTTGAGCAGACTGCGCACACGCTGCATACACTCAATATTCCGGTGATCGTCCACGTGATCCTTGGACTTCCGGGCGAAACCGAAGCAGACATTCTTGAAACGATCCAATATCTGAACACACAACATATTCAGGGGATCAAATTGCAGCTATTGCATGTATTAAAAGGAACGGATCTGGCAGTTTATCTCGAAGAACATCCTTGGCATATCCTGACTCAGGAAGAGTATGTAGATCTGGTCATCCGATGCATCGGTAATCTCTCTCCGGAGATTGTGATCCACCGCCTGACCGGAGATGGTCCAAAAGATCTCCTGATCGCACCACGCTGGAGCTGCAACAAACGGGCTGTTCTTAACCATATTGCACACTCTCTCAAAACAGAGCAGGTCTATCAGGGGAAATATTACAGCAAGCAGAAAGGAAACCTATGACACCAGACACACTGCGTTTGTATAAATTAATTATTTTATATGCGTTAAGCCGCACAAAACAGGGACTACCTAATGCTTTTTTGTGCGATTTCATTTTAGGGCATGGCTATACAGACTTTTTTTCAATTCAGGAAACATTAGCACTTCTGACAGAAGATGCCCTGATCGAGGAAGAGGCAACTCGTAAAACGACATATTACAAGATCACACAAAAGGGATCGCAGATGTTAGAATACTTCTCTTCCATGCTTCCCAAAGACACGATACGACAGATTGATGAATATCTGCGAGACAATAAAGTTGATATTTTAGAAGCTACCACAGTCCACACCGACTATTCGGTAACTCCTTCCGGAGACTATCTGGCATCTGCTTTAGTACAGGAACGCGGCAACACATTATTCTCGCTTTCCTTTGCCGTTCCCTCCGAGGAAGCAGCTCGTAGGGCGTGCCAAAAATTCAAAGAAAATCAGACTGAAATATATCAATGTTTATTAAAAAAACTGGGAGAATAATTCTCCCAGCCTTTTTTCATGGAATTAAATTTAGTCACAAAGCACCTTCATAAATTTCTTTTTACCACGTTTTACAACAATGCCTTCTGCACTGATCTGCTCTTTCGTAAGTGTCATGCGAACATCGGTCACTTTCTCACCATCGATCGTAACACCGCCCTGCTCGACATTTCTTCTTGCCTCTCCATTAGATGTTGCAAGACCGGCTTTAACCATTAATTTCAAGATGCCGATCTTACCATCTTCAAAATCTTCATCGACCAGCTTTGTCTCCGGCATCTGTGCTGCGTTTCCGCTGGAAAAGAGTGCACGCGCTCCTTCCTGTGCTTTAACAGCTTCTTCCTCACCATGTACTAACTTGGTAAGCTCAAATGCCAAGATCTCTTTTGCCTCATTTAGCTTGCTGCCTTCCCAGGCATCCATCTCTTCGATCTGCTCTAACGGAAGGAATGTGAGCATGCGCAGACACTTAAGCACATCACCATCTCCCACGTTTCTCCAATATTGATAAAAATCAAACGGGCTGGTCTTGTTCGGATCAAGCCATACAGCGCCAGACTGTGTTTTACCCATCTTTTTGCCTTCGGAATTGAGCAGCAGATTGATCGTCATTGCATAAGCATTTTTGCCCAGCTTACGACGGATCAATTCCGTTCCACCAAGCATGTTGCTCCACTGATCATCTCCTCCAAACTGCATGTTACATCCGTACTTCTGGAACAAGGCATAAAAATCATAGCTCTGCATGATCATGTAGTTGAACTCCAGGAAACTAAGTCCTTTCTCCATGCGCTGTTTATAGCACTCTGCCGTTAACATACGATTTACGCTGAAATGGGCACCAACTTCACGCAGCACTTCTACGTAATTCAGATCCAACAGCCATTCTGCATTGTTGACTAACAATGCCTTATCATCTGAGAAATCAATAAAACGGCTCATCTGCTTTTTGAAGCAGTCTACATTATGTGCAATCGTCTCTTTGGTCATCATCTGACGCATATCGGTACGCCCGCTTGGATCACCGATCATAGCTGTTCCGCCACCGATCAATGCGATTGGCTTATTGCCTGCCATCTGCAAGCGTTTCATCAGACAAAGAGCCATAAAATGTCCTACATGAAGGCTGTCTGCCGTCGGATCAAATCCAATATAAAAAACCGCCTTACCTTCATTGATCATCTCTTTGATCTCTTTTTCGTCCGTCACCTGTGCGATCAAGCCACGGGCAACCAATTCATCATACACTGTCATCTTTTCGCTCATGTTGTTCTCTCCTTTTTTATTCCTTTATGATTTTTTTATGCAAAGAAAAAAGTCCTTTTGTCAACGACAAAAGGACGATGAAATCGTGTTACCACCTTTTTTTACAATATGCTCACACATACTGCCTTAGCAGGATACCTCTATATCCCTGCACGATAACGGGTGCATCACCGGCTAAATCTACCAAAAGGATCAAAATCCTCTCTTCAATCCGCTACTCCAAGATGTATTCATACAGGCTTCTATCCTAACGCCTCTCAGCAACCGGCTATTCTCTGTAGGTCTCCCCCATGTACTACTTCTTCTTTTCTTCGCATCTTTTGACATCATAGCAAAGATTATTTTGCTTGTCAATCCATTCTTCCAATGTCAGCGGATAATAATCCGAAAATCCCGCAAAACAATTGATCAGATTGCAAGGCAAATGCCGCTCTTCTCCCACAGAAGCCCCGCGCCCTTTCGCATGGTAGGTGATTTCTGTGGACTCTCTCTGAAAACGCAGCACATTTTTATAATCCGGCGTATCATGAACATGCCCGTACAACATATATGTAGAATCACCATGATACTGCCCGTTATAACAGATGATCGGATAATGGCAGAGTACCAGCTTGCGCCCATTATCTTTAAGCTCTGCATAGGGCTTGACCCATTCTAAAAGTGACGGATCAAACTTCTTGTCCCGCAAAAACAACCGGTCATGATTCCCTGTCACCAAATACTTTTTACCATTCAGTTTATGCAGCAGCTCATTCACCTGCTCTCCTTTACCCAAACAAAGGTCTCCTAAGATCACCACTTCATCTTTCTTCTTCCGGACACGCTCGTTCCACCGAACGATCATTGTCTCATCCATCTCCTCAACAGATGCAAACGGACGACCGTCTAACAGCCTTACCTTGTCATGTCCAAAATGGCAGTCTGCAATATAAAATCTCATTCTTATCTCTCATTCTTCACGTTCTCTTTCGCCACAGACGTAAGGCTGCCGGCATGTTCTTTATATAACGGTCTGTACTTTGATCATATTGGTCGTTCCGGAAATTCCCACAGGCACTCCGGAAGTACATACAACCGTATCACCACTGTTGACTAACCCCATACGACGTGATACACACGTACCATGTTCAAACAATTCAAATACGTCTTTTTTCTCCTGCAGAAGTACCGGAGTGACGCCCCAGGATAAATTTAACTGACGATACACTTTGTCCGTGATCGCACAGCCAATGATATCACAAGCCGGACGGTACTTGGAAATCATTCGTGCCGAACGACCCGATTTGGTAACGGTAATGATCGCTTTGGCATTAATATCATGTGCTGTTGTACAGGTTGCGTGACATATTGCATCTGTTACATCCGGATCTGCTTTGCGCGATCTTTGGAAAAAGCGTTTACGGTAATCAATATCGCTCTCTGTACGATTGGCGATCCTCACCATCATCTGTAATGCCTGCACCGGATACAAACCGGCTGCCGTCTCGCCCGATAACATGATCGCACTGGTACCATCATAGATCGCATTGGCAACATCGGTCGCCTCCGCTCTTGTCGGACGCGGATTGTGGATCATGGAATCAAGCATCTGTGTTGCCGTGATCACCTGCTTACCGGCTTCATATACTTTTTTTATGATCATTTTTTGAATGACAGGCACTTCCTCTGTCGGAATCTCCACGCCCATGTCTCCTCGTGCGATCATGATCGCATCAGAAACCTCGATGATCTCATCAATGCAGTTCACGCCTTCTCTATTCTCAATTTTGGCAATGATCTTAATCTGTTCCCCACCATTTTCTTGGAGTAATTTACGGATCTGCTGTACATCTTCTGCAGTACGCACAAAAGATGCTGCCACATAATCTACATCTTCTTCTATACCGAACAACAGATCGGATTTATCCACTTCACTAATATAAGGCAGACTCAAATGAATGCCCGGAACGTTGATTCCTTTATGATTTGATACTTTGCCGCCATTATTGACATCACAGATAATATCTGTATCTGTCAACTCTTTCACTGTCATCTCGATCAAACCGTCATCGATCAAAATACGCTGTCCGACTTTGACATCACCAACCAACTCAGGATACGTAATAGTTACAATATGTTCATCACCCTCTACTTCTCGTCCGGTCAACACAAACTCGTCGCCCTTTTGCAATGTGATCGCACCATCTTTAAAATCCCTTACACGAATCTCCGGGCCTTTAGTATCCAACAATGTCGCAACCGGTCTGCCGTAACGCTCACGCAGCAGACGCAATTTTGTGAGACGTTTCTTCTGCTCCTCATGCGTCCCATGAGAAAAATTAAATCTTGCAACATCCATGCCTTCCTGAATCAATCGTTCTAACACTGCATCACTATCCGATGCCGGTCCTAATGTACAAATAATTTTTGTTTTTCTCATTTTAACCCTCCATTATCCTTATGCCTCTTATTTTATACACCGAAAGTATACCACAATTTCCCGGTGATAACACATTAAACTTCGTTTTTTACAAATTTTTCTGCAACCCTTTGCAAACCATTTACGTATGATTTGCACGACCCTCGCACTCTGTCATGTTCGTATTCATATTCCCTCCGGTCTTGCCATACATTTATATTGATATCATGATCCTATTTCAAAAACAGGACGGAAAGCAGGACTATTATGACCAAATTTATGTCAAAATCAAATAATTGCAATCAGTCTGCGATCATCTTTCGAATTATCCTGTGCAGCGGGATCAGCTTGGTGCTTGGTGCGGTACTCGGGCATCTGCTGCGCACGGAATTGTTTGCCGATATTAATGCTGAATTTGAACAAATACTGCTTGCTTTGGATACAAAATCCATCCACTATCCCTCCTTATTCCGGCTATGTACCTCAACACAGTTCAAACAGCTCTTCCTTTTGTGCTTTTTTTCACTGACCAATGCATGGGTTTTCTATTTGACGTTCTATTGTCTCTATACCGGCTTTCGCTGCGGACTTTTGCTCTCATTTTGCCTAACTCATAATGTCCACAGTGGATTTTTTGATTTTCTCTGCTTTCTGCTGCCTCACTGCCTGTTGTATATACCGGCGTATCTGCTGCTCATCAATATGCTGCAGCAGATCAGGGATCAGAAAGCAAAAAAGCAGTCCCTCTTACAAGGACTGCCCATTCTCTTGCTCTCTATCTGCCTGCTGTTTGCCGGTTGTCTGTGTGAAGCCTTTATCAACCCTTCGCTAATGCAGTGGTATCAAGGGTTGTAAGCAACGCATCCAGTGCCCGCTCCAGATCTTCTTTTGTTCCATCATTTGGAACAATGCGCTGTACTTTCTCCCGCAGCAATGTTTCCGAAATCTGGCTTTGGATGATCGCCTTTGATTTCTGTTCAGAATAACCGCGGTCCGATGCCAAACGCCGGATCCGCTCCTCCGCCGGTACATAAACAAGCCATACCTCATCACACAAACTGTCACATCCGGTCTCATACATTAATGCTGTCTCTATCAGCAAAATACCGGAACGGGTACGATTTTGACGTATCGTATCCCGAATATATTCGATCACCGCCGGATGAATCACCTGGTTAAGCCAGTCACGAGCTCTCGCATCCGAAAAAACAATCTCTGCCAATGCTGCCCGGTCGATCGAGCCGTCCAATGAGACGATATTTTGTCCAAAATGCTCTACGATCTGACAATAAGCACTTCTTCCCGGTTCCATAACAACATGCCCCAATTCATCGGCAATCAGCAGTGTTGCTCCCAGTTTTTCCTGCAAGCGATGCGCAGCATACGATTTCCCGCTTCCCACGCCCCCTGTAATTCCAATTACGTACATATCTAACCCTCTTCCCGAATATCAATGTGCCTCGTACCAATTTTTTCCTTCTTCTACATCAATAGACAACGGCACCTGCAACTGTGCGGCAAGCGGCATCTCTTCTTCTAAGATCCTCTTCACCTGCTCCTTTTCCTCGATCTTCGTTTCTACCAGCAGTTCATCATGCACCTGCAGCACAATGCGGGATTCTAACTGTTCCTCCTGCAAACGCTCTGCAACACGAATCATCGCAATCTTGATAATATCTGCTGCCGTCCCCTGTATCGGCGAATTCATGGCAACGCGTTCCCCAAAAGAACGCTGCATGAAATTACTGGATTTAAGCTCCGGCACGGGTCTGCGTCTGCCAAACATTGTCTGTGCATATCCGGTATCCTTTGCTTTTGCGACCAATTCGTCCAAAAATGTCTTGATCGCCGGATAACTCTCAAAGTATTTATGAATGATCTCATCCGCCTCTTTGCGCGAGATGGAAAGATCCTGACTAAGACCAAACGCGCTGATACCATACACGATACCAAAGTTTACTGCCTTGGCATTACGGCGCTGCAGATCCGTCACCTCCTCAAACGGCGTATGAAACACTTTGGAGGCCGTAGCACGGTGAATATCCTGCCCCTGTCTATACGCCTCGATCAAATGCTCATCGCCCGACATATGCGCTAACACACGCAGTTCGATCTGTGAATAATCCGCATCCAAAAACAGGAATCCGGACTTTGGTTCAAAGACTTTACGAAGCTGTTTGCCGAGCTCCATACGGATCGGAATGTTCTGCAGGTTCGGGTCTGTACTGCTGATACGGCCGGTTGCGGTGATCGTCTGGTTAAATTTGCCATGGATACGATGATCTTCCTCTATAAATACCGGCAATCCATCTGCATACGTAGACTTCAATTTACTGACCTGACGATACTCTAAAATCTTATCGATGATCGGATCTTCCGTACGAAGTTTTTCCAAAATATCTGCCGAAGTTGAATAGCCGGTCTTGGTCTTTTTGGCAAACGGAAGCTTTAGCTTTTCAAATAGGATCACGCCAAGCTGCTTGGGTGAATTGATATTAAATTCTTCTCCGGCAAGATCGTAAATATCTGTCTCCAATGCCAAAACACGGCGTTCCAACAGTTCAGACATTTCTTTCAAGACCTCTGCATTTGCCTGCACACCGAGTCGTTCCATTTCAAACAGATAGTATACCGTCGGCATTTCGATTTCTTCCATCAAGCCTAACATTCCCTCTGCCGCTAACTGCTTTTTCATCTCTGCCCACGCCATCAATGGAATGCAGGACAAATAGCCGAAATAGGATTTGAGGCGTTTTGCCGTCTCTTCCTCATCTATCCGCGCAAGCTGCGCAGCTAACGTCTCTTTGCCAAACAATTCCTGATAGGATGGCAATGTCATATGAAGATAATCACGCGCAATATCATCTGCCTGATACGTATCCTTCAGCGGATTTAACAAATACGCTCCGATACCCAGGTCGCGCAGACTGGCAAACGTTTTTTTGCGTTCCTGTTTCGTATCCAGCGCAAAGCCATGCTGCTTTGCCGGCTCAATCCCATATGTCCGCACCTCCACCGGTTTCGTCAGGTGTAATGCATTTTTCCAATCTAATAATAAAATTTCAGAACCCTTTTTCTCAAGCCGATGATAGCCATCTAATATATCATTTCCGGTCACTTCTTCAGAAACGAGAATATAACCGGTATGACAATCTTCTCCCTCATAATAAGACAACGAAAAGCCAATGAAACCATATTCCTCGCCGTCTTCCTGTTCCATCCCGAGTTCTACGCTGTCTTCCGTAAAGACCAGGCTCATCTGTCCGCCGCCTTTTTTGCTCTGACGTTTGCGGGCCGCTCCGGCACCTATCCAAGGATCTCCTAAAAACGCCACGCCGACAGCCTCCGGTGCAAGGTTGCATACATGATCTACAGCAGCATTCCATTCTTTCTTCGTGGTCCATTGTGTAAACTGCTCAAAATCAGGAACAACACTTTGTACTGTCTCACTGTCAAAACGAGAAAATAACGATTTTAACTCCAAACGTTTGATCCACTCAAATGCCTCCGACGTAAAGAGATTTCCCAGTTTTGCGTCCTCCAATGTGACATCGATCTCACAATCTGTTTTGATCGTGGCAAGTTGCTTGCTTAGCTTGGCAAGTTCCGGATTTGCACGAAGCAATTCTCTTGCACGCTTTGGCTCAACTTCTTCCAAATGCTCATAGGCCGCTTCCACTGTTGGAAAAGCTGTCAGGATCTTGACAGCAGTTTTCTCTCCGATACCCGGTACGCCCGGAATATTATCTGCAGAATCTCCCATCAGACCTTTCATATCAATAATCTGCTCCGGCTTTAGTCCGTATTTATCGATCACGTCCTGCGTATGATAATTTTCAATCTCCGTTCCCCCCCGCTTCGTCTTTGGAATACGGATCATAATACGATCCGACGCAAGCTGCAGCAGGTCACGATCTCCCGACACGAGCGACACATCCATATCTTTACTCTCCGCTCTGCGGGCCAAAGTTCCTAACAGATCATCTGCCTCATACCCTTTCTGCATCACGAGCGGAACATGCATAGCACGAAGCACATCCTGGATCACCGGCACCTGTTCTCTTAACTCGTCAGGCATCCCCTTTCTGGTGCCCTTATACTCCTGATACATTTCATGGCGAAACGTCGGATGTTTCACATCAAAAGCAACAATAAAATAATCCGGTTTCTCCTCTTCCAGGATCTTGAGCATAATATTCAAAAAACCATAAACGGCGTTCGTATGCATCCCTTCCGAATTGGTGAGATCCGGAAGTCCGTAAAACGCCCTGTTTAATATACTGTGTCCATCGATCAATACTAATTTTTCACGCATAAGCTTTCTCCATCATCTACAATTGCAAGATCATGCCAACGCACAACAACACAAAGCACAGGATCTTTGCAATAAATTTAATCTTATATTTATACAGGTAGTCCTCAGCAGACAGCAGTTTCTGCTCGGAATCCATTTTCAACGCACTCATATTATCGCTTTCCAAAAAACGCATTCCCATCAACATCGTATAGTATACGTCATACTCTTCCTTGCAATCCGGACAATGCTCCATATGATACAAAAAAGCATCCAGATCCGATATGCTCAACTGATCATCAATAAAAGGGATGACATGCTTCTGCGTTTCCATACAGCTCCACATTTTTCTTTTCATACTGTTTGCCTCCCGCAGGTATTGAAAAGTTTATACTGCCTATCAGCAATTTTCTATAAATTAACAAAAAAAGGAAGCCATCGGCTTCCTTTTCATAAATATATGCATCAGGAGGGATTTGAACCCTCACGAGGTCACCCCCGACGGATTTTGAGTCCGTTGCGTCTGCCGTTCCGCCACTAATGCGTCTTGTGTTGTCACAACGATATAGATAATATCATGCTTTTTCGTATTCGTCAAGTGTTTTTTGTGAACTTTTCAAAAAAATCAGTTTGGTACTAAAATAGTTCACGATGGATAACGTCAAACAAACCACAACCTTTGCCTGCAATCCTTTTACGCCAAGCAATGCACCATCTATTCCCATCTGGTACAACTGCGGCTGCAAAAAGATCTCTAACAAACCTGTCACGCCTCTCGCTGTTGCAAATGCACAAAATTCACGTAACACACGTCTCATTCCCCAAGATCTGCTCTCAAATACGTATATTTTGTTGGTTACATACGCAAATATAAGCGTCATTGCAAAGGAACCCGCATTCGCTAATTCCATTGGCAAAAATGTAACCAGTAAAGAATATATCCCCCAATTAAATACTGTAGCACTGACCCCCATCACTACATACATCAGCGATTCTTTATGCTGCATAATTACCTCATTTCTAACATTTAATCGTTACACAACTTTTCCCATTATACAGAATTCACGAAAAAATGCAATCTTTTTCGACAAAATCATTGCCTCAAACTTCCCATACCTCAAATCCTCCACAACCACATATTGCTTATTATGTCAA
>OIWS01001940.1_pt1 | contig 18522 bp, 14 predicted proteins | sample 1587611 | NCBI WGS metagenome assembly OIWS01 (sample SAMEA3888919, study PRJEB22519) | human gut metagenome | biome: human gut; feature: human-associated habitat; material: faeces | place: Denmark | collected 2010 | reverse complement strand
TATTAAAAACTTCCATTCCATGAATGAAAGTTTTTAATTGAATATCAGTATAAATTGGGAGAGTAGGCTTCTATGAAACTCGGAGCATTGAAAATTCGGGGCGCTACCGTGCTGGCACCGATGGCGGGTGTGACGGACTGGGCGTTTCGCTGCGTGTGCCAGACGCTGGGCGCAGCGGTGACGGTGACGGAGATGGTCTCGTCCCGCGCGCTGGTCTATCGCGACAAAAAGAGCATGAGCTTGCTGCGCAAAACGGAGAGCGGCGTCTGCGGCGCGCAGATTTTCGGGAACGACCCGACGGTCATGGCGGAGGCCGCGGCCTTTGCGCTGGAGCTGTCCGGCGCGGATTTTATCGACATCAATATGGGCTGCCCAATGCCGAAGATCGTCAACAACGGCGATGGCAGCGCCCTGATGCGCAATCCGGAGCTTGCGGGGCGGATTGTGGAGGCGGTGGTCAAGGCCGTTTCCGTGCCGGTGACGGTGAAGATGCGCCGTGGTTGGGACAAAGGCAGCTGCAATGCGCCGGAGCTGGCGAACCTTGTGGAATCGGCCGGGGCGTCCGCCGTGGCTGTCCATGGGCGGACGAAGACGATGCTCTATTCCGGCGTTGCCGACTGGGACGCCATCCGGGCTGTGAAAGAGGCCGTGTCCATCCCGGTGATTGCAAACGGTGATATTTTTTCACCGGAGGACGCCGTAAAGTGCCGGGCGCGGACGGGCGCGGATGGGATTATGATTGGACGGGGCGCATTTGGCGACCCGTGGCTGTTTGGGCAGTGCGAAGCGGCACTGCAGGGGGAAGAGATTCCGGCGCGGCCGGCGCTGTGCGCGCGTGTGGATGTTGCGGTGCGGCAATTTGAACTGGCGGCGCAGGACAAGGGCGAGCATATCGCATGCCTCGAGGCGCGCAAGCATTTTGCCTGGTATCTGCGCGGCGTTCCGCACAGCGGATATTATAAAGAGAAGATCTCCGGCATCGCCACGATGGATGATATCGCGTCCATTGCCGCCGGAATCAAGCGGGATTTGGGGTGAAGGCTTTGCAGGACGAACTTTTGATCCGCCGCGCGCAGCGCGGCGATGCGGATGCGTTTGAGCAGCTGCTGCTTGCGCACCAGAAAAATGTCTATAATCTCTGCTATCGAATGGCAGGCAATCCGGACGACGCGCTTGACCTCTCCCAGGAGACGTTTTTGCGCGCGTGGCGCTGTCTGGAGCAGTATCATTTTGAGGCGGCGTTTTCCACCTGGCTCTACCGGCTGTGCAGCAACCTCTGCATCGACTTTCTGCGACGCCGCCGGCGGCAGCAAACCGTGCCGCTGACCTTCGAGGGTGCGGACGGTGAAGAGCAGACCTATGCCGTGCCGGATCCGGCGCCGCTGCCGGAGGAGCAGGTGGAGCTGAAGCTGACGCGCGAGACGCTGCGCGCGGCCATGGCGCAGCTTTTGCCGGAGCACCGGGCGGTTTTGCAGCTGCGTGTGGTGAATGGTCTGGCCTATGAGCAGATTGCCGAGGTGCTGGACATCCAGGTTGGGACGGTCAAGTCCCGGCTGTCCCGGGCGCGGGGACAGCTGAAAAAAATTCTCGAACGCGGGAACCTTTCCGTGCCCGGTGCGTCTGAAGGAGTAGAAGGCGAGGTGGGCGCGAAATGAATTGTGACGAGGCGCTGGGACTGCTCAGCGCGGAATTGGACGGAATGCTGAGCGAGCAGGCGCATGCGCAGCTGCAGGCCCATCTGGATGGCTGCGCGGACTGCCGCCGTGTGTTTGCGGCGATGCGGGACGTGGACGCGATGCTCCCCGAGACGCAGTTGGAGCCGCCGGAGGCGCTGCGGAGCACGGTGATGCGCGAGGTACGCGCGGACGCATCGCGCAGAGCGCAGAAAAAGCGTTGGGTGCCGGTGGCGTTGATTGGCGCGGCTGCGGCTGCGGCGCTTATTCTGGGCGCGGCGGGCCTCATTGAAATGCCGGGCTTTTCCGGCAAACACCAGAGCACGGCGGCGCTGCATGAGGTTGTGGAGACGCTGTTTCCCGGTACCCAGTCGGACGAGCACACGTCGCAGGCCGCGGCAGAGTATGCGCAGGAGCACGCCTGCGCGGTGCTTGCGGTTTGGGACTGCGCCTCGCTCCCGGAGCTGACGGACAGCGAAGAAACGCTGCAGGATGGCGGCCGGGTCTATCCGGTGGACGCGAAGACACTGGAGACGCTGCTGGAGAAATACCGGGACAGCTATCCGATGGAATCCTATGCGCCGGAGAACGGAGCTGTCTGCGCGGCGGTTGTGCTCTACGGATAAAGGGCCGCACCGGCGGCAGGGCGCGCCCTGCCGCCGGCACTTTTTTGGAAAGGCAGCGGCTTTTTTGCCCAAAAGGATTGACAGCGGAGACGCTTTGTGAAAAAATAGAAATACCGCAAAAAGCGAAGGAGTGGCGTATGGAACAGGGATTTGTAGTGGGCAGATGCCCGAAATGTATGCAGGAGCTGCGCGTGCCGGAGGGGCTGGAGCAGTTTTCGTGCATGTACTGCGGGTCACGGCTGTCGCAAGCGGAGCTTGTCACAGGCGATGCCGCGCCGGCGGCTGCGGACGCCGGGGCCTACGGTGCGGCGCTGGAGGCGCTGGCCGGATGTGTGCGGAATTATCGCGGCTATCAAAAGCGGGTGACCAAGACGGAGTTCGTCCCGGCGTTTGAAGAATATGAGGCGGGCTGCAGCGCTACTGTTTTGCAGCTGGACGCCGGTGTGAGCGGCCTTTCCGACGCGGAGCGGGCGGAAAAGCTGACTGCGGCGGCGGAGCGCCTGATCGACGAGCTGGAACAGGACTGGAGCGAAAAACGCCGTGCCGACCGCTTCCTGCAGGAGAATGACAAGTATGTCATCGCACTGTTTTTCGTGCCTATGGTGCTGCACCAGAATGTCCCCTCGGGGCGGGAATTTGCCGACACGCTGCAGCGGGTCTGGGTTGCACGCTATCCGAAGTCCCCGTTTTATGTCGGGGATTATGAGACGCTTGCGGGCGGATTTCAAAAGAAGAAGTTCTTCGGGCTCTGCTTTATCACCACGGCGGTCTGCGAGAGCGAGGGCAAGGCGGATGACTGCGAAGAACTGACGGCCTTCCGTGCCTTCCGCGACGGCTATCTGCGCGCGCAGCCGGACGGCGCGGCGCTCATCGAGGAATACTACCGCATCGCGCCGGCCATCGTCATGTGTATCGATATCTGCGGCGACCGCGAAGCGCGCTATGCCGGGATCCGGGAGAAGTATCTGCAGCCCTGCTATGCGGCGCTGCAGGCAAACGATCTTGCGGGCTGCAAAGAAACCTATGTCCGCATGGTGCGCGCATTGGAGTGCGAATATTTGAACTGAAAAAAGCTGCCGTGCCCGGCTGGAGCAGGGCACGGCGGAGCACGGAAAACCACCGGCAGGGCCGGTGGTTTTTGCTGTATATTCGGACGGCCCGGCGCTTCAGGCGGAAGGGGGCCTGTGGAAACGGCGGGGCAGGCGGGTCAGAAGTACGTCATAGAGGACAAAGGCGACGTTGGCGGTGAGAAGCGTGAGGAGGAGCAGGACGGTTCCGGTTTCGCGGTATTCCTGCACAAGTGCGTCGAGCCCCAGCACGAAAATCAAAACGGCATAGAGCCCGAGTGCTGCGCCGTTGAAGAGCAGGAGCTTGCAGCCCCAGCGGGGCAGGGGGCGCAGGCCGTCGAGCGTGGGCTTGAGCACGGGGTAGTAGCCCAGCACCAGATAGAGCGCTGCGGCCTCTTTGTCCGGCCCGAGCAGCAAGCCGAGCAGTGCGGAAGCACCCCAGACACACAGCGCGTCCCGCCGGCCCCAGCGGGGCAGAATCGGGAGCAGCACGCAGCTCGCGAGCACGGGGCAGCAAAACGTTGCTGCCGGGATGAGCCCGCCAAGGCAGAGAATGACGACCGCAAGCGCCGCCATCATGCCGCAGAGGGCAATTTCACGGCTTTTTTCGCGCTTCATCGGCTGCTGTTCTTCTTCAGGAGATCATATTTAATGTCCCAGAGTTTTTGCGAGAGGTCTACGTAGTAGGTGTGCGGGTTATCAAAGCGCTTGACCTCATCCCAGAGCGTGTCCACCTGCGCGGCGCAATAGCGCTGGATGTCGGGGAGCGAAGGCATGTCGTAGACCAGCTCACCGTTTTTGAAAATGGGAACAAGCAGCTCTTTGGCGGTGAAGTTGTAGATGGTCTTGCGCTTCCAGGTGGCATGCGGATCGAAGATTTCGAGGTTGCCCGAGTCGTCGACGAGTTCGTCGTGCAGACAGATATAGTCTGCAATGGCCTTGCCCGTGTCGTTGCCATAGAAACGGTAGACCTTTTTAAAGTGCGGATTTGTAATCTTGCCGACGTTTTCGCTGACCTTGATCTTCGGGATAATGGTGCCGTTTTCGTCCTCCACGGCGGCGAGCTTGTACACGCAGCCGAACACGGGCTCACTGCGCGCGGTGATGAGCCGCTCGCCGACACCGAAGGAGTCGATCTGCGCACCCTGGTTGAGCAGATCCTGAATGAGGTATTCATCGAGCGCGTTGGAACAGGTGATCTTGCAGCTCTCCCAGCCCGCCTCGTCGAGCATTTTGCGCGTTTTCTTCGTCAGGTAGGTCATGTCGCCGGAATCGAGCCGGACGGCGCATTTTGTCAGCCCGCGGGGGCGGAGCACCTCGTTGAAGACGCGGATGGCGTTCGGTACGCCGGACTTCAGAACGTTATAGGTGTCCACGAGCAGCGTGGGGTTGTCTGGATAAATCTCGCAGTAGGCCTTGAAGGCATCATACTCGCTGTCGAACATCTGCACCCAGGAGTGTGCCATGGTGCCGCCGGCGGGGACGCCGTAGAGTTCGTCCGTCAGCGTGCAGGCCGTGCCGCGGCAGCCGCCGATGTAGGCTGCGCGCGCGCCAAGCACGGCGGCGTCGGAGCCCTGCGCACGTCTGGAACCAAATTCCAGCACGGTGCGTCCCTGCGCTGCGCGGGCCACGCGGTTGGCCTTGGTGGCAATGAGGCTCTGGTGGTTGAGCGTGAGGAGCAGGAAGGTTTCGATGATCTGCGCCTCGATGGCCGGGGCACGGACGGTCATGATCGGTTCGTTGGGGAAGATCGGCGTGCCTTCGGGCACGGCCCAGATGTCGCCGGTGAAATGGTAGTGGCGAAGCGTCTGCAGGAAGTCTTCGCTGAACATATTGCGTCTGCGCAGGTAGGCGATGTCGTCATCGTCGAAGTGCAGCTGCTGGATATAGTGGATGGCCTGTTCCAGGCCGGCTGCGATGGCGAAACCGCCCTGATCGGGCACGGAACGGAAGAAAATATCGAAGTATGTGATCCGGTCCTGCATGCCGCAGGCAAAATAGCCGTTGGTCATGGTCAGCTCATAGTAATCGCAGAGCATGGTCAGGTTCATCTGTTTTTCAGAATTCATAGTTCCCACCTCATAGGCCGCCCGGAAGGAAGAGCGGATGTTGGTTTGTATTGTATCAGGTCAGGGTTGAAAAAACAACCCTGGATCCTGGAAAAGCCGGTGATTCAGCAAGTTCTGCAGCGCGGACAAACTTGCTGCGGGGCTCTTCCCGGAGGCCTTGGACAGCGCACAGGGTGCGCGCAAAGGCAAGCATGGGCTCCACCGGGCCGGAGATCAGTTCCAGCTCCACCTCATGGAAGGGCCGCCGGCGGACGCCGAGCAGCTGGCCGCTGTCGGCGCAGAGGAAACAGGCCGTGCCGCCGGGGAGATCAAGGCGGGCGGTTTCACGCCGGAAGCGGACACCGCAGACACGCGAAACGCCGCCCGCTGTCAGCGCGGCAAGCGCCGCCGGGGCGCCGAGGCGGACCAGCTCTGCCACGGCTTCAGGAAGCGTGGGCTTTTTCGATTCCCACTCGCCGCGAGTATAGCCGTCGCCGGGCGTTTTCATGGTGTAGACGGTCTCCCCGTTTTCCAGCCGCCGGCGGAGCATCCACTTCTGCGCCGAAAGGGCGCGGGCGGGCGTATCGAGGTAGTCGGTTTCCATGTCGATGCTGCGCCAGTCGGTGCGCCGGGCGGAGACAACCGCGGGATCCTCCATCACGCGCCGCAGCGTCTCCTGATCCGGTGCGGCGAGCTTGATTTCAATCTCTTTTCCCAAGACTTCACGCTCCTTTTGTTTTTGTATATTGTACGGCATTTTGGGCCGGGAAGCAAGAAAATCCTTCGAAGCCCATTCCCCGCGACATTTCCCGACCGATTCTTTTGTCGCCTTCTGGTAGACTGACAGCATCCAAAAGAACGGGAGAGAGAAGCATGGGAGCAATGATCCGGCAAATTCGTCACCTGCTGTCGCAGCCCTGGATGGGGTTGGGGCTGCGGTGCGCTGTGGGCGTGGTGGTCGGAGCGCTGCTGACCGGATGCAGTGCACTGGAGCTTCCGGTTCCGGTGGCGCTGGCGTATCTGGCATCGCTGGAGTTTGGCGTGGAGGCGGTTTGCACCTACGCCGGGGCTGCAGCGGGGTATCTGCTGCTTTGGGAGACGGTTGACGTGGTGGAACCGCTGGCGGCGGGATTCTTGATCCTATCCGGGCTTGGAATTTTCCGGGGGCTGCTTCCGGCGGAGCAGCGGTGGTTTCGCAGCGCGGCGGTCTGCGCAATCTATGCGCTGGTTGGGCTGATATTGTTGCTGCAGGGGCCGATGCAGCCGTTTGAGATCGCATTTTTCTTTGTGAAATTGGGCGTTCTGGCGGGGTTTACAGCTGGATTTTGCGGGAAAGGACAGCGGCGGGCGCTGCTTCTCGCGCTGATCGGCGGCTGTACGCGGCTGCGCCTGCCGGGGGGCCTTCCGCTCGGGGCTGCCGTGGCGGCCGGAGCCGTCTGCCGGGCACTGGGCGGCGCGGAATATTTGTATGCGGCAGCGGCGTGCGGACTGGCACTGGATCTCTGCTGGCAGCCGATGCTCAGCGCGACGCTGGTCTTTACGGCCTCGGCACTGGCGGCACATGCGGCGCCGCTGCGGACGCGGGCGGGGAAGACGCTGCTGTTTGTCTGTGGGTGTGCGGTGTGCGTGCTGCTCTCGGGCGGTTTGGAGCCGGGGCTGTTTTTGATGACGCTTGCGGGCGGCTTTGTGTCCTGTTTTCTGCCGCGCGGCGCACAGATGCCGGATCGGGAGGAGCCGGGCGAATATGCAGCGGCCGGGGCCGTGCTGGAGGAGCTGGCACAGGGAATGACGCGGCCGGAGGCACGCCGGAGCGGGGCGGAAGCATCCCGCGCAGAGCGGCAGTATCAGGCGCGGGCGGCGGAGCTGCGGAAAATCGTGGCGGAGCAGTATCGTGCGCTGGGGCGGCTGCTGGAGCATGCGCCGGAGCGGGCGGAAGCGCGGGCCGTTTATCGTGCGGAGGTCTCCGCCCGGACGCGCGGGCGTGAGCGCGGGGCCAGCGGCGACCGTGTGACGCAGTTTTCCTGTGGGCAGTGGCTCTATGTGCTGCTCTGTGATGGGATGGGCACCGGCGTGGAGGCCGCGCGGGAGGCGGAGGAGGCGGCGGGGCTGCTGCGGCGGATGATCGGAAGTGGATTCGACGCGCAGGACGCGCTGCAGATGTTAAACGCCCACTATCTGCTCCGGGGCGACGGCGGGTTTTCCACGGTGGATCTGGCACAGTTGAGCCTTGTGACGGGAGAGGGGTTTTTACATAAATGGGGTGCGGCACCGTCCTATCTGCGGGGCCGCGACGGCATCCGAAAAATAGGAACAACCTCGCCGCCTCCGGGGCTCGGTGTGGGAGAGACACACGGAGCGGAGTGCGTGAGGTTGTCCATGCAGGAGGGACAGATGCTGGTTTTGGTGAGCGATGGAGTCGCGGAACAGACAGCGCTGCGGGCGCTGCGGTCGGAGGGGACGCCTTCGGCACTGGCTGCGGGGATCGTCAACCGCGGCAGCGCAGAGGAGCCCGATGACCGGAGCGCTGCGGCCATTCGGCTGCACCCGGTCCTGTCTTGGCACAAGCATAGCACAAAGCCGCTGCGGATTTTGTCGAAGTTGGGACAGAACCTCTATATTTAGGAAATAATTTCCCATTCGACACAAAATATCGGATTTTGCTGCATTCCGACCAAAAGGGGGCCGCTGCGACGCGACGGACAGGGCTGCGCGGACTGCAGGCAAGTTGCACAAGTTCTCCATGGGTTTCATGGGGAACTTGTTGCATTATTACTTCTTTACATTACCAAATTAGTATGGTAAAGTGTTAGCACGATAACAAAACAGAGCGGCGACACAGCCGCCCGGCAAAATGGAGGAACAGAAAATGAAAAAATGGATCGCAATGCTGCTCGCAGCGCTGATGGTGTTCTCGATGGCCGCATGTGCCGCCAAGTCCGAACCCGCCGCAGACCAGACCAATGACCAGACCGCCGCCGACACGCAGACTTCCGAACCTGCGGAAGACACCGCTTCCGGCGAAGACGCCGCCCCTGCGGATGACGCCGCAGCGGACAGCGACACGGCCTATGTCCAGAGCAAGGGTACGCTGGTTGTCGGCATCACCGACTTTGCCCCGATGGACTATCAGAATGAAAACGGCGAATGGATCGGCTTTGACGCCGACATGGCAAAGGCCTTTGCCGAGAGCCTCGGCGTGAGCGTCGAATTTGTCGAGATCGACTGGGACAACAAGATCCTCGAGCTTGGCGGCAAGTCCATCGACTGCGTCTGGAACGGCATGACCCTGACCGACGAGGTCACGAGCGCCATGGCCTGCTCCAACGCCTACTGCAATAACTCCCAGGTCGTCATCGTCCCGGCAGACAAGGCCGCTGATTACGCCGATGTGGAGGCCTGCAAGGATCTGAGCTTCGCGGTGGAATCCGGCTCCGCCGGTATGGCTGAGGTCGAAAAGCTGGGCTACAGCTTCACCGAGGTCAAGGATCAGGCCACCGCGCTGATGGAGGTCGCCGCCGGTACGTCTGACGCCGCCGTCATCGACTCTCTGATGGCCGGCGCGATGGTTGGTGAGGGCGCGAGCTACGACAACCTGACCTACACGGTCAGCCTGAACGCCGAGGAGGGCGAGCAGTACGGCGTCGGCTTCCGGCAGGACTCCGACCTGGCTGCGGCGCTGAACGACTTCTTCAAGGCGGCCTACGCCGACGGCTCCATGCAGGCCTGCGCCGAGACCTACGGGATCCAGGCTGCCCTGATTGCCCAATAAGTTTCAACTGCATTCCCCGATTTCCCCGGTAAGATCTGCCGGGGAAATCGCTGCGTCTTTTTCATTTGCGTCTCCTCTCTATTTATGGTAGAATTGCCAAGACTACATAGAAGGCGGTACACCTTATGACCTTTTCCGAACAATTCCCCATCGTTCTGCAGGCGCTGAACGTTGGTTTTCTGCAGACGCTCAAGCTCTTTGCCGTGACGCTCATCGGGGCCATTCCGCTGGGCCTGGTCATTTCGTTCGGCTCGATGAGCAGCTGGGCACCGTTTGGCTTCTTGCGGCCCTACGTCATGAAAAACGGTGCGCCCACAGAGAGTCTGACCGCCTGGCAGCGGTTTCAGCTCTGGTGGGTTGTGGATTTTAAGCCCATCCGGCTGCTCACGCGGCTTGTGATCTGGATTATCCGCGGTTCGCCGCTGATGCTGCAGCTGCTGATTCTCTACTATTTCCCGGGACTGGTCTGCGGAAAGAACATCTGGGGCAGCGGCGAAGCCGGGCGCTTCCTTGCGTCGGCGATTGCGTTCGTGTTCAATTATGCCTGCTATTTCTCCGAAATTTACCGCGGCGGCATCCAGGGCGTCCCGAAAGGGCAACAGGAGGCCGGGCAGGTGCTCGGCATGACGAAGACGCAGATCTTCTTCCGGATCACGCTGCTGCAGATGGTCAAGCGCATCGTGCCGCCGATGTCCAATGAGATTATCACGCTCGTCAAGGATACGTCGCTTGCGCGCATCATTGCTCTGCAGGAAGTCATCTGGGCCGGCCAGGCGTTTATGAAGGGCAGCCACGGGATTTCCGGCGCGATTTGGCCGCTGTTTTTCACGGGCGTTTACTATCTGATTTTCTCCGGTATCCTGACCTTTGCGCTCGGGCGTGTGGAGAAAAAGCTCGACTATTTTAAGGCGTAAGGAGGTGCAGCCATGGCAATGTTGGAAGTCAAGGGCTTGGAGAAGTCCTTCGGGAAAAATACGCACGTCCTGCGCGGGATTGATTTTTCGCTGGAAGAGGGGGAGTCAGTCGCCATCATCGGCTCGTCCGGCTCCGGCAAGACGACCCTGCTGCGCTGCCTGAACTTTTTGACCGTGCCGGATGCCGGCACGATCACCGTTGCGGGACAGACGCTCTTTGACGCGGCGGATTTAAACACGCAGAAGGAGAGCCAGATCCGCCGCAAGCGGCTGCATTTCGGGCTCGTGTTCCAGAATTTCAACCTTTTCCCGCAGTATACGGCGAAAAGAAATGTGATGCTGGCCAGTGAGCTTCTGGCCAAGGAGCAGCCGGATTATCAGCAGCGCAAGAAGGAAATCCACGCGGAAATTGAGGCCCGCGCGGAGGCACTTTTGACGCAGGTGGGGCTGAAGGAAAAGATGGAGCTCTATCCGCACCAGCTCTCCGGCGGACAGCAGCAGCGCGTGGCCATTGCGCGTGCGCTGGCCCTCCGGCCGGACATCCTCTGCTTCGACGAGCCGACCTCGGCCCTCGATCCGGAGTTGACCGGGGAGGTTTTGCGGGTGATCCGTTCGCTTGCGGAACAGCATATGACGATGATCATCGTGACGCATGAGATGGCCTTTGCCCGCGATGTGGCGGACCGCGTGATTTTTATGGATGGCGGCGTCATTGTCGAGCAGGGCCCGGCCCACGATGTCATCGACCGCCCGCAGCAAGAGCGCACACGGCAATTCCTGTCGCGCTATGCGCAGGATGCTTAAAAAGATAAGGTATGGAAAGAGCAACCGTCCCAGGTGCATGGCACCTGGGACGGTTTTTGCCTGGAAACGCTCAGATTTCGGAACGGTGCGCGGAAGAACGGCGGGTTCCAGCCCCGCAGGGGCGCATCATTTCAGGAAAATCTGGCCATTTCCCGCGCGCAGGCGTTCCCCCGGTGCGATCACCGGGGGTTGGGAGTCAGGATTGCAGGGAGGCGCGCGGCCAGGTGCACGCAGCATAGGACGGTTTTCCGGTCGTGGGGTCAAGGACGAGGAATTTCAAAGTTTCGGCCTGGTGAAGTACGCTTGCGGAGAAACTGGCCCGGAAGGGCGTGGCAGCCGGGGCTGCGCCGCTGGGGTGCACGGACTGCACTGCCGTGGTGAGCAGACGGCCGTCTGCCCGGTAGAGCGCGAGGACGACGGTTTTTCCGTCCAGCGCGGGGAAGTTCTGGACGTCCAGCAACGCCTCGACGGCACTGCCTTTCACCTGTGGGGCGGAGATCCAGAGACGCGCGGCCTGACGGATGGTATAGGAGCCGCCCGCCGCGACCGGGAAGGTGACGGAGCTTTCAGTGCCGTCCTGCCAGGAGGCGAAAAGGGAAGTGCCATCGGGAGCCTGTACGGCGGCGTTTTCCCAGCCCTGCGGGCAGGGAATCGTCAGCGTCGGGCAGAGCGCGGCGAGGCAGCCTGCGTCCTGTACGGTGACGGTGAGGGAGCCGTCGGAATTGTTTTGAATCTCCAGGCCTGCGTGGAAGCCGTCATTTTGCGCGGTCAGCCCGGCGGCGAACGTCCAGACGCCGAGCGTGAGGATGTTGCTCTCGGCCTGCTCGATGACGTCGACGGCCAGCGGATTTTGCAGGTTGTAGAAGGCGACCGGGTCGCTGATCTGGTTGAGATCCGCTTCTCCGTTCAAAATCCGCACGGCATGGCTGGATTCCACGGTCAGGATCTTGCTCTGCACACTGCGGGCGGCCCGTGCGGCGCGCAGGACACGCGCCTGCGATGCGCTGGAGGCGCTATCTTCCGTGTGCGGCGCGGGAGCGGGCTCGGTGCCGCAGAGGGTCGGGCCGCTGCCTGTGGCCAGAAGGGCATATTTGCGGCGCGGATTGACGAGCACCGTAGGGGCGTCCTCCGTCCCGGCGCGGACAATGGAATCCCGTGCCTCTGCGTACGAGAGGTTCGGGGCGGTAAGAGCGCCTTTCAGCGTGCCGAAGTAGTTGCGGTAGAAATAATAGGTGCTTGTAAAGTCAGCCGGAACCTGAATGTCCACGCCGTTGCTCAGAAAGTTGGAGTCGTAGACGCGGAAGAGATACGGCGTGATATACTGCGGCAGGCTGCGCAGGTCGAGCGCGGTTTGGCAGCGGAAGAAGGTGTTGCGGAACCAGGAGGGGTTTTTGTTGCCGCTGGTGCGCGCGGCGCAGTCGAGCAGGACGCCGGTGGTGCAGTTTTTGAACACACAGCGCGTCGGAGAAACCGTGCCGCCCTCGTCGCCGACAAGGCCGATGTCGTAGCCGTCGAAGCAGGTGTTGGTGACGATGAGGGCTTCGCCGCCGTCGCAGCGGAGGCCGACGGTGGGTGTGCCGGTGCGGTCTTTGAGGTTTTTCCTGTCATCCGGATTCGGCGTCAGGTAGAGGGACTGGATCATGGAGAGATTCTTTTTCAGCAGAATGCCGCCGTAGATGGTGGTATAAGCGCCGGTTTGCGGATCCTGGCTGCCGCAGAGCACGGCATTTCGCATCAGTGGGCTCTGCGGATCATATTCCAGAATGCCCTCGTAGGCGATGGGCATCAGGTGGATCTCGATGTTGGTGTGTTCACCGGGATCGAGTGTCTGCAGGAAGCGGTTGAGCGCGTCCATCGTGTCGATAGGGCCGCTGCCGTTGTAGCCGGCGGCGCAGTCGATGACGAGCGTTTTGTCCACATCCGTCCAGAACGAGGAGGTGATGGTCTGCTTGCGCGCGGCCGTCTCATCCGCCGTCCAGGAATCATTGTCCGTCTGAGTCAGGATGGTGACACCGTCTTTCAGCGTGATGTCCGCGCTGAGATAGCCGTAGCCGTCTGCCATGGGCGCGTAGGCGATGCGCAGGCGGTAGCGCGGGTCGCCCCCGGAGGGGAGAGTCAGGTCATCCCAGGTGATACAGCCCGGATTTTTCGTCGTGGTGATGCGGAAGGCAACCGACGAGATCAGCCGGGAGACAAGATCGGGACGCTCCCGCTGGCTGGCGGATGCGTAGTTTTCGAATACAGTGATCGCAAGCGTATGCTCGCTGTAGATCCCGTTTTCGGCGGCATCGACGCTGAACATCTGGCCGAAGCCGCCCTCGACGGAGGTGATGCTGCCGCTGTTGTTGCCGCTGAAGATGCCGAGCGGGATGACATACTCCACGCCGTTGTAGGAGACGTGAATCGGCGCAGGCTCCGGGCGGCTGGTGGAATCGGCCGGGACGTCCGCGCCGGGGGCGGTGCTGCCGGAGTAGACGCCGGGCTGCGGGCCATGCGGGGCCTGATACTGAATCCAGAGGTTGGAGGCGCCGAGGTAGTAGCCCTCCGCAGAGATCACCTCCAGATAGAGTGGGAGGCTGCCCTCCTTTGCCAGAAGGGCGTTGAGCGCTTTGCCGTCGGCAAATGCAAGGCGGATGCCATAGCCGCCGCCGGAGAGAGGCTCGCGGGTGAGGCGGAGAATCTTTGAAAAATCGCCGATGGTGACATAGCCGTCATCGCCCACGGAGAGCATGTTGCTGCCGCTGTACAGCTTCAGCGTGACGTCTGCCGGAAAGGTGGACTTTGCCAGCAGCCAGAGCGTCAGTGGCGCGGCATCCGAGGCGCTGCGATCGACGAGATTGCCGGACAGATAAGCCGACTCGTCATAAGTAGGCGCGGTGAAGAAGGCCCAGGACGGCAGCTGGATGCGAATGGGCTGCGTATACGTCTTGCTGCCGACTGTGGCGGTCAGCGGATAGGTGCCGGTTTTGAGCGTACTGAGCAGGACCATATTTTTCGCGGGGGCGGCGGTATTGTCCGCCAACGGCGAAGAGATGGCCACAGCCCCGCCCGGGATGGCGATGCTGTCGACCGGAACGGGATCGCTGTCCTCTGTCTCGCGGTAGTAGAAGGCATAGCTGCCGGCGCTGTTTGGGCCGGTGAGGTCAAAGGTCAGCGTGTCGGTCAGGCTGTTCAGGTCGGCAGACCAGGCGTAGGTGCCGTCGCCATTGGACACGCGCCGCACCCGGGCCATCCAGAGGTGATCGTCCGGCTTGAGTGTGAGCGAGGCGCTGTAGCCGAAGGCTTCGTTGTCAGAAGTTCTGGCGTAAACCGTGAGATAGAGCGTCTGCGCTGTGGATTGGGAGAGATCGGCTGTGGCGGGGAGCGTGAGCTTCAGGCCATAGCCGCTGCCGTCCTCCAGGGCGGCCCAGTCCAGCGAGAGTTTGCCATAGCCGGGCAGCTCGAATGTGCCGCCGGCGGTCAGGGTGGTGGTTTCGCCGTCCAGGGTGAGGTCGAGCTTCAGGAATTCCTCCGGGCAGGTCTGGCACAGGAGCCAGAGCGTCTGTTCGCTGCCGTCGCAGAGGACGATGCGGCTGCGCAGCGTCTCCTGCGAGACGCGGCCCGCGCTGTAGAACCAGCTTTGAGGCAGAGAAATCTCGATGGGATAGTCGAACTCCGTGCCGTCGGAGAGCGTGAAGTGCAGGGTGTCGGAGCCGACGTTCGCGGCCTGGAGCTCGAAGATGTTGTCGCCATCCGCGCCGTCTTCCGTCACCTTGCGGACGGAGAGACAGCCGTTCCTCGAGACCACGTTGGTGACAGTCTGCCCGCTGTCTGCCGCGGTTCCAAAGCGGAAGCGGCAGAGATTCGCATCTTTCGGAACGGTATAGGCCGGAACGGGGAAATAGCCGACATACTCGTTGTCCTTACTCCACTGTTCGCCGGTAAAATACGTCCACTGTGACCAGAGCTGGTCGCCCTGGTAGGAGACGGTTTGGTTGTGCTCCCCACAGGCATTTCCCTCCGCATCCAGCATCAGGAGGCGCAGGAAGAAGCTGCCGCCGGTGAACTCCGGCAGGCTCTGCCCTTGCGGGATGGTCACGCAGAGGGCAGGTAGTCCGCGGGCATCCGCGATCATCTGAATGCGGACGAATCTTTCATGACTGCCAAAGTCATACCAGCTGTCGGCGGAGGCGGTGAGAGGTGTGGAAATTCCGTTATATTCCAGCACAGGCTGTACGGAGGCAGCAGAAATGCCGGTTTTGCCGAGATACCAATAGGTGAGATCGGAGGATGCGTCATAGGTGGGCAGTGTGCCGCCGGGAATAAAGGCGGCGGCGAGATACTGATTTTCTGTGAACGCACCGGCTTCCGGCAGGCGGATGTCGGAGGCTGCAGTTTGTTCCGTACCGTTTGTCGTGTAGGTCAGCGTGGCCTGGCCGGGACGGAGAGAGAAGAGATAGTGCAGATTTGGAATGTCCAGGCGACCGTCACCGTAGGCGAAGTAGTCCCCGCCGTTGATGGCAGTAACCTGGAGGACGCTGCCGTCGCCATGCACGGAGTCCAGCCGGACGGCGTTTGCCTTATTCTCGCGGGAGCCGTAGTAGAAGACGCCGAAGCAGCTGGAGCCGGCCTCCGGCAGGACAGATTCGTCCACGGCAAACCACGGCGTACTCTCTTGCCAGCCGTTTTCGGTCTGCACCACGGGCGCGAACCAGAGGCCTTCGCCGCCGGCAAGATTTTGAATGCCGGTGTCCCAGCCAAAGCTGTCTTCGATGCCCCGGCCTTCCACCCGGAGCGTAAAGAGCTCCGGAAGTTCCGGCAGGCGCTGCCCGGCGGGGATGGTAACCTTGAGTCCACGCTGGCCCTTCGCATCTGTGATCGTTTCGAGGTGTACAAATTTTTCGTGCCCGGCAAAGCCGTACCAGCCGTCTTCTGCGGCGGTGAGGGAACGAGTGGTTTCCCCTTCCTGCAGCTGGACGGAGAGCACGGCGTCCGTTGGCAGACCGGTCTCACTCGGCATCCGGAAGGAGACGTCCTCTTCGCCAGTATAGGGGAGGTAGTCTGCGTACTGGGCTTCGTCCATCGTGTCGGACGTGAAAGAGCCCCAGGGGCGTGCCGGGACGGTGCAGACCGCCGTGTGCGCCTCGCCGTTCACGGTAAACGTCAGCGTCTCCTGGCCCGGATCGTATGCCTGGAAATAGCGGCAGCCTTCGATGGCCGCCAGGGACTCGGCCAGATCGTCCTGGTCGGGCGTTTCGAGATAGAGACGGGCATTTGTCGACGAGATCTCCGTCACACGGACGGCGGAGGCCTTGTCCTCCGCGTCGCCGTAGTAAAAAACGCCCCAGCCGCCATAGACGGAGTCCGGCAGCGCGTCCTGCTCGACATTGATCCACTCGCTGCTCTCCTTCCAGACGGTATCGCTGTAGAGATAGAGCGGCGCGAGATAGAGCTGGGGCTGCGTCCCGGCCAGCGCGTCCTGCGCTGCCGCGCTGACGCCCATGGGCAGCATGGTCAGCAGCATCAAAAGGGCAAAAGGCCGGAGATCAATCGTTTTTTCATACGGATACCCTCCACTTCCAAATGCTTCTAATTCCATTATATAGGATTGTCTGAAAAAATCAATTGCCCGCGGACTTTTTGGCCGTGAACGGGCAAAAAACGTCCCGCGCCGGACATTCCGGCGCGGATGGCGCGCGGTGGCTTTGGTCGATGGCGCGCAGAAGATTTGTCAGGAAGAACGGGCGGGAGATCAGTCCGTCTGTGCCGCTGCGGATCAGAATGGGCCGCGCCTGCTCCCGCTGGGCGTAGTCACAGCAGATGCCGACAAGCTTGGCACAGTGGTCGGTGTCGATCTTCTGAGTGACGGTCGTATAATATTGTGCAGAGTTGTCCTGAATGAGGGGCTGGCTGACGTCGATGGTAGCTCTATGCGAGGCTGTCCAATGACGATGTAAAAGATCTGTCGAGACTTGGCTGTCACCGAACCCAAACCGCATTGTTTATTGATTTCCTGCGCGAAAAGCAAATTCGCGTGATTTCTGTGACGGAGGGTGTAGACACTTTCTGCGAGGAGGACGACCCCATGATCGGCGTCCGAGGCTTGATGAATGATTATTACGCCAAGGACATCGGAAAGAAGATCCGTGCGGGCTACCGGCAGAAGCAGAAAGAGGGGGTCGTGATCACGCCACCCTTTGGGTACTGGAACGGCAGCCGCCGTGTGGAGTACGTCTGCCGGGGCTGCCATCGGAACGGGAAAGACGATTGCACTTCTCACCGCATTCGTGAGGAGGTTCTGGATAAAGCCATCTGGGATTATACAAAGCAGAAAGAAATTTTGAGACTGGGGCAGAAGATTGACAAGCTGGTGATGGAGAAAATACGGATACAACAATGATAGAATCAGCCTGCATTTTTATCACAAAATGCAGGCTGATTGCTGGTGCGCCCGACAGGACTTGAACCTGCACGCTTGCGCAATGGAACCTAAAGGTGATGTCACCTTGGTGAAAGGTTTGAAACCACCGGAATGCTTCATAAGTCGGAGTTTTCAGACATCATCTGATAAAATGCTGTGTTTTCAAGGATTGTACGGTTTTTAACGAGAACAGCCAGCTTCTCTGAACTTTACGAAAACCATTGAAAACACTGGGAAAATTAGCTTTTTCGGTTTTGCGGATGGTAGTAGTCAAACAGTAGTCAGATGCAAATCATGGTTTTGGCTGAGTGATTCGCTTTTGCTGCAATTCTGCGCGAAGGAGAATCCCGAGGGTCAGGCAGAAGTCCGGGTTCTTGAGGTCGCAGCCGAGCATCTGTGTGATGTGGGCAAGGCGATCCAGCAGCGTCGAGCGGTGCAGGTAGAGCGCCGCCGCTGTTTTGGTGACGGAGAGGTTATTATCGAGATAAACGCGCAGCGTCTCCAGATACGAGACCTGCGAGCTTTCGTCGTGCGCTTTCAGCTTCTTCAGACCGTCCGGGTAATAGACCCACGAAGGTCTGCCGGCCAGCGCACCGGAGAGAAGCTGCGGCAGCAGATAATCCTGAAAGTAAAAGACCGTGCAGCTTCCGTCCTGCAAAAGTCCGTTTTGCAGCGCGCTGGACGCTTGAAACCACGCTTGATTGGCCTCATACAGATTGGAAAACGCGCCGGACACGCCGCAGATCAGGCCGAGTTTATCCAAAAGCGGCAGCAACTGCGCTGTCGTCTCGCGCTCGGCCTGCGCTGCGGGCAGCAGCGCGGCAACCGCGCCGTCATGCTCAAATGCCATCGATCCTGGATGCCGCTCCTCCAACGCGGCGGACAGATACGCGCCAGGCAGGGGCGCCGCGCCTGATTTCGGCTGAAGGCGGACGCAGACCCAGTCCGTTTTTCCGTTTTCCTGACTGAGTGCCCGCCGATGCTCAAAATCGACTGGCTGCCCGGCAATGACGCTGCGCAGTGCCCGCCGGACGGCGGAGCGTGCGCTGGCCAGCACGGGATTTTGCTGAATCGCCTGCCGCAGGAGCTTGACCAGAAAAACGGCGAGCAAACGGTCAGACTCACGCAATGGCCGGAATGCTTCAAAAACCGTCAGACAGCCAAGGTATTCCTCCTGATCGAACACATTGACCGACAGCGTCCGCGCGCCCTGCAGCTCCA
>OIWS01001939.1_pt1 | contig 18524 bp, 12 predicted proteins | sample 1587611 | NCBI WGS metagenome assembly OIWS01 (sample SAMEA3888919, study PRJEB22519) | human gut metagenome | biome: human gut; feature: human-associated habitat; material: faeces | place: Denmark | collected 2010 | reverse complement strand
CGGCCGCAGGCTCTGCTCCTTTGCCGTATCGCGTTTGTTCAGTGTCGAAGTGATGAAACGCTCTGTCATATTTTCATGAACGCACTTGTTTTTGCGGGATTGCCGTGTTAGTTTATAGGTATTATAGTAAAAATAGCGCGAAAACGGGAAAATTGCCAGTTCCGGCAGGAAAAAAGAAAGGATTTCAGGGAATGATGTTCGATCTCGAAAAAGCGTTGCAGTCGGCCAATACGATCCGGATGCTTTCCGCGGAAGCGATTCAGAAAGCGAAGTCGGGCCATCCGGGCATGCCGCTGGGCTGCGCGGATTTCGCGTTCACGCTGTGGTACAAGTACATGCGTCACAACCCGAAGAATCCCAACTGGCTCGGTCGCGACCGCTTCATCCTTTCCGCCGGACACGGTTCGATGCTGGAGTACAGCCTGCTCCACCTCTTCGGCTACGGGCTTTCGATGGAGGAGATCCGCAACTTCCGCCAGTGGAACAGCCGCACCCCGGGCCATCCGGAGTACGGCCACACCGCCGGCGTCGACATCACCACCGGTCCGCTCGGCAGCGGATTCGCCTCCGGCGTCGGCATGGCGATCGCCAAGCGCTACTTCGCCGCCAAGACCGGGCTGGAGGAGTCCGGGCTGATGAACAACCGCATCTTCATCATCGCCGGCGACGGCTGCATGATGGAGGGGTGCACCTCGGAAGCCGCCTCGCTCGCCGGCCACCTCGCCCTCGATGAACTGGTGGTCTTCTACGACGACAACAGCATCACCATCGAAGGCGGAACCAATCTCGCCTTCTCCGAAGATGTCGCCGCCCGGTTCGCCGCCTACAACTGGCGGGTCATCCGGCTGGACAACGCCAACAGCATCGCCAAATGCGACGCCGCGCTGGCCGAGGCGCTCCGCTCCGACGGCCGCCCGACGCTGGTGATCGGCAAGACCAGCATCGGCTACGGCGCGCCCAACAAGCAGGGCAAATCCAGCGCCCACGGCGAACCGCTCGGCGAGGAGGAGGTCGAGGCGCTCCGCCGGAACCTCGGCATGCCCGCCGAACCCTTCACGGTGAGCGACGAGGTGCGCGCCTTCTGCGACGCCCGCGTCGCGGAGCTGGAGAAGGAGGCCGCTGAATGGGAGGCGAAATACCAGAAGTTCCTCGAAGCCGATCCGGAGCGTGCCGCGCTGATCATGAGCTACGTCAACCGCACCGTGCCGGAAAATATCGCCGAAGAGCTGCTCAAGGTCGCTCCGGTCGACAAGCCGGTCGCCAGCCGCGCCTCCTCCGGAGCGGTTCTGCAGCGGGCGGCGGCGCTGGTTCCATCGCTCTTCGGAGGGGCCGCCGACCTCGCGCCCTCGACCAAGACCAACATCAAGGACGGCGGCGACTTCTCCGCCGACAACCGCGCCGGGCGGAACATCCACTTCGGCATCCGCGAGCTGGCGATGGGGCTGGCCGGGAACGGTATGGCGCTCTTCGGCACCGCGATTCCCTACACCTCGACCTTCTTCGTCTTCTCGGACTACATGAAGCCGGCGATCCGCCTCGCCGCACTGCAGAATCTGCATGAGATCTACGTCTTCACCCACGACTCCTTCTACGTCGGCGAAGACGGCCCGACCCACGAACCGATCGAACAGATCGCGATGCTCCGCACCATTCCGAACCTGACGGTGATCCGACCGGCCGAAGCGCACGAAGTGGCGCAGGCGTGGGCGGTCGCGCTTCAGGCGAAGGGACCGGTCGCGCTGCTGCTCACCCGGCAGGATCTCGCTCCCTACGACGCCGAAACTGCGGCGAAGGTCGACGTCGCCCGCGGCGCGTTCGTGGTCAGCGACGACGAGGAGTTCGACATCGTCCTGGTCGCGACCGGCTCCGAAGTGAACCTCGCGCTCGGCTCCGCGAAACTCCTGCGGGAGAAAGGGGTCGGCGTCCGGGTGGTCTCGATGCCGTCGCAGGAGCTCTTCCTGCAGCAGGATGAGGCCTATCAGGAGGAGATCCTCCCGAGCTGGTGCCCCTGCTACGTCTCGATCGAAGCCGGAACCACCTACGGCTGGCAGCGGTTCATCGGCCGCGACGGCCTCGCCATCGGCCTCGACCACTTCGGCGCGTCGGCTCCCTACAAGAAGCTCGCCGAGGAGTTCGGATTCACGCCGGAGGGGGTCCTCGCCCGCATTCAGGATCACTTCGTCTGCTCCGACGAGGAGGATGACGAGTGCGGTTGCGGCTGTGACTGCGACTGCGAGTGTGACTGCGACTGCGACGACAAGGAGTAACGGAAAAACAGCGGTTTTCGCGACCGGGATCTGCCGGAGGGAGGTTCCGCCCCCTCCGGAATCCCCGGAGAACAGGAGGGATTCATGAGAAAGTTGACCCGAAGCTGGCAGATCTTCCGCAAATCTCTCACTCTGATCGGGAAAGAGAAGAAACTGCTGATCTTTCCCCTCCTCTCCGCCTGCGCGATGCTGCTGTTGCTCGTCTTCATCATCGCCGGCATTGCCGGCGTGATCTGTTTCGCCGCCAACGGTTCGCCGGAAGGGGTGCAGGCCGCCTTCGCCGACTCCGGCACGGAGGAGGGGAATCCGGCGCTGAACGCGGTCGTTTTTGCGATCTTCGCACTGGTCTATCTCTTCTGCATGACGGTGGTGAACTTCTGCAACACCGCCTTCTTCAGCGAGATCATCCGGGGGCTCAGCGGGGAGAACGTCTCGGTTTCCCGCGGTTTCGGCTACGCCCTCTACCGGCTGAAGGCGATCTTTCTCTGGTCGCTGCTCGCTTCGACGGTCGGCATCGTGCTGAGCGTGCTGGAGCAGCGCGCCGGACTGGTCGGCCGCATCGTGCTCAAACTCATCGGTGTGGTCTGGGCCGTTGCGTCGGTCTTCGCCATCCCGGCGCTCGTCTGCGACGCGGAACTCACCAACCCCTTCACGGCATTGAAGCGCTCCGCGTCGATCATCCGCCGCACCTGGGGAGAGACCCTCATCGGCTTTGCCGGATTGCACGTCATCACCGGGGTCGGTGTGTTCCTCTTTTTCCTCGCGGTCTTCGGGGTGGGGGCTCTGGTTGTCGCGGCCGGTGGCGGCGCCGTTCCGGTGATCGCCGGGACGAGCGTTGGAATATTGCTCTTCCTCTGTCTTTTCGCCTTCTGTTATCTGGTGAGTGTTGCCGAAAAGGTCTACATCGCCTCGCTCTATCTCTACGCGACCGATTACGACGAATACAACCTTTTCGACGAAGAGGAGCTCGCCGCCGCGTTCCGCCCCCGGAAATAGAACGCCCTAGCCGAGCAGCAGAAGCAATCCCGAATTCGGCGGCATCTCCAGCGTGCCGGCGCGCCACGTTGCGCCGCTGTCGGAGCGCTGGTCCAGCAACTGCCGCTCCGCGGGCAGCACCAGCGCGCCCTTGAACGGTTCCGGCTGGTTGTTGACCGCGATGAGCGCGGTGCGCCCGTCGGCGAAATGGTGTTCGGTGAGCTGAAGGAACGGTGACGGCGACTCCGCCAGCCGCCGGGGATGAAGGATCTCCCGGTAGAGCTTCCACGCATCGGTTTCGAATCCGCCGATGGTGTTTGCCGCCGCCGCTTCGAGCGGGAAGTTGAAAAGATAGACCACCCCTTTGCCGAACCGGTGGCGGAAGAAGGCGGGGTTGCCGTCCGCCTCGCGCCCGAGGACCTCCGCCCCATAGGAGTTCATCCGGTAGCGGATGCGCCGGGGCAGGGTGAACGAGAACCCGGCGTCGAAGCGGAACTCCGGCCGGTCGTCCGTCACCCGGCGGTCGCGGACTCCCGCGCCGAAGACGTCGTCGATGCCGGAGAGGATGGTGTCGTTGAGCGAGAGATAGAGCGTCGCCCCGTTGCGGACCCGTTCGAGCAGTTTTTCCCAGCCGCGCACCGAAAATCCCGCCCGGCCCGCGGCGGAGGGGAGAAAGTAGCACGCCGCTTCCGGCAGCTCCTGCCGGGCGTGACGGAAGGCGAGGTGAATTCCCGCCTGCCGGGCGAGCAGATAGGTGCCCAGTGCGGTGTGTTCGTCGGTGACGACGGCGACCGCGTCCGGCTCCCGGGCCGGGAGTGCGTCGAAGGGCAGGCCGTCGAGAAAATTCCGGAAGTCGCGCAGAACCTCCGCTGTCGGATGCGGCGTGCGGTCCGAAGCGAAGAGCCCGTGTTCCAGCCCCGGCTCCTTCCAGTCGTAGGGGGCGATCGCCTGTTTCTCCTGATCGAAGGCGCACCACCAGAGCAGGCCGCGCCGGTCCTCGCTCCAGAGGTTCCACAGAATCGAGCGGAGCGAGGCGGCGAGCACCTCGTAACTGCCGACGATCGGCCGCCAGGTGCCGGTCTCCTCGACGAAGCAGGGTCTGCCGCCGATGTCGCCCGAGAGCCGGGCGAGAAACGCCGCGTGGTGGAGGTTGCGGATGCGGTTGAACTCCTCGCCCCCGTAGGCGGAATCCCACAGCGCGTAGGGGTGGACTGAGAGCAGATCGCTCCACTCCGCCTGATCCTCGATCCGCCATGTTGTGTCACAGCTTTCGCCGAAGCCGGTGACGCTGATGCCGATGATCGGCCGGGTCGGGTCACAGCTGCGGATGGTGCTGTGGATGAGTGCCGTCCAGCTCCACGCGCCGGCGGAGGAGTCGATCTTCCCGAGCAGGTTGGTTTCGTTGCCGGACTCCCACGCCGCGATGGCCGGATGGTGCTTCATGCGGTTGACGAAACAGCGCAGATAGCGCACCTCCCACTGGAGCGCGAAGGGATCGCGGTAGAGGTCGAGCCCCTCCAGCGCCGGCGGCACGAAGAGTCCGAAGGTCATCTGCCCGGTCAAGGGGCAGACGATCAGCTTCATGCCGTACTTCTGCGCGAGGTCGGCGAAGGTTTCGAACCGTTCCAGCATGACCTCATCCACGCCGGCCCGTCCGGCCTCGGTGTCGGGGAGCGGGTCGTCGCCGAACCGAACCTCCTTGAACCGCCCGCCGACGTCGCAGTTGGCGGAGCGAAGCTGGCGGATCGGCTGGAAGTCCGGCCAGAAGGGGAAGCAGCGCAGCAGCTGCACGCCGTACTTCGCCAGCGCGGCGAGATCCGCTTCGATCGAGGCGGCGTCCCAGTTCCTCCACATGTGAATCGCCTCTTTCGAGGCCCAGAAATTGACGCCGGTGGCAAACCGGCCCGACGGAACGGGGAATGAATCCATGATGTTTCCTTGCGGGAAGAATGTGCTTATTTTGTGGACGAAGGGGGGAGGATCAGCACGAGCCGGCCGTTGCCGGAGAGCGTGCACCGCCGCCGGACGAAGGGGAGAAACGCGCTTTCTCCCGCCGAAAGCGGCACGCCGTCGATCGAGATCTTCCCTTCGACGCAGAGCGCGATATGGAAACACTCCTCCGGGAACTCCACCTGCCGTTCGCCGTCGATCCGCAGCTCCTGCGCCTCGAAGAAGCGGACTTTTTCGCGGTCGATCAGCCGGTTCCAACCGGGGGCGACCGGTTCGGGTTTCGGCAGGGAGAGCGCCCGGATTTCCGCTTCACTGCGGGGCTTGTATTCGAAGAGGTTGAGCGCGGTTTCCGGCGCGAGTCCGCCGAACCGTTTCTCCGGGGCGATCTCCCGCTCGCCGCAGCGCGCCTCGGGGTTGATGGTGAGGTCGGAGGGCTCCATCACTTCGACCATCGTGATACCGGGGCCGATGGCGTGCGGCAGTCCGCCCCAGACGATGACGACCTCGCCGGGTTTGACCGGGATCTTGTGCATCATCCCCAGTCCGCGTTGGTAGACGCCCGCCAGGGATTCGCGGCGGAACACCGCCTCGTCGAGCGTTTCGTTGAAGCCGCAGTAGACGTAGGCGCCGGGGCGGCAGGCGAGGATGATCCACGCCTCGGTTTTGCCGAAGTCGGCGTGGAAGTAGCGCTTCGCATCCGGCACGGTCGGGTGGACCTGAACCGGCAGCCGGATGGCCGAGTCGAGAAATTTGGTCAGCACGGCGGGATTGGCGCCGTAGCGGGCGAAGTGGGCTTCTCCGAGCAGGTCGGCGGGATATTTCTCAAGCAGGTCGAGGAAGCGGACCTCCTCCCCGTCGATCCGGACCTTGCTCAACCCGTGCCCCGGCGCCTGAAATTCGCGGGTGTTGCCTTCGATGCAGGAGGCGATCCAGTCCTCCGGATAGTAGCCGTCGGCAGGATTGGTTTCGCCGCGCATCCGGTCGATGCCGCTGCCGCCGAGATAGAGGCGGCGAACCCGGTTCGGGAGGAACTTCAGAATTGCATCCATGGTCACACTTTCTCCTGAATTGTTGCTGTCACGCTCAAATTTCCGCTGTTTAGTATACCGCCGCCGCCGCGAAAAAAAATGGAGAAAGCGCGCATAATCTTGTAGAAAACGAACCTGGCACGGAGCGGCCGCTCAACTTCAGTTGATCGAATCGAAAACGTACTGCGGCCGGAAATCCCCCCGGGCGGCGAGCGCCTGCTCCTGCGAGGTGATGCCGGTGAGCACCAGTGCGGAGACCATGCCCGACCGGTTCGCGCCGCGGATGTCGCTGGCGAGCGAATCGCCGAGCATCAACAGCTCCGACGGCTCCGGATGGATGCCGAACCGCCGTTCCAGCTCGCGGAAGGCGTGGCGGTAGATCGCCGGATAGGGTTTGCCGAGGTAGAAGATCCTGAGCTCGATGCCGAACTCCCGGAGCAGGTGTTCAATGCAGCGCGCCTGCCCGCCGGCGCCGATGCAGATGCCGCCCGAGACCGGGTCCGGCCAGCAGAGGTCGGGATTGGGCACGATGAACGGCCGCTCCGGGTGGCGGCGGAAGAAGTTCACCGCCGCCTCCCAGCTGCCGCGCCAGTCGTAGCGCCCCTCGCCCATGATGACCCCGGCGCAGTGGTCGATGCAGCCCGGGTCGCGTTCGAGCTGGAGACAGCGGATGGTGCCGAGACTGCCGATGGCGAAGAAGGTGCGTCCGCGCCAGTCGTTCTCCTCGGCCGCGGTGTCGAGCGCCGCGAGGCAGGAGATGAACTCCTCCGGGCGGGCGGGGAGTCCGGCGCGGCAGAGGAAGGAGCACTTCTGCTCCATCGTATGGTCGCCGTCGTTGGTGAGAAAGCAGAGCGGAATTCCGGCGGCGCGGACCGAACCAAGCAGCTCCGCCGCGCCGGGCAGCTGCCGCGGACCGCACACCAGCGTGCCGTCGATGTCGAATACAATTCCCTTGAAGCGGTGCGCTTCGCGGTTCCAGAATTCCAGAAATTTCATCGCCCGTTCTCACTTCCGGGCCGGATTCCCCGGCCGTTCTCTTAAAATAGCCCGATAAAGCGGAAATTTCCACCCGGCGCACTTGATAAACCGGCCGGTTCCGGGTATTGTATGAGGAAACAAGATTCAGATGGGAGTTCCGTTTTGATGGAGTGGAAACAACTGTTGTCCCCGCACCGCGTCGGCAGTTCGAAGCCCGGCGCGATCACGCAGGATCGTTCGCCGTTTCAGCGCGATTTCGACCGGATTGTCTTTTCGGGGGCGTTCCGGCGGCTGCAGGACAAGACCCAGGTGTTTCCGCTGGTCAAGACCGACTACGTCCGCACCCGGCTCACCCACAGTCTGGAGACCAGTTCGGTCGGCCGTTCGCTCGGCACCGCGGTCGGGGTGGAGATCTGTAAAAACTTCGACACCGCCGGAGCGCAGCCGAGCGACATCGGCGCCGCCGTCGCCGCCGCCGCCCTCGCCCACGACATCGGCAACCCGCCGCTCGGCCACGCGGGCGAGGAGGCGATCCGCTACTGGTTCACCCACTCTCCGGTCGCCTGCGCCATGCGCGATGTGATGAATGAGGACGAGGCCGCCGACATCGAGCGGTACGAGGGCAACGCGCAGGGGTTCCGGGTGCTGACCCGCCTTGAAATGCCCGACCAGAGAGGGGGGATGCAGCTCACCTGCGCCACATTGGCGGCCTTCGCGAAGTACCCGAGCGCGTCGCGGGTCGAAGTGAAGCCCTCCGGCGTGGCGGGCAAGAAGTTCAACTTCTTCCGCGAGGAGCAGGAGTTTTTCGCCGAGGTTGCCGAACACACCGGAATGATTCCGGCCGGCCCCTGGGCGTGGCAGCGCCATCCGCTCGCCTATCTGGTCGAGGCGGCGGACGACATCGCCTACCGGATTGTCGATTTCGAAGACGGCCAGCGGCTCGGGCTGATCGACTATCAGGAGCTGGAGCGGCTCTTTCTGGAGATCATCGATTCGGAGCGTTCCGCGGAGTACGTCGCGACCATCGCTTCGCCGATCCGCAAGGCGGAGTTTCTGCGCGCTCAGGTGATCGGCCGCCTGGTGCGCGAAGTTTCGGCGATCTTTCTTGAACACCACGATGAACTGCTCGCCGGGACACTGCCGCGGCCGCTGCTCGATTACGTCTCCTGCCAGGAGCCGCTGAAGCGGATTCAGAACCGGAGCACCCGCGACATCTACAACCACCGGCAGGTGGCGGAGGTGATCGGGGCCGGATTCGAACTGGTCTCGGGCATGCTGGACATCTTCGTGCCCTGCGCCAACGAGATGGCGCTGGAGCGGACCGGGGGCAAGAGCGCCTCGTTCCGGAGCCGCCGGATTTCGGCGCTGCTGCCGGATCTGGAGCAGCACCTCGCCGACGAGGAGTGGTGCCGGAACGGCTACCGGCGTCTGCTCACCGTGCTCGACTACGTCTCGGGCATGACCGACTCCTACGCGGTCTCGCTCTACCAGAAGCTCAAGGGGATCTCGATCTGACCGGCCGCCCATGCGGGGCCGGAGTGATCCGGGGTGCGGTTCACCGGCGGATTCCGCCGAGCCGTTCGAGCCCGAGCAGGGCGGCGTAGAGGACGTTGACCGAACTGCACGAACAACTTCTCCGGTAGTCCGGGCGGCAGAACGCCTTCAGAAAACGGCGGATCAACGGCTCCCTCACCGGCCGCCCGGGCGCCAGCAGCAGGCCGGTCATCAGATTGCCCGGAATCCGCACCAGATTGAAGAGATCGTGAAACCCCGGCGTCTGGCCGCAGCGCAGATCGAGTTTGCCATACGAAACAACGCCGCCGTCGGACCGGTGCACCAGCCGCAACGCCGTCGAATTCCGCCACGCGGTCGCCGGAATCGACCAGGTGCCGCGCCACTTCTCCAGTTCCGGGAGAAAGGTGCTGCACAACATCTCCTCGGTGACATCGCCGATTTCGCGGGCGATGGCGGAGAATTCCGGGCGTGGATCGAGCTCGTGGCAGAGGGCGAGCGTCAGCAGAAACTGCGAGAGTTCGAAGTGGTTCCAATCCTCTTTGGGTTCGGCGGCGCGGCGGAGCGCCCGGTCGATCCTCCGGTCGTAACACGCCCGCCAGTGTGCGTCGCCCGAGAGGGCCCACGCCGCGAGGTAGAACATCGGCAGTCGGAGAATCTCGTGCGGCAGGACCTGATCCATCTGCAGCAGGGGGTCCGGCACGCCGTCGAGGGTGAGGTAGCTGTATTGATTTTCCGGGACGACCTCCCGCTCGCCGCGGGCGGCGAGCTTCACGACCAGGGAACGGATCTTCTCCCGCTCCGGCTCCGTGGCGACGTCGCTGCGGAAGTAGCGCCACAGCCCCCAGACCCAGAAGGTCAGCTGGTCGCGCGACGAACAGCTGTAACTGCTTGTGCCGTCCCGGTGGGAGACACTGCGGACCACGTAGCCTTCGCGGCCGTGCACGGTGGCGCAGAGCTCGAGTCCGCGCAGCAGTTTTGCGGCGAATGCGCGGCACTCCTCCGCGGCTTCCGGGAAGAGCCGGGCGCGGAGAAGCGCCGCGTGGATCATGATTCCTCCGTTGAGCGCGCTGTCCTCCATCCCGGTGGCGTAGCCGCGCGGATTCGGGAAATCGTGTTCGATCTCCTCCGGAAACGGCAGAAAATCGAAACGGTCCTCCCCGAGCGAGCCGAGGTAGTCGTAGAGGAGATTGGTGCGTTCGCAGAAGAGCAGACCGCGGATCTGCTCTTCTGCGGCATTCAGCGAGGCGAGAAGCTCCGGCGGGGCCGGAAAAGAGATCGGTTTCATGAAGTGAATTTTCTCAGCAGAAAGGTTATGATTTTCGAGAGGTTCTCCGCTCACAGCGGGTCGACGCCGAAAAGCGCGAATTTGACGCTCTTGTTGGTCTGTTCCTTCAACTGGGTCCGGGAGGCCATTTGTACATGCCCATCCCCATATGCGGTCGACACGGAGTTCTTGTTGTGGATGATCCAGGGATTGGCCCCCCAGGTGCCGACGTCGCCGCCGAAAAAGACCGCCTTGGGGCCGTTGTTCATCACCCCTTTCCGTTTGCTGTCGATCAGCAGAACAAAACGGCTGGGGGAGCGCAGCTGCTTGAAATTCAGAAGCGTGTCGTTGGTGGTCATCCCCGGGGCCGTCATCTTGATTGAACCGCTCAGGTCGCCGTTCCGCCAGCTGCCGAGGTAGTTCAATCCGTAGCAGTTGTTCCGGATGAAGTAGGTGCTCGCCAGATTTTCGGCGGTCGCGAGATCGCTTTCCGGACAGAGGGCGACATGCCGGTTGCCGGTGCGCAGGAAACCGCCTTTCATCAGGGCACCCGCATAGTTCTCCACCCCCACTCCGCTTGCGGGGATGCTCTCCCGGTAATCCGACGCATAGAGCAGAATCAGCTGATTCATCGTCTTTAAGTTGTTGTTGCAGGCGGCGGTCTTGCCCCGCTGTCTCGCCTTGTTCAGCGCCGGCAGCAGCAGACTGGCCAGAATCGCGATAATCGCGATGCAGATCAGGAGTTCGATCAGGGTAAACGCGCGGCGGAACCGCGTCTCCAGAGGTGTGCGGATCATGATTCAACCTTTCCTGTTAAATGGCATCTTCGTATGGGCAATTGATTCTTTCCTGTTCTACCAGCGGTAATAGCGGTATGGATCGTCCGAGGCGATCGGGATGTCCGGATAGAAACGCTCCTCCGGGACCATCGAGAGGGTCACCGTCGACGGCAGATCCCCGGGATATTGCCGCTTCTCCTGCGAAATCTTCACCACATTCTTCTCCGGATGGAGCAGGGCGGCCGGCACGACGAACCGGCGGGAGAGCCCCCGTTTGCTTCCGGCAATGTTGATCGTGCGTTCCGGAATCTTCCGGCCGTTGACCTCCACCGCGAGGGAGCGCGAAGGCGAGGAGACCGAGAGGAGCGCATCGCTGCTCCGGCGGAGAACTTCCGGCGCGACATCGAAGGTGTTGCTGTGCTCTTCGACCCGCTTTTCGCCGGTGGCGGTTTCGGAACTCTTCCAGCGGCCGGAGAACGCCACGCCGCGTTCCCGTTCGAGCTGGCGGCGGTGCTTCCGGTCCAGCCTTCTCCAGGCGTCGAACCGGTCCGCGGCGCCGAGATTGCGGAGCAGCCGCGAAATGAGATAATGGTTTCTGCGGCGGCTGGTCCGGTATTGAAAATCGGTTTCGTTCATCATCCACGGCGCCACCTGGAGCACCACCACGCTCCCTTTGCCGAGCCGGAGGGCCTGCAAGGCCGTTCCGCCGTTGGAGCGGCCGGTGAATCCGGCGAACTCCAGCTCCATCCGGCAGTGCAGATCGGCGTTGGAGATTCCGCGGAACTCCGGAACCGCCCCGAGATCCCCGACGAAGTCGGAGAATCGCTTTTCAACTCTTGTCTCGAACCTGCCGGGGAAGAGACGGTTCAGCTCCTCCTGCGACAGCGCGAGGGCGAAGACGTTCAGCCCCCGCTGCACCGCGCCGGTCAGGTCGCCCAGTCCGGTGCCGGAGGAGACGACCAGCACGCCGGATTCCGGAACCGCCGCGCAGGGCTGAAACGCGACGCCCAGATCCTCCAGCAGCTGCGCCGCCCTCTTCCCGCCGCTGAACCAGGTCGGCCGGGCGGGCTGTATCCGGGCGGAATCCAGCCGGCAGAGCAGCCGGCGCAAGAGCTCGTCCGCCTCCGGCTCACTCTGCGTCCGGCCGGAAAGATCGAACTGGGAGAAGATGGCGATGCCGTTTCCGCTTCTCCATTCCACCGCGGGGGTGTACTGCAGGTCGAAGCCGCACTGCATCAGCGGCAGGAAATCGCCGATAACCGGCTTCTCCAGCGGAACACTGCAGACGTTGCCCCGGTTGCCCGCCCGCCACGCCCGGGTATTGGAAAATCCCTGCCAGTTCCAGACCGGGTCCTGCCGCTCCCATCCGGGCAGGGCAAGTTCCGGCGGCGTCAGCGTGGAGGCCCCCCGCCAGTCGCGGACCAACTTCGCCGTGAAATCGGCAACCAGCGGGAAGACGGTGCGGATTCCGTACTCGTTGCTGCGGAATCCGAATTCGGCGAGTCCGGCGGAGTCCTGTTCCAGCACCAGCAACCGTCCGCCCCGCCGCATCTTCTCCGCCAGCGGCAGCGGACAGCCAGGCAGTGCCTGACGGCCGACGACCAGCAGATCGATCTCATCCAGATCGGCATCGCTCTTCACGGTCCGGAAGGGCACGCCCAGACGCCGGAGCGCCGCTTCACTCCGCTTCTGCGGATCGTACAACCCGACCCGCGACTGCAGCCGGAGCGACGGGGCGGAGGCGACCAGATCGATCTGGAAGCGGTCGCTCCGCTCCTCCCCGTTGTCGAAACGGACCGTCGCCTCGATGGGGAGCGACCGCTCCCGGCAGCTCGCCGGAATCGGGAAGGTCACCGGGAGGTCGCGCCGGGTGCCGGGCGGCAGGGAGAGTTCGCTCCGCTCCTCCAGGCCGAGCGCCGGAACGCGCCAGCGGACCTCCGCATTCCGCACCCGCCGGGAATCGTTCAGGATCACAATCGTCTTTTCGACGGTTTCACCGGGGCGGAAGGTGTGGGATTGTTCGGTCACGTCACCGGGTTTGCCACCGATCCAGGCGATCAGCTCCCGCAGGTTCGGCAGCCCCGCTTCGCCGACCCGGCTGACAGTGTAACTGCCGTATCCGTCGGCCGGATAACCGCCGCCGCGCCGGGTGCGGTCCGGCACGATTCCCGGCTGTTTCAGATTCCGGAAACGGTCCGGATGAAGCTGTTCGTCAACCTCGTTCCGGCAGCGCCAGAATTTGCCCTGATCCCAGGGGAGGATGGCGGAGACGCCACGGGCGCGCATATCCCGGTAGTTCTTCCCGATCATCGCGGCGATCACCTCGTCGCCGTCCTCGTTGGCGGAAAATCCGCCGATCTCACCGTACTGAACCGGCCGGTTTCCGGCGCAGAGGCGACTCTGCCGTTTATAGCGGATCTCCTTGAGCCGGGAGCTGCGGTACGCCTTTTCGCCCAGAATCGCCGCGTTGTACTCGTTGAACCACATGCACTGCACACTCCGGACGCGCCAGATGAAGTCGGGCCCGCGGTAGCTCGACCACGAGGCGATGTGCGGATTGCCCCACTCCACCAGCATGAGCGGCTTGACGCCGGACCGCTCCCAGTGCTCGAACCAGTCGCTTCGCTCCTGTGCCGGAACCCAGTTGAGGTAGCAGTTGATGGAGAAGATGTCGCCGAGATTGCCCGATTCATGGTGGTAGACCGGCCGGGAGGGATCCAGCTGTTGGATGAGCTTCGCCGAGAGCAGCGCCTGGCGCCGGTTTTTGTAATCGACGGCGTTGGCCCTCTTCATGAATGGATCCGGGGCGTAGACGCCGTCGATCTTCTGCGGATTCTGGTCGCCGTAGTAGCCGGTTGCGTTGTGGTTGACCGCGTACAGAACCACGCCGGGAACGTTCTGGAACCGCCGGATCAGAAATTCCGCCATCTTCCGGTAGCGCTGTTCGTTTTTCTTCAGATCCCATTCGAAATCCTTGATGTGCGGCAGCGTCAGCGAAGTGAGCACGCCGGCGCGGGAGCTCTGGAGGTAGAAATCATCCTGATAGCCGACCATGCCGGGCGTGAAGAAGTAGTTGTAGGCGATCAGGTGGTTGAACCCGTTCTGCTTCGCTCGTTCGGCGTAGCGGCGCGTGGCGGCGGCGCTGGAGTGGTCGGCGCCGTCCCGCATGGCGGAGCTGCACAGGCTGCGCAGATGGATCACCGACCCGTTCAGCATGAAGTTTCGGCCGTCGATCCAGAACTCCCGGAAGCCGAACTGTTGCGGCAGAAACGCATCCAGCGTGGCCCCGTCCGCCGCTTTCAGGCGGAGATTGGCGGTGTAGAGGTTCTCCGGCGTGTCGGTGTCCCAGAGGTGTTCGGCGAGCCAGTCGGCCGAGAATTGGATGCGGAATGGCCCCTCTCCGGATGGAATCCGGAAGCGTTTTGACTTCACCTGCTTGACCACCTCGTCATTCCAGAGAATCTCCGCTTCGAGGGTGTAGTCGCCGCCGCTCCCGGAGAGGCCGGTGTCGAAGGTGATCTCTTTCCGGCGGAAGCTGGTGAGGATGTGCACGTCGGTGATGGCCGCGTGGAGCGGCTCCGCATGCAGATAGACGTCGCCGGTGATGCCCCGGTTGCTGATGGTCTTCGCCGCCTTGTGCTGCCGGTCCGGCGCCATGAAGACGCTGTCGCCGCTGCCGGAGGCCACGGCGGAAACCAGAATCGCCAGCTCATGGCTCCTGCCGGGGGTGACGAAGCGGGTGAGGTCAATTTTCCCGCCGGGGAAGTAGAGGTCGCCCGCGGGTTTCCCGTCGACGAAGATGCGTCCGGCGGTCTGGAGCATGGTGATTTCCAGCAGAACTCTCCGATTTCTCCAGCCGTCGGGGATGGTGATGGTACGCCGGTACCACGCCGAAACCAGCGCCGCGGGATTTCCTCCCGGGAACCGTTTCGCATCCAGTCCGTAAACCATCGTGCTGTCGCCCGGCTGGTTCTTTTTTTTGCCCATGCCGGGCCAGATGCCCGGGACCTTGAAGAATCCCCACCCGGAATGTTCCGCAGGCATCCTGCGGGCCGTCTCCGCGGTCAGGACCGGGTAGAACTGCCACAGTCCGTTCAAAGAGACGATCTCCCGGGTCGAAGTGGTCCGGCGCCAGGCGTCGGCCATGCTCCAGTTTTCCTCCAGCGACAGGCCGTTGGGCGGCGGCGCGTCGCGCAGCGAATTTTCGTCCGCGGCGAATCCCGGCAGAAACAGAAGCGTCATCGCGCAGATAAAAAGAAGTTTTCTAATCATGGAAATCTCCGTTTGATGAATGAATTCTATTTATATTTTATGCCAAAAGTCGTTGCATGTCAATACAGCACCGATTATATTATATCGTGAAATGGTTAAAATATATATGGAAAATTAACATCATGCAGTATCCGCGGAAAACAATCACGGCCGACCGGGAGGAGTTTCTGCCGGAGACCGTCACCCATCAGGAGGCGGGGGAGCAGCGACTGACGGTACACCGCCGGAACAGCCGGCTCTACTACCTCTATCTGCCGCCGGAAATACGGGAGATGGTATACGTGGAAAATTTCTTCGAAACCCACTGGCTCAAACGGGCGCGGTTCCATCGGCGGAACGTCCCCTGGCCCTCGGTGGAGTTTGTGCGCGAGGGGGCGCTGCGGGTGGAGACGCGCGAATGGGAAACACCGCGGATTGTCCATGCCGGGAGTCTGCTGTGGATTCCTCCGGTCTGCGAGGCGACGCTGAGTCCCGGGCCGGAGGGATTCTGCCGCAAAGTATCGCTGACACTGGGCGGAGCGCTTCTTCCCGCCTGGCAGCGGGCGAACGGCTTTGACCGCTGCCGGATTCTGCCGGAGATCGACCGGAAGGAGTTCGAGTTGCTTCTGGAGGAGTTCCGACTGCTCTACGAACAGCAGACGGAACAGGCGCTGCGGGAAAACGGCGTGGCAACCTGGCGGCTGCTGCAGTTTCTGCAGTCGCCCTATCCGGTGCGGGAGATTCCCGAGCGTTTTTTGAAACTGCGGGAGAAGATCCGCCACAATCTCCACCGTCCTCTGACCCTGACGGAGCTGAGCCATGATGCGCAGTGCACGAAGATCCATCTGGTGCGGGAATTCCGGAAATACTTCGGCGAGCCGCCGCATCGGATGCTGCGCGGGATGCGCATGCGTCTGGCCGCCACCATCCTGCTGCAGAGGCCGGAACTCTCGATCAAAGAGGTTGCCGCGCAAGTCGGATATGAAAGTGCGCTGATCTTCTCCTCGGAATTCAAACGGTACCACGGGGAATCGCCGCGGAACTTTCGAAACGGAGTGACCGCATCTGCGGCCGGGAGGGAAGTTTGAAAGAAGGCTCTTGAAAAAGGGCAGTGTCCGATTTTTGCACACATTTGTTTTGCATATCTCTACGGCTGAGCCTGTGCCCTGGTTAAGCGCAGTCAGCGCCGCGAGCGGGATTCCCACAGCAACTCGGCCTTCTCACGGGCACAAGTGCGGTCGGCATTTCCCCCCGCAACCCGGCTTTCTCACGGGAACAAGCGCGGTCAGCGCCGCGAGCGCATGTGAGAGAACTGCTTTGCGGAACGCAAAGCAGCAAGGAGCAATTGCGACGCAGTCGAACGGAGTCGAGCGGAGCCGCTCCGGCGATTGAGGAGTTGGCGGGCGAAGCCCGACAAGTAAGGCCCGCAGGGCCGCATGCGGATAAGTATCAACCCGGCTCAGACTTCTCACGGGCGAAGAGGTCTGGAGGGCGTCAGGCCCTCCTGCTCCCCCGAACATCATATTCTCGCGGAAGTTTGAATATCCATCTCTGCCCCGACCGCGTCCAGCAGAAGTCGGAAGTTCCCACCGCGGCCCCCTCTCCTCCCCCGCGAAAAGATCAGGAGGGCGTCAGGCTCTCCAGTTTCCTCGAACACCATTCTTTAGCGGTAATTCGAATTTCCGCCCCTGATCCGCGCCACGCAAACAGTATTCCCCGTATTTGCTTGCGGTCAACTTGTAAAAGAGGAAAATATGAGTTATACTTATGCCTGAAATCGACAGGTTCAGAAATCTTTCACGCGGCGGCAATCAGTGGGGTTGTTGCGGCCGGCTGGTTTAACAACAGCATTGAACGGTTATGCAACTAACAACTGCCGGCACGAATACGGGAAACGATGTTCAAGGGAAAATAGCAGAGAATATACTTCGGGAGAGTATGAGGAAATGAAGATCTTTAAGAATAATTCATTTCGCCTGTTTATTTTACTTGTCATATATAGTGGGAATGGCCTTGATTCCTCTGTTGCTATATCTTCCGAGCAAGTATCCGCTATTTATATTTATATATACCATCGGCTTCCCTTTTGCAATGATGCGTTATTATATGATTTTTATTGATTTCATCTCAAAAAAGGTTTTAAAAATTGAACCGGGCTTGCGGCGCAAGGGTGGTCAGAACAATGCGCAGAACCGCTCCGGCGCTTGAGGAGCTGCGGGGCGACGCCCCCGACAAGGGAAGGCCGGAAAAACACAGGAGAAAAAACATCAACCGACTTCGGCATTCCTTACGAACGGAGGAATGACGTGAAGCCCCGCCCTTCCCCTCTCGCCACGGGAACTTGACATTCCATATAGTCACGAACGCGATGCCGCAAGGAGAGAAAAGAGAAATTATTTTTCCGGGAATTTCAACGCGCGGAGACGCCAGATGTTCCGCAACGCTTCGCGGAAGATCGCACCGCTCATTTTGGAAGTTCCCGCCTTGCGGTCGGGGAAGAGTATCGGGAATTCAACAATCCGGCAGCCGTGACGGTATGCGCGGTATTTCATCTCCACCTGAAAGGAATAACCACGCGAAATAATCGAATCCAGATCGATCGCCTCCAGCGCGGATTTGCGCCACATGTTGAATCCGCCGGTCAGATCGGCAATCGGGCAGCGCAGCAACGTGCGCGCGTAGAGCGAACCGCCGCGCGAAATCAGCTTCCGCAACAGCGACCAGTTCTCCACGCCGCCGCCGGAAACGTTCCGGGAACCGATCACCACGTCGTATTCGGCGATCTTTGCAAACATTTCCGGCAGGTATTCCGGCTTGTGCGAGAAGTCGGCGTCCATCTCCAGAAAGGCGTCGAAACCACGCTCCAGCCCCCAGCGGAATCCCGTGAGGTAGGCCGTTCCGAGCCCCTGCTTGCCCGAGCGTTCCAGCAGGTGAAGCGTCGCGGGGAACTCCTTCTGGCGTTCCCGGACGATCGCGGCGGTGCCGTCGGGCGATCCGTCGTCGATGACGAGCATTTCGAAGGGTTCGGGCAGCGAGAAGACCTTGTCGATCATCGCCGAAATATTCTCTTTCTCGTTGTATGTCGGGATAATTACCAGTTTGCGCATAGGGGCTCGTTTTGGAATTTCTTACACAAAGGTAACATTATTTTGCAAATCTGTGCCGTGCGCCCTGTTTTTCTGCCGGGCGCCGTCGCCGGGCTGCCGTTTTACCGTCTGTCGGTTGTTTTGGGGCCTGTCCAGGCCGTTTTTCCGCCTGCCCGGCCGTTTCGGTGCCGGGGCGCGGGTTCACGGCGGCCCGTGAAGTTGCCTGTTTGCGCCGTTTCATGGCGCGGATCGCCTGTTTGTCCGTGTCGCTCACGCGCAACGATTCGACGATTTTTTGCAGCGATTTGTTGAATGTCCAGTCGTCGAGCGAGCAGCTGCCGAGCCACTCGTGTGTCCGCTGCGGGAATTTTATGTAGCAGACCGACACCGCCCATGCCACGGCCATACGGGCGTAGTAGGCTTCGTGGCGG
>OIWS01001938.1_pt1 | contig 18528 bp, 16 predicted proteins | sample 1587611 | NCBI WGS metagenome assembly OIWS01 (sample SAMEA3888919, study PRJEB22519) | human gut metagenome | biome: human gut; feature: human-associated habitat; material: faeces | place: Denmark | collected 2010 | reverse complement strand
ATAGATCAGAAATCTTTTCTTATATTTTACCTGTTTTTCGCCGATTCGTCAACGGTACGAAAACTGCTGTAGACCTCGCCGGGCCGCAGCGCCGTTCCGCTCTTCTCCGCCAGCTCCGATACCGTGCAAAACCGATAACCCTGCGCTGTCAGCTCGTCGATGGCCGTCAGCGCCGCGTCGATCGACGATCCGTGCAGATCGTGCATCAGAATGATACTCCCCGGAAATACTTCCTTTCGGATCGTCGGCAGCACGCTTGCCGCCTTCTTTGCGTCCCAATCCTCCGGGTCAACCGACCAGAGGATCACCGAAAGGCCCATCGCATCGCTCGCACGGAGCACCGTCTCGCTGTAAAGCCCTCCCGGCGGCCGGAACAGCCGTGCCCTTGCGCCGCAGCAGTCCAAAACTGCCTCCCGGCACCGGGTCAAATCGTCCACCACCGCGTCATAGCCCATGTTCTGCATATAGTCGTGTTTGTCGCTGTGCAGCCCGATCTCATGCCCCTCCGCCGCGATTTGCCGCAGCGCCTCCGGATAGTCCGCCACGCGGTATCCGCACACGAAAAACGTCGCTTTGACGCCCCGCGCCGCCAGACCCTCCAGCAGCCGCTTCGTCAGTTCCCCGCTCGGCCCGTCGTCAAAGGTCAGCGCCACCCACTTTTCACCTTCCGCCGCCCGCACCGGCCCGCTCAAAATCGCCAATACAAGTAAAATTGTCAGGGTCCGCCGCATTGCATCACTCCCTCTGCAAAGTAGTATGGTTAAAATCCCGCACAATATTTGACGTACGCCGAAAAATGCGATATGATAAACACGATATCAAACTGTGAGGAAGCCCTATGCTGGAAAAACTGCGTCTTGTCGAAGAACGCTACATGGAAATGGAGGAACGGGCCGCGCAGCCCGACTTCTATGCCGATCCCAAGGCTGCGAGCAAGCTGCTCAAAGAGCAGAAGCAGCTCGATCCCATCATCAAGGCCTACCGGGAATATCAGGACGCCGCGAAGACCATGGCCGACGCGCGCGAACTGATGGACTCCGGCGACCCGGAGCTCAAGGCCCTCTGCCAGGAGGAATTCTCTGCCGCCAAGCAAGACTGCGAGCGGCTGGAACAGGAACTGAAAATTTTGCTGCTCCCGCGCGACCCGAACGACGACAAGAGCGTCATTATGGAGATCCGCGGCGGCGTCGGCGGCGAGGAATCGGCCCTCTTTGCTCACAGCCTCTACCGCATGTATACGATGTACGCGCAGCGGCGTGGCTGGCAGGTCAGCCTGCTCAACTATAACGAGACGGAGCTCGGCGGCGTCAAGGAAGCCGACTTTGAAATTTCGGGTGAGGGAGCCTATTCGCGCCTGAAATTCGAGTCCGGCGTCCACCGCGTCCAGCGCGTTCCGGAGACCGAGTCCGGCGGTCGTGTCCATACCTCAACGGCGACGGTTGCCGTCCTGCCCGAGATGGAGGAGGCCGAGGTCGACCTCCGGCCGGAAGACATCGAGATGCAGGTCTACCGCTCGTCCGGCGCGGGCGGGCAGCACATCAATAAAACGTCCTCCGCCGTGCGCCTCATCCATAAGCCGTCCGGCATTGTTGTGGCCTGTCAGGAGGAGCGCTCGCAGGTGCAAAACCGCGAAAAGTGTATGCAGATGCTCGCCTCCAAGCTCTACGAGATCGAGCAGGAGAAGATCAGCTCCGCCGTCACCAGCGAGCGCCGCAGCCAGGTCGGCACCGGCATGCGCAACGAGCGTATCCGGACGTATAATTTCCCGCAGGGGCGCGTCACCGATCACCGCATCGGCCTCACGCTCTATAAAATCGATTCCATCATGGACGGCGACCTCGACGAACTCATCGACGCCCTCGTCACCGCCGACCAGGCCGAAAAGCTGCAAAACAGTCAGGACGAATGATTTTTGCCGCACCAGAGGCTCCCCTTGATTGCATCAAGGGGATCTGGCGCGCAGCGCCTGAGGGGATTAAGGCTATCCATGTTTCTCTGCACTTCGCTTATGTCCGTAGGGGCGGACGACCCTGTCCGCCCATCCCCGCCGCAGCGGATAGCCCCCCTCTGCGAAGAGGGGGGAAGATATGAAAACTCCCCCAGTCATGCTTCGCATGACAGCCCCCTCTTCGTAGAGGGGCCTTTGGGCTGAAGCTCATTTATTATCAATTAAGAAGGAATTCTATGTGAAAACGATTTATTTCACCGAACCGACAACGGAAAATATCACTGCCGCTGCCGCCATCATTCGAACCGGCGGCCTGCTTGGCATCCCCACCGAGACGGTCTACGGCCTCGGGGCCAACGCCCTGGATGAGACTGCCGTCCTGCATATCTTCGAGGCCAAGGGCCGTCCGCAGGACAACCCCCTCATCATCCACGTTCCGGACGCCTCGTGGCTGGAACGCTATTGCGAAAACGTGCCGGCCAGCGCCTATCGCCTGGCCGAACGCTTCTGGCCCGGCCCGCTGACGATGATTCTCCCGCGCAAGCCCATCGTTCCTCTGCGGACCACCGCCGGGCTGGAGACCGTCGGCGTCCGCTGCCCCAACCATCCCGTCACGCTGGCCATCATCCGCGCGGCGGACGTTCCCATCGCCGCCCCCTCCGGCAATACCTCCGGCCGCCCCAGTCCCACCTGCATCGCAGACATGCGCGAGGACATGGACGGTAAGATCGAGGGCGTCTTCGACGGCGGCCCCTGCTCCGTCGGCGTGGAGTCCACCATTCTGGATCTCACAACCACGCCCCCGCGCCTGCTCCGTCCGGGCGGGCTTCCGCTGGAGGCACTGCAGGAGGTGCTCGGGGAGGTTGCGGTGGACAAGGCTGTGGTCAGTAAGCTTGCCGACGGCGAACATCCCAAAGCGCCCGGCATGAAATACCGCCACTATGCGCCCAAGGCCCCCGTTACGGTTGTCACGGGCGATCCGGAGGCCAGCGCCGACTATCTCCGGGCCCATGTCCGTCCCGGGGACGGCGTGATCTGCTTCTCGGAATTTTGCGGCCGTTTTTCCGACTGTATTGTCCACGACCTCGGCCCCGCCGGCGACAAGTCGGAGCAGGCCCGGCGCGTCTTTGACGCCCTGCGCGAATTCGACCGCGAACAGGTCTGCCAGATCTGGGCGCAGTGCCCCGACGCGGCCGGCCTGGGCTTTGCTGTGGGCAACCGGCTGAAAAAAGCCGCCGGTTTCCACGTTGTTGAGGCCTGAGCATGCGGGTTCTCGGCATCACGGGCCCGACCGGCTGCGGCAAAACGACGCTTCTGCGCGTCATCCAGGCGCACGGCGGCTACACGGTCGACTGCGACGCGCTCTATTATGAGATGCTCCGCGAGAATGCACCGATGCGCGCCGCGCTCATGGAGGCCTTCGGGGACATCTTCCTGCCGGACGGCAGCCTCGACCGGCCAAAGCTCGGCAACCGGGTCTTTTCCGATCCGGCGGCGCTGGACTGCCTCAACGCCATCGTCTATTACCACATGGGGCAGAAAATGCGGGCCCTTCTGGCCGAACAGGCCGGGCAAAGCCGCCCCTATTTCGCCATCGACGCGATCAATCTCATCGAATCCGGCCTCGCCGATCTCTGCGATACGACGGTCGCCGTCCTTGCGCCGAAGGCGCTGCGCCTCGCGCGCATCATGGCCCGCGACGGTATCTCCGAGGACTATGCAAGGCGACGCATTGACGCCCAGAAGCCGGACGAATTTTACCGCAGCCGCTGTAATGATACCCTGGAAAACGCCGGAACACCCGAAGCGTTTGAACAACTCTGTGAACAATGGCTCCAAGCCATAGAATAAGGAGGAATCCCCATGACCCAAGAAGAGCGTAACGCGCTGTTATACAAGCCCCAGAACGGCCTTGACCGCATCAGTGCCGTCGAAGAGGCAGAAATGAACGATTACTGCGAGCAGTACAAGGCATTCCTCGACGTCTCGAAGACCGAGCGCGAATGCGTCGTCTCCGCCATCCGCCTCGCCGAGGCGAAGGGCTTCAAGCCCTACACGCCGGGCATGGCCGTCGCCCCCGGCGATAAGCTCTATTACAACAACCGCGGCAAGGCCATCATGCTTATGATCATCGGCCAGAAGCCGCTCTCCGAAGGCGCAAACATCGGCGCGGCCCACACCGACTCGCCGCGGCTCGACCTCAAGCCCAATCCCCTCTACGAGGATGCCGAGCTGGCCTACCTCAAGACGCACCACTACGGCGGCGTCCGCAAATACCAGTGGGTCACGGTTCCGCTGGAGCTGCACGGCCTCGTCGTCCGCCGCGACGGCAGCGAGGTCTATGTCAAAATCGGCGACGATCCCAAGGATCCGCAGCTCGTCATCAACGATCTGCTGCCGCATCTTGGCCGTGAGCAGGGAAAAAAGCCCCTCAACGAGGCCATTCCGTCGGAAACGCTCAATATCCTCGTCGGCTCCCGCCCGCTCCGCGATGACGACGGTTCTGACCGCGTCAAAGTTGAAGTCCTGCGCCTCCTGAACGAAAAGTACGGCATCACCGAGGAGGACTTCATCTCTGCCGAGCTGGAGGCTGTCCCCGCGGCCAATGCCCGCGATATCGGCTTCGACCGCAGCCTGATCGGTGCCTACGGCCACGACGACCGCGTCTGCGCCTATGCAGAGCTCGCCGCGCTCCTCGCGCTCGACAAGCCCGAAAAGACCGCCGTCTGCATCTTCGCCGACAAGGAAGAGATCGGCTCCGAAGGCGTCTCCGGCATGCAGGGCGACTATTTTGAGTATGTGATGGGTTCTCTCTGCCACAGCCAGGGCGTCGGCCTGCGCGAATGCCTGGCCCATTCCTTCTGCCTCTCCGCCGACGTCACTGCCGCCTACGACCCGAACTTCTCCGAAGTCTATGAGCGCCGCAACTCCGCTTACGCCAACTACGGCATCGGCCTCTGCAAATACACCGGCTCCGGCGGCAAGGGCGGCGCGTCCGACGCCTCCGCCGAGGTTGTCGGCAAAATCCGCAAGCTCTTCAACGACGAGGGCGTCATCTGGCAGATGGCTGAGCTCGGCAAGACCGACGCGGGCGGCGGCGGCACCGTCGCCAAATTCATGGCCAAGCGCAACATCGACACGCTCGACGCCGGTGTTCCCATCCTCTCCATGCACGCCCCCTTCGAGACGGTCGCCAAGCTGGACTGCTACATGACCTATCGCGGAATGAAGGCAATCTTTGAAAAACTTTAAGAGCGGCGGATCTTTTTCCCTGACTCTGCGTTGCCGCTCCTAGACGTACACACGGTACGCCGTCGTCGCGGACGCCTTGATTCAGGAAAAAATCTCCCGCCGCGCGAAGCCGGATCTGCGCCTTGTCCTGGCGGAAAAGCATCGGCGCACAAAGTTAGAACGGCGGATCTTTTTCCCTGACTCTGCGCTGCCGCTCCTGGACGTACACACGGTACGCCGTCGTCACGGGCGCCCTGATTCAGGAAAAATCTCCCGCCGCGCGCGGCGGCAACAGCGCACCAACCGATTTTTCGGGCAACCACCAGTTTCGCGTAAAATCGACGATCCCTCCGACATACAATAGATGTCGGAGGGATTTTTTATGGACTGTTGTTTGGAAACACCGTGCTATTTTTCGTCGCAGCGGCAGGCGGAGTATCTTTGGCGGCTGCGGCGCGAATTTCCGTTTGTCTACATACAGGAACTGACGCAGACGGCCTATGGCCGCCCCATTTATGCACTTCAGATCGGCAGCGGCGACCGCAAGGTGCTCCTCACTGCAGGTCACCACGCCAACGAAGCCATCACAAGCGAGGTGCTCTGGCAGTTTTTATTTCATTGGTGTGAGGCGCTGCGGGACGGCGGGGCGGTCTGCGGCGCAGATGCACTGTCGCTCTATCACGGAGCGATGGTCTATCTCGTCCCGCTGCTTGATCCGGACGGGGCCGACCTGGTTGCGGGCGCCATCGTGCCGGAAACACCGGAATACCGCGCCGCTGCAAAGCTTGCGTCGGCCTATCCGGGCGTGCCGTTTCCGTCCGGCTGGAAGGCCAACCTCTCCGGTGTCGACCTGAATCTCAACTATCCCGCCCGCTGGGAGTTGGCGCGCAGCATCAAAGCATCCGGCGGCGTTTCCGGCCCGGCGCCGCGGGATTATCCCGGCCACCGTCCACTCGACCAGCCGGAGACGGCGGCGCTCGCTGCCTACACGGCCTGCATTCGCCCCGATCTTATGCTTGCGCTGCACACGCAGGGCCGCGTGATTTACCCAGGCCCGAAGGAAGCGGCCCCGGAGGGCAGCGAAGCCCTCGCGCAGAGGCTTGCCGCGGTGTCCGGCTATCAAGTCGAAGAGGTCCCGGCGGAATCCGCCAATGCGGGGTTCAAGGACTGGTTTCTGCAGCGCTTTCATCGCCCGGCCTTTACCGTCGAGTGCGGCCTCGGAGAAAATCCCCTTCCGCCATCCGCGCTGACCGAGCTCTGCCGCGAGCTCTTCCCGCTGCTCACGGCGGCGCTTACTTGGTAATCATCATCGGCCGGCCCCATCGGCAGCCTCCTCCCTGCAAAGAAAACGCCCGGAAGATCCTCAGATCTTCCGGGTATCATTTCGCGTTTTCGCCGCCGCGGTTCAGTCACCCTCCACCATGCGGTATCCAATGCCGGTTTCGGTGAAGATGTACTCCGGCTGCGCGGGATTTTTTTCAATTTTGCGGCGGATATTCGCCATGTTGACGCGCAGGATCTGGTTGTCGTTCCGGGCGCTCGGGCCCCAGAGCTCGCGGATCAGATAGTCGTAGGTGAGCACCTTGCCCGCGTGCAGCCCGAGCAGCGCCACCAGCTTATATTCGTTCTGCGTCAGCCGCACGTCAACGCCCGCCAGGTAGACGCGGTGTTTGTCATAGTCGATGAGCAGGTCGCCGGTCTGAAACTTTCCGGTGTTTGCGAGCTTGTCGTTGCTGGTGAGCGTGCGCGTGTGGCGCAGAGCCGTGCGGATGCGGGCGAGCAGCTCCTCCGTGCCGAAGGGCTTGGTGAGGTAATCATCGGCCCCGGCGTCGAGCGCGGCGACCTTGTCGCGCTCGTGGCTCCGCGCGGAGACCACCACAATCGGCACCTTCGACCACTGGCGTACCGATTTTAAAATCTGCATCCCGTCCATGTCCGGCAGTCCGAGATCGAGGATGATGAGGTCGGGGCAGTGCGAGGCGATCAGCGTGCTGGCCATCGCGCCGTTCTGCACGATCATAACTTCATACTCCCGCGCCTCTAAGATTGCGCGCATGAAGTTAGCAATGGTCTGCTCATCCTCAATAATCAGAATTTTGTCCCGAATTGTCATAGATTTCTTCCTCCAGTGGCAGTGAAAATTGGAATATGGCGCCGCCCAGGGCGCGATTGGCGGCGGCCATGGTGCCGCCGTGGGCCTCGACGATGGTCTTGCAGACCGAAAGGCCGATGCCCATGTTGCGTTTGCCGTCGGCAGACGCTTCCTCCTTGTGGGTAATGGCGCCGGAGAACAGCTGTGGCAGGATTTCGGGCGCGATGCCCGCGCCGTTGTCGGCAACTTCAAAGAGTGCCTCGGTCCCTTTTCTGCGCAGATGCAGCTCGATGCGTGTGGTGGTTTTGCCGTGCAGCGCGGCATTTTCCATCAGATTGATGAGCACTTGTTCGACCAGAATGGCGTCCATCGGAATCATCAGCAGCTCCTCCGGTGCGCGCATGGAAACTGTAATCCCCGGGAAGCGCTTGCGGAATTTCACGCTGGCCGCGCTGAGCACTTCCTCCCCGGCCTCCAGCTCCTTTTGAATGGTGGACGCGCCGGAAATGCGCGTCACCGAGAGCAGATTTTCCACCACGCCGACCAACCACTGCGCTTCGGTGCGGATGTCCGTGAGCAGGGCCATTTTCGTCTCCTCCGGCATACAGTCGCCCGAGTCCAGAATGGCGTTCGCCCCGCCTACGATGCTGGTCAGCGGCGTGCGGATGTCGTGCGAAACGGCGCGGAGCAGATTCCCGCGCACTTTCTCCTTCTCTGCCTCGGCCCGGATCTTTTCCTGCTGCTTGATCTGGGTGGTCAGCGTGCTGACCACAATGGAGACGGCCAACATGACAAGAAACGTCAGCGGATAGCCGGAGATCGTAAAGTTGAAGGCGAAGTAGGGATAGGTAAAAATATAGTTCACGCCCACGACGCCCACGACTGACGCCATCAGGCCGTAAAAATACCCACTTGTAAAGCGCGAAACCAGTACGACAGCCAGTTCAAAGATCAGCGCGACATAGACGTCGGAATCGTCAAACAGCCGAAAAAGAAAGCAGAGCGCCGCCGCCGCGGCCAAAATGCCAGCGCAGACCGCCGTATTTTTCCAGGAAAACGAAAAAAAGCTCTCTGCCGTCAGTCCGCCGACCCGTGCCTTCCGCATCCGCGCGCCTCCCTCTGCCGCATTTTGAAATATAATATCCTAGGGTGTATCTGAAAACTGCCAACGCACCCGGACAGCGGTTCTTTTTGCGCTGTGCGGCGTCACGTTTCCTTGAAATACGTCAGGATTCCTGCGGAAAAAGTGTCTTGCACAGCACGAAAATTCCTCGCTGCCGGTCACATTTTCAGTTTTCAGATACACCCTAGGGAAACGGAATTCAGGTGTAAGGGATGAGAGTATCTTTGATGTAGTTGACATAATCCTCTGCGATCTGCGTGGGCAGGAGAATTTTGACGCGGGGGCCGAAGCTGGCGATCCAGGCGTAGAAGAGCGGGGAGATGTTGACGTCGGCGGTGAGGGTGAAGTGGTCTTTGCCGTCGGGAATGAGCATCACGTCGCGCCCAAAGCGGTCGATGACGACGCCGGCAAGGCTGTTTTCAAAGCGGAGCTTTATGGTCGCGGGGACGCCGTGGAACATACCGAAGACGCTCTTGCCGTATTTGGAAAGGTCGAGCCGGTCAAACTCCGGGCCGAACTGACGCGGCTGGCCGGTCTGCGTGATGGAGGCCATTTTGTCGACGCGGTAGTGCGTGAGTCCGTGGCGCGGGGAGTTGGCGATGAGGTAGTAGTTTTCATCCTCCCAACAGAGCGCATAGGGGCTGGCGGTATATTTGCCGGGACGGTAACGGCGCTCGCCGTGCAGATCCCAGTCAAAATAGCGGAAGGTGATCTGACTGTTTTCGGCGATGGCCTCGTGCAGGCGGTCAACATTATAATAAATGCTCTCGTTCATGGTCTTCACGCGCCCGGCGACTGTCACCTGCCGGCGAAGGGACTTGGCTTCGAAGGAGCTTGTGAGCGTCTCGAGCTTGGCGATGAGCTGAAGGGATTTCTTTTCAGAGAGGAACTTGGAGGATTGTACCGCGTCGACGAGAAGCTTGAGCTCGGGGAGCTCAAAGGCACGGCTGGCGAGGTAATAGCCGCCGCCGGGGCCGCGAAGTTGGACGATATCGAGGCCAAATTCCTGAAGGCATTCCATATCCGAATAGATGCTTTTCCGCTCGGCACAGATGCCTTCCTTGGCAAGCAGATCGATGAGCTCCTGCGCGGTGAGAGGATGGTCGGCATCGGTCTGTGTTTCGAGAATCTGCTTGAGATAGAGCAGCTTGAGCTTTTGGTTTTCCGAACGTGGCATATCGCGAGCCCTCCTTTACACACAGTTTACAACAAAATTCTGTTTGTGGCAAGCAATAATTTTGTAAAATAGTCCTGAAATTTGGATAAATACAGAAATTCTTTTTGTTAAACAACAGGTCTGCAACAATTAACTGATTATTTTTTAAAATTCCCACAGAGAAGCGCAAAAATCTGAACGGAAAATTCAGATACCGTTTCTTGACGTTTCCGGCCGGTTATGGTAATCTTATAAAGAATTTAATCAGAAAATAGTATTAGAACGATCATGGAGAGGGGGCGCACAGGATGGGACAGGGTTCGGACAAGCGGTATTTCAAATGGGGACTCACGGCACTGGTCGTGATTTTCATCAGCATTCTGCTTGTGGTCATCTTTACAAATCTACCGGGCTTCTTCGCGCTTTTGACGTCGATCGGGAAGATTCTTTCGCCGCTGATTACGGGCGTGGTGATCGCATTTTTGCTCAATCCGCTGGTCAATTTTGTGGACTGCCGCTTGGGGCCGATTTTGGAAAAAAAGCTGAAAACGCAGACGGCGAAGAACCTCAGCCGTGCTGCTGGGATTGTGATGGCGCTGATTGTGGCGGGCATTCTGGTGTACGGCTTTTTCGCGATGCTGCTGCCGCAGCTCTATGAGAGCGTGATGAACATCGTGGACAACGCCGGTACATACTTCAACAGCATCGAGACCTGGGCCACGAATATTCTGGAGGACAACCCCGAAATTCAGGGCTATGTGGACAAGGGGCTGGAGCAGCTGCGCGGCTTTATCGAAAACTGGGTGACGACTACGTTCCTCAGCGACATGTCCAAGCTCGTGACGACGGTATCGACGTCGGTATTCGCGGTGATCAAGAGCCTGACAAACTTTATCATCGGTTTGGTGGCGTCGATCTATATGCTCTGGTCGAAGGACACCTTCCGCGCACAGACGAAAAAGATTATGGTTGCCACGATGCGGCCCTCGGCGGCAGACAGGCTGCTTGCGCTCGGGCGCAACGCCTATCGCATCTTCAATGGTTTTATCATCGGCAAGCTCATCGACTCGTCCATCATCGGCGTGCTGTGCTACATCGGCTGTTCGGTGCTGAAGATGCCGTTTACGGCGCTGATCGCGACCATTGTGGGCGTGACGAACATCATCCCGTTCTTTGGGCCGATCATCGGCGCGGTGCCGAGCGGTTTTTTGATTCTGCTGGTCGACCCGCTGAAGGCGTTTTACTTTGTGATTTTTGTGATTGTGCTCCAACAGCTCGACGGCAATGTCATCGGGCCAAAGATTTTGGGCAACACGGTGGGCATTTCGGGCTTTTGGGTGCTGGCGTCGATCACAATTGCGGCGAGCATTTTCGGCTTTGCCGGGATGCTGCTCGGCGTGCCGGTGTTTGCACTGCTGTATGTGATCATTTCGGACAGCGTCAATGCGCGCCTGCGGAAAAAGCAGCATTCGACCGTGACGGAGGACTATCGCGACATTCAGACCGTGGAGGATCTGGTGATGCCGCCGCATGCGCCGCGCGTGGAGCCGGAGCCTGCGAAGGCGGGCGCAAAGCAGGAGGAATCGTAAGAGTTCGGGCGCCTCTCAGAGCTTGAGGGGTGCCCTTTTTGATGTTTGAGGAGTGTGAGGCAATGGAACAGCTCAAGGCCGCGCTCGGCGCGTGGCTGGAGACCTGGCCGGACGGCGGCGCGGGCATGGGGATTTTGCGCTATGTGGCGCCGCTGCTTGCCATTTTGATTGTTGTGCGGTGCGCCGTGTCACTGTTGACGTTCCGGCGGGACGTGGAGGTCTGGGCCTGGCTGACGACGCAGGCAGGAGAGCGCATTCCTGTGACGCACTGGGAAAATCTGCTTGGGCGCGGGCGTGGCAGCGATGTGCTGCTCGAATACCCGACGATCTCGCGGACACACGCGGTTCTGACGCGGTACGACGACGGGAGCTGGTCGATTTTTGACTGCCGTTCGAAATCCGGAACGGAGCTGAACGGTGAGGCGGTGGAGTTTGCCGAGGTGAAATTCGGCGACGTGCTGAGTCTTGGCGGTGTGCAGTTTACGCTGGTGCCGATTACGGCGGAGCAGGAGAAGATTCAGGCAGAGGCGCGGCGGCAGGGCGGAATTCGGGTGATGCCGTCGGTGACGCTGCTGATTTTGACGCTCTTTCAACTTCTGGTTTGCTTCTGCGCGCTGCTCGGCTGCGGGCGGCAGCCGGAGATTCTGCTGGCCTTCGCAGGGCTGATTGCGGTGGAATGGGCGCTGTTTTTCGGGCTGAAGCTCATGCGGCGGCGCGGCTTTGACGTGGAGACGATCGCATTTTTTCTGACGACGATGGGCTTTGCTGTGGTGGCGACAAGCGCGCCGGAGAGTTTACTGAAGGAATTTCTCGCGCTGTGCGCGGGACTTGTGGTGTTTCTCTTCGTGGGCTGGACGCTGCGCGATCTCGATCGGGCAAAGGCGTTCCGGTACCTCGCCTCGGCGGCGGGCATTGGGCTTCTTGCGGTGAATCTGGTGCTTGGAACGGAGAAATTTGGCGCGCGCAACTGGATCCAGCTGGGCGGCGTGTCGTTCCAGCCGTCGGAGCTGGTGAAGATCTGCTTTGTATATGCGGGCGCGTCGACGCTGCACCGGTTGATGGCAAAGCGGAATCTGATCCTTTTTATTGGCTATTCGGCGGCCATCTGCGGATGCCTGGCGTTGATGAACGACTTCGGAACGGCGATTATTTTCTTTGTGACGTTCCTGGTGATCGCGTTTTTGCGCTCCGGCGACGTGGCGACGATTGCGCTGGCCTGCGCGGGCACGGGCTTTGCCGGAGTGCTGGCGCTGCGCTTTAAGCCGTATGCGCTCAAGCGCTTTTCCGCCTGGGGCCACGTCTGGGAAAATGCGCTGACGACCGGCTATTCGCAGACGCGGGCGATGATGTGCATCGCGTCGGGCGGATTGTTCGGCCTCGGCGCGGGTAAGGGATGGCTCCACAATGTCGGCGCGGCGGATACGGACCTTGTGTTCGCGCTGGTCAGTGAGGAATGGGGCCTGATTCTGGCGGTGACATTGGTGGCCGCGATCGCGGTGCTGGCGGTATTTGTGGTGCGGTCGGCCCCGGTGGGGCGGAGTTGCTTCTATACGATCGGCGCGTGCGCGGCGGTGACGATTCTTGTGACACAGGCGATTTTGAATGTGTTTGGCACGGTGGACATCCTGCCGCTGACGGGCGTGACCTTCCCGTTCGTTTCGAACGGCGGATCGAGCATGCTGTGCGTATGGGGGCTGCTGGCGTTCATCAAGGCTGCAGATACGCGGCAGAACGCGAGCTTTGCCATCCGGCTGCCAGGCAGGAAGGGGGCGTGAGCCGTGAAAAAGGTATCCGGACGGGCAATTTTTCCGCTGATCCTGGCAATCGTGCTCCTCGCGGGGACGGCGCTGCTCTGTGTCCGCTATTTTGTAAAAGCAGGGGAGTGGGTCACGTTTTCGGGCAGCCCGCACGTCTATACGGGTGTGAATCTCGACGGCGGCGTCGTGACCGACCGGGACGGCACGCTGCTGCTCGACAGTACGGACGGGCGGAACTATTCCGCCGATGCCGCGACGCGCACGGCGACAATGCACCTGTTGGGTGACCGGTATGGGTACATTCAGGCACCGCTGCTTGGCAGCTTTGCAGACTACATGATCGGCTTTGACAAGATCAACGGTCTCTATGGCGCGGAGGGGACGGAGGCAAAGGCCAGCCTGACGCTGAGCGCTGCCGCGCAGACGGCGGCCTATCAGGCGCTGGGGAGCTATCACGGCACGGTCGGCGTTTACAACTACAAGACCGGAGAGATCCTCTGCGCGGTGACATCGCCGAGCTATGACCCCGACAACATGCCGGACGTTGAGGCCGACACAAGCGGCGCGTATGACGGGGTTTATGTCAACCGTTTTTTCCAGGCGACCTACACGCCCGGCTCGATTTTCAAGATCGTGACGCTTGCCGCTGCGATTGAAACGGTTCCGGATTGGGAGAATCTGACCTTCACCTGCGAGGGGAAGACCATCATCGGCGGGCAGGAGATCATCTGCGAGGGCGTCCACGGGACGATCACGCTGAAGCAGGCGCTGGCGCATTCTTGTAATGTGGCGTTTGGCGAGCTGGCCGGAAAGGTCGGCGCGAAGACGCTGATGGAGTATGCCGGGAAGCTGGGACTGACGGAGAGCTTTGCATGCGACGGCATCCTGGTCAAGGCCGGCACGCTTGCGCTTAAGGACGCAGACACGGGCGACCTCGCCTGGGCGGGCATCGGGCAGTATACCGATCAGGTGAACGCGCTGACGTTTATGCGGGCGATGGGCCGCATCGCGGGCGGCGGAGAGGGCGCGGAGCCGTATCTGATGGCGGAGATCAAGCGCGGGGAGAAGACCGTCTATGCGGCGAAGGCCGAGACGAGCAGCCGTGCGCTCAAGGCCGAGACGGCCGCGAAGCTGACGGAATATCTGCGCAACAATGTGGCCACGATGTACGGCGACTGGCAGTTTGGGGGGCTGAACGTCTGCGCGAAGTCTGGCACGGCGGAGCACGAGGGTGCGGCGGCGGACGCGATGTTCGCAGGCTTCTGCGTGGATGAAGATTATCCGCTGGCGTTTGTGGTGTTCGTGGAAAACGGAGGATCCGGCAGTGCGGTGGCCGCGCCGATTGCGGCAAAGGTTTTACAGGCCTGTGCTGCGGCAATGAACGGATAAATTGGGACTTGACAAACGGCGTAGAATTGTGTATGATAATGGGGCTGTTTCGGGAGTGACATGAAGCAGCCCCGGCTGCAAAGTCGGCGTTTGATACTTGGAGTAGTATCGAAGTGGTCATAACGAGCACGACTGGAAATCGTGTAGGTGTGTTGAGCGCCTCGAGAGTTCGAATCTCTCCTACTCCGCCAAAATCACGGCATCCCATCTGGGATGCCGTGATTTTTTGCGGAGCGGAGAGATTCGAATTAAAAATCGGCACAGTCCGGTGGACTGTGCCTGCCGCCAGTGCAAACACTGGCGGCTTCGCTTATTTTTGCCAACGGCAAAAATGCAAACGAATCTCTCCTGCTCCGCCGTCGCGTCCACCGCCGTGCCAATGTCGAAGGGGAGTCCACAACCGCCCGATTCGTGATTTTGGCGAAGACAAAATGGAAACGAATCTCTCCTATTCCGTCGCTGCAAAAGCACCCTCCACAAAGAGGGGGGAGTTTGGACAGAGATTCTCCCCCAGGCACGGCTCATGCCGCGACAGCCCCCTCTTGATAGAGGGGGCCTTGGGCCGATGAGGGCATCGGCCCCTACAAGGTACAGTGCAAAATCGGAGAAGCGGGCGGACAGAGTCGTCCGCCCCTACAAGCGTGAGCAAAGTGCAGAGGAAGATTGATAGCCTTAATCCCCGCAGACCTCGCTGCGCTCGGCCAAATGCCTGCGGGCATTCCGGGGCGCGGCTCTGATATGCCACCGGCATATCATTCACTCCCACGCCCCGCTTCGCGGCCCTTGATGCAATCAAGGGGAGCCTATCCGCTGCGGCGGGGACGGGGGGAGCGGGCGACCAATGGTCGCCCCTACGTTTGCTGTCAGAAGCGCGATAGAGGACGTTGGAGAGGGATTGGTGCTGTTGACGAAAATGAGGAAAAAACGGAGACTGAATTTGGCGGTTTTTGCAATTGACTTCGCTGATTTAAAGCGATATAATGCACCCATGAACTGCAGAACACCGCGAACGGTTGGGAAAGGAGTTGGGACGACATGATGCAAAGTTGGAATCAGACTGCCGCCTCTGCGTACTCCTATTACTCCTTTACCAAGGTCAGCTTTGCTGGCCTCATTCGTATTGCCCATCGGTCCGAGGGTGTTTTGTGTTTCTGAATGGTTGGAAATGACAAGGCGCTGTCCGGACGGGCGGCGTCTTGTTTTTTTATTTCACAGCAAAAGGAGAAAAAACATCATGAAAAAGAATGTAATCGCAATCCTGCTGGCAGTTTGCATGCTGCTGGCCCTGGCCGCGTGTGCGGCGAAGGCTCCGGCGGCCGATACCGCCTCCGACAACACGGCGGACACCGCCGAACCGGCTGAGACCCCGGCTGCGGACGCCGAGGACACCGCCGAAGAGCCCAGCACCGACGACGGCAAGGTCTACACCGTCGGCATCTGCCAGCTTGTACAGCACGAAGCGCTGGACGCCGCGACACAGGGCTTCAAGGACGCGCTGACCGAGGCGCTGGGCGACAAGGTCGTCTTTGAAGAGCAGAACGCCTCCAACGACATCCCCACCTGCGGCACGATCTGCGGCGGCTTCGCAGCCTCCAATGTCGACCTGATCCTCGCCAACGCGACCCCGGCGCTGCAGGCCGCTGTCTCCGCGACGCAGACCATCCCCATCCTCGGCACTGCCGTCACCGAATACGGTGTGGCGCTGGACATTGACAACTTCAGCGGCACCGTCGGCGGCAACGTCTCCGGTACGTCTGACCTCGCTCCACTTGACCAGCAGGCGCAGATGCTTCTGGAGCTCGTTCCGGACGCAAAGACCGTTGGCATTCTCTACTGCTCCGCAGAGCCCAACTCCGTCTACCAGGCGGACGTTGTGAAGACTGCGCTGGAAGAGGCCGGCGTCACCGTCAATGTCTATACGTTTGCCGACTCCAACGACGTTGCCACGGTTACGGCCACGGCCTGTGACGAGTGCGACGCGCTCTACATCCCGACCGACAACACTGCCGCCTCCTGCACCGAGGCCATCAACAACGTGGCCGAGCCCGCGGGCGTGCCGATCGTGACCGGCGAAGAGGGCATCTGCAAGGGCTGCGGCATCGCGACGCTCTCCATCAACTACTATGACCTCGGCGTGACCACCGGCAAGATGGCTGTCAAGATCCTGACCGGCGAGTCCGACATCTCCGAGATGCCCATTGAGTACTACCAGAACCCCGTGAAGAAGTACATGGCTTCCCGCTGCGAGGCGCTCGGCATCGAGATCCCCGAAGGCTATGAGGCCATTGAGGAGTAATCAACAAGAAGAAATGAGGTTTTCGCTATGAGCCTATCCGCATACTTTGGTTCCCTGAGCGTGCTGAATCTGTTCACCAGAATGCCCGCCGCCGTGGCACAGGGCATTATCTGGGGCCTGATGGCGCTGGGCGTGTTTATCACGTTCCGCGTGCTCGACATCGCCGACCTGACTGTGGACGGCTCGTTCGCGACTGGCGGAGCGGTGGCGGTGATGCTGATGCTGGCAGGCTGGCCCTCCTGGGCGGCGCTGCTGGCGGCCTTCGCGGCCGGTGTGCTGACCGGGTTGGTGACCGGCCTGCTGCACACCAAGCTTGGCATCCCGGCGATTCTTGCCGGCATTCTGACCCAGTTTTCTCTCTACTCCATCAATCTGCGGATTATGGGAAAGGCAAACCAGACGGCGAGCATCAAAAAGTTCGGCATGTTCTGGGAGGGGCCGAAGGGCTTTCTGCTCTCGTCTTCGCAGGTGCCGTTGGCGATTGCGGTGGGCTTCGTGCTCGCGGTCGTCGCGATCGCTCTGCTCTACTGGTACTTCGGCACGGAACAGGGCAGCGCGATGCGTGCCACGGGCTCCAACCCCGCGATGAGCCGCGCGCAGGGCATCCACATTGAGACGCTGAAGGTGATCGGCCTCGGACTTTCAAACGGTATGGTTGCCCTCGCGGGCGGTCTGATGACCCAGTATCAGGGCACGGCGGATGTCAGCATGGGCCGTGGCTCAATCGTCATCGGCCTGGCGGCGATTATCATCGGCGAGGTGCTCTGCGACGCGATTTTCAAAAAGGGCTGCAATTTTGCCGTGCGGCTGGCCTTTGTGATTTTGGGCGGTGTGATCTACTATGTAGTCATGGTGATCATCCTCTGGCTCAAGCTCGATCCGAACGACCTCAAGCTCTTTACGGCCATCATCGTGGCGATCTTCCTTGCTGTGCCGCATCTGCAGGCGCAGGCGAAGAGCTCGTTTGCACATGCCAGAAAACAGGGAAGGGGGCGCAGATGACATGCTGAAGATCGAACATATCTCGAAAACCTTCAACCCCGGCACCATCAACGAAAAAAAGGCACTGCGGGAGCTTAGCCTGGAGCTGGCGGACGGCGATTTTGTCACCGTCATCGGCGGCAACGGTGCGGGCAAGTCCACGCTGCTCAATGCGGTCGCGGGTGTTTGGCCCGTGGACGAGGGTACAATTGAAATTGGCGGCGTGGACGTCACGGCTATGCCGGAATATAAGCGGGCACGTTATATCGGCCGTGTGTTCCAAGATCCCATGATGGGCACGGCGCCGAACATGCAGATCGAAGAGAACCTGGCCCTGGCCTACCGGCGCGGCCAGCGGCGGACGCTCCGCTGGGGCATCACGCAGAGCGAGCGTGCGATGTTCCGGGAACAGCTCTCCACGCTCGGCCTCGGCCTCGAAGACCGGATGACGGCGAAGGTCGGCCTGCTCTCCGGTGGCCAGCGGCAGGCGCTGACGCTGCTGATGGCGGCGCTGCAGACGCCGAAGCTGCTTTTGCTCGACGAGCACACCGCTGCGCTCGACCCCGCGACGGCGGCGAAAGTTCTGGAAATTTCGGACAAGATTGTCCGCGAGGGGAAGCTCACGGCGCTGATGATCACGCATAACATGACCGATGCCATCCGCCACGGCAACCGCCTGATTATGATGGATCGCGGCCGCATCGTCCTTGACATTTCCGGCGAGGACAAACAGAAGCTCACAAAAGCCGACCTGCTTGCCCGGTTTGCCCAGAGCACCGGCACGCAGGAAGAAACCGACGCGGTGCTCCTGTCCTGAAGAACCTGAAAAAGTAATTGAAAGCCGCTCCACAAACATGTTGTGGAGCGGCAGAGACTGCTAAAAACCATAAAAGGCAGTTCCGTGAGAGAGCCGCAGGGGATGGCCCAGGCCAGCTTCTCTTGCCCTTCGGGCAATTCACCTTCAGA
>OIWS01001937.1_pt1 | contig 18531 bp, 18 predicted proteins | sample 1587611 | NCBI WGS metagenome assembly OIWS01 (sample SAMEA3888919, study PRJEB22519) | human gut metagenome | biome: human gut; feature: human-associated habitat; material: faeces | place: Denmark | collected 2010 | reverse complement strand
TCAGCGCAAAAATTCCTCGCTGCCGGTCACATTGGGAGTTGGAAGAATACACCCTGGGATTCCGGTGAAAAAATGTCCTGCCTGGCGCGAAAATTCCTCGCCGCCGGTTGGAAGAAGATACCCGAAGGAATTTGATTCTTAAAAAGGAGACCGCTATGAATCCCATCCTCCTGTTGGCCGCCCTGCTTCCGGCCATCATTCTGTTGATCCGTGTCTATCGCCTTGATCAGATCGAAAAAGAGCCGCGCGGCCTGCTTTTAAAGCTCGTTCTCTTCGGCGCGCTCTCCAGTGTCGTGGCAAGCGCCGCCGAGGCTGGCCTGCTCTATCTGCTCGCTCTTCTCGCACCCCGCAGTGAGCTGGTCTGCCTCCTGCTCGAGAATTTCATTGCCGTCGCCCTCGTCGAAGAACTCTGTAAGCGCTGGCCCGTCCGCCGCTTTGCCTGGAACCATCCCGCCTTCGACTATCGCTTCGACGCCGTGGTCTACTGCGTCTTCTCCGCCCTCGGCTTCGCCGCGCTGGAGAATATCCTCTATGTCGCGCAGTACGGCCTCTCCGTCGCCGTCTCCCGCGCCCTGCTCTCTGTGCCGGGCCACTTCTTTTTCGCAGTCTATATGGGCATCTATCTCGGCGAGGCCAAGCAGGCCGAGCGCGAGGGCGAAGCGTACGAGCGCGTCCGCTTCCTGCGCGCGAGCATCACGGTTCCCGTCCTCCTGCACGGCTTTTGGGACTTTTCCCTCAACGTCAGCTCTCCCTGGATGACCGTTGTGTTCTACGCCTTTGTCCTCATCTTCTTCCTCACGGCCAACCATCGCCTGCGCGCCGCAGCCGACAGCGACGTGCGCCTTTAGATTCACCCGTGGTATTTTTACAAGAATAACGAAAATCGTGAAAAGTTCGCCTTTTCACGATTTTTTGATAATATCGAACAAAAATGAATCTCCCGGTGGAAAAAATCTGGCACTTTTGTTGCAAGCCGCCGCAAAAAACGGTATAATAAACATAACACATTCCGGGCCTCCGCCCGGTGTTCCCAGAGGAAAAGGAGAAGAGTCCCATGGCTGTATTTTTCGTCAATGGAACCGAGGTCGCCACGACCCGTGATCAGAGCCTTCTGCGCTTCCTGCGCGACGGGCTGCACCTGACCAGCGTCAAGGACGGCTGCAGCGAGGGTGCCTGCGGCGCCTGCACCGTCCTCATCGAGGGCGAGCCCTGCCGCGCCTGTACCCCGTCCACCGCCTCCCTCGAGGGCAAGCACATCCTCACGGTCGAGGGCCTCACCGACGAAGAAAAAGCGCTCTATACCTATGCCTACGGCGAAGCCGGCGCGGTGCAGTGCGGCTTCTGCATCCCTGGCATGGTGCTCTGCACCAAGGCCCTGCTCGATCAAAATCCCGACCCCACCGAAAAAGAAATTAAAAACGCCCTGCGCAACAACTATTGCCGCTGCACGGGCTATGTCAAGATCATCGCCGCCGTCAAGCTCGCTGCGAAGCTCAAGCGCGAAGGCACGATCCCCGCGCCGGGCGAAGACGACTGGAAGCTCGGCTCCAGCGTCCACCGCCTCGACGTCGAGGAAAAAGTCCTCGGCACCGGCAAATATCCCGATGACTGGTACATCCCACACATGACCTACGGCTCCGCCGTCCGCGCGAAATATGCCCGCGCGCGCGTCAAGGCCATCGACGCGGGCAAGGCCCTCGCCCTGCCCGGCGTCTACGCGGTTTTGACCGCCGAGGATATCCCCGGCGAAAATAAGGTCGGCCATATCAAGCACGACCAATATACCCTCATTCCCATCGGTGGCCTGACGCACTACCTCGGCGACGCAATCTGTCTCGTCGTCGCCCAGGATCCGGAGACGCTCGAAAAGGCGAAAAAGCTCGTCAAGGTCGACTATGAGGTGCTCCCCGCGGTACATAACCCCTGGGAGGCCGCCGCGGAGGACGCGCCCCGCGTCTTTGATGAAGAGGGCACCAACGTGCAGGCCGCGCGCCACGTTTCCCGCGGCGACGCGGCGGGCGCCATTGCCCGCTCCAAATATGTCATCTCACAGCATTTTGAAACGCCGTGGACCGAGCACGCCTTCCTGGAGCCGGAGTGTGCCGTCGCCTATCGCGATCTCGACGGCGACATCATGCTCCTCACCACCGACCAGTCCGCGCATACCACGCTGCATGAATGCTCGCTGCTGCTCGGCTCCAAGAAGATCAAGGTGCAAAACCAGCTTGTCGGCGGCGGCTTCGGCGGCAAGGAGGATATGTCCGTGCAGCACCACGCCGCGCTCATCACCTATGTAACGGGCCTTCCGGTCAAGGTGAAGCTCAGCCGCGCCGAGTCCCTGCTCATCCACCCGAAGCGTCACCCGTTCTGGATGGACTTCACCATGGGCTGCGACGAAAACGGCATCATCCAGGGCGTCCGTGCCAAGGTCGTGTCCGACACCGGCGCGTTCGCTTCGCTCGGCGGCCCGGTGCTCGAGCGCGCCTGTACCCACGCCGCCGGCCCCTACGCCTACGAGAATTTTGAGATCGAAGGCACCGCCTATTATACCAACAATCCCCCCGCGGGCGCGTTCCGCGGCTTCGGCGTCACGCAGACCTGCTTCGCGGTCGAGACGCTGCTCAATGAAATGGCCGACAAGGTCGGCATTACCCCGTGGGAGATCCGCCTGCGCAACGCCATCCGCCCCGGCGGCGTCCTGCCGAACGGGCAGATCGTCGGCGCGGAGACCGGCCTTGTGGAGACGCTCGAGGCGGTCAAGCCCTATTATGACGCCGCCGTCAAGGCCGGCAAGCCCGTGGGCCTCGCCTGCGCGATGAAAAACGCGGGCGTCGGCGTGGGCCTCCCCGACTACGGGCGCTGCAAGCTGATCGTCGAGGCCGACGAAAAGCTGCACATCTATTCCGGCGCATCCTGCATCGGGCAGGGACTCGGCACCGTCCTCGTCCAGATGACGGTCACCAATACGCCGCTCCGCCGCGATCAGATCGTCTACGAACGCTCCAATACCTGGATCGCGCCGGACTCCGGCGACACCTCCGGCTCTCGCCAGACGATGATCACCGGCGAGGCCTGCCGCCGCGCGTGCGACCTGTTCACCGCCGCGCTCGAGGGCAAAACCATGCACGATCTCATCGGCCGGGAATTCTACGGCGAATATTACGCCAAGACCGATCCCCTCGGTGCAAACAAGCCAAACCCCGTCTCCCATGTGGCCTACGGTTACGCAACGCAGCTGTGCGTTCTGAATCCGAAGACCGGCCGCGTGGAGCAGATGGTCGCCGCGCACGACGTCGGCAAGGCCGTCAACCCGAAATCCTGCGAGGGGCAGATCGAGGGCGGCGTCGTCATGAGCATGGGCTTTGCCCTGCGCGAGCAGTATCCGATCGATGAAAACTGCAAGCCCATCGAAAAATACGGTCAGCTCGGCCTGTTCCGGGCGCATGAGATTCCGGACATCCGTGCCATCGTCATTGATAAGCCGGGCCTCGATGTCGCCTGCGGCGCCATCGGCATCGGCGAGATCACCTCGATTCCCACGGCCCCGGCCATCGCCGACGCCTATTTCCGGCTCGACGGCGAGCGCCGCACCAAGCTGCCGCTGGCAGATACCCCGTATGAAAGGAAGGCGTGAGAAATGGCAAAGCTGAAAAAACCGTCTCCCAAATTTGCCGTCGTCGCCTGCTCCGGCGGCTGCCGCGCGACGGCGGACTGCCAGTATGGCTGCGTCGGCTGCGGCGTGTGCGTGAGCGTCTGTCCGTTCGAGGCCATTGAACTCAATGCCCTCGGCGTCGCCGAGGTGGACTGGACGCGCTGCATCGGCTGCGGCAAATGCGCGAAGGAGTGCCCGCGTGCCGTCATCTCCATCCACGACCGGCTCAATCCCATCGTCGTCAAATGTTCCAACCGCGACGCCGGGAAGCTCGCCCGCCAGATGTGCCAGGTCAGCTGCATCGCCTGCGGCCTCTGTGCCAAGGCCTGCCCGGCCGGTGCCATCACGGTGAAGGACAATCTCTCCGAAATCGACGAGAGCCTCTGCCTGAGCTGCGGCCAGTGCGCGGTCAAGTGCCCGCGCCACGCCATCGTCGATGTCCGCGCCCTCCTCACGCCCCAACATTGGTAACCACACCCCCCTCCCACCCGGAGGGGGTTTCTTCATAACCAAGCCCCGCCGTCCTCGCAACCAGGCTCCCCCTCCGGGGGGAACTGGCGCGCAGCGCCGGAGAGGGGCCTCACTCCAACACCCTCCCTGTGAGCTTCCCGGCGTCACATGCCCCGCATCATACCGCGGGGTATGCCGAAATCCGCTTTCCCTGCGCGTCCGGCTGCGCGGCAATCACATGGATATTCCCAAAGTCTCCCGGGCTGCGTCCGCACCAAAGGCCCCCTCTTATAGAGGGGGCTGTCGCTGCAAGCGACTGGGGGAGAAAGCCCAAAGAATTCCGTCGCAGCTCCGCCTCTCCCGAAATCCGACAAATTCCGCCAACAAAAGTCCGAAAAAACGCCTACCCGCATTTCGTGCCGCACCCCCGCCGCAACGCCTGCCGCGTCTCCGCCGCAGCGCATCCCGCTGCCTTGCCGCTCAAAAAATGCCCTGCACCCGCTGGAAGATCCCGCGCCCTTGCATTTTTCGCAGCTTTCCGCTATACTAGCCCCAGGAAAGCCTGTCAACCCCGCTGGAAAGGAATCAAAATGAAGAAAATTGTTGCAATTTTGCTTGTAATTTCCATGATTCTGGCGTTTTCTGCCTGCAATCATTCTGAACCGACCAAACCGGAGGATCCGAAGGATCAAACCTCGCAGCCAGAGGATCAGACAAAACCGGAGGAACCGGAAACCCCCGAAATTCCGGAAAAACCGGAAGAAAATCAAACTTCTGAGCCGGAAACAGAACCGGATGATACTCCGGAGCAGAACCCGGACCTCCCCCTCGCGCTCTCGTATCAAACCAACCGTTACTACGGCATGTACGACGAGGGGATGAAATGTTATGTCGACTACCCCCGCATCCGCGTCAACGACCCGGAAAAATCGGCCCTTTCTTCCGCGCTGGACACGCTCGACGCGGCGCTCTATCAAAAGGCCTTCGAGATCGGACAGGAACTGACTGCCCTGCCGCAGAGCGAAAACCTGTATTTCGGTGAAATTATTCAATATATCACGAGATCAGATGAAAACAGCCTGAGTTTGCTTTATGAAACTTTTGCAAACGACGGAACGGAAACGCCGGAATGGAACTATCTATCGTACAATTTTGACCCGCAGACCGGCGCTGAACTGACCCTGGAGAACGTCTTTGACGATCCTTCGCGCCTGCCGGATATGCTTGCAACCCGCCTTCAGGAGACCTATCCGGGCGTGGAATTTACGAATCTCTGGCCCGTTCTGTCCTCCGGGACGAGCTGGGAAGAAAATTCAGAAGAAAGTTCGGAAACAGAACCGAAATTTGCTTGGACACTCAGTTATGAGGGTGTAGAGTTCTATTTCTCTCCCGGCCTGATTGCAGAGCAATCTCTCGGCGGCTTCCACGTTACAGTGCGTTATGTCAACGAACCGATTGCCATTTCCGACCGCTTCCAGCAAATTCCGACCGCCTACGCCGAGCTGATGGAGCATCAGTCCGGCCGCCGCCTCGATCTCAACGGCGACAGTGAGCCGGAGAACCTCCTGCTCGAGATTCCGGCAGAGCTAGAAAATGGCGGATGGATTGTAAAAACAATCGATTTGACGGTAAATAACGAGAAAATATCGATAAATTGTCCGGAAAATACAATCCGGGTTCAGGCCTATCTCGTCCATTCGTCCGCGCAGAATTACCTCTATGCCATCTGCACTGACGCTTCCGGCCTCGACTCCCTGCTTGCCATCGCCCTGACCGGCGATTCTGCGGAGCTGTTGCAAACCTATGAGGGCCTTGGCCTTCCCGTAACGGAGCAGGAAGGGGCGTATTGGGTCGAACTTTTGACAAATCCGTCGAATTTCACCCTGCAAACCTGCCTCACCCCCGGCGGCCCAACACAGTCTGCAACGTATTGTGTGGACACGGATGTACGCTTAAAAACACTAAAATAGATAAAATTTCGGAGAATTCAGAACTTATGGATGGAATAAATACGCGCCTCATCGCACTCGACCTTGACGGGACACTGCTCGACTCACAAAAGCGCCTGAGCCCACGAAACCGCGCCGCACTGGAGCGTGCGGCGGCCCGTGGTATTGAAATTGTCCCGACAACAGGACGTTTTTATGCGGGAATGCCCGAATCGGTTCGAACGCTCCCGTTTTTGCACTATATCATCGCCATCAACGGCGCCCAGGTCACCGACCTGACCACTGAGAAAACCCTCTATCGGGCTGAAATCGGCTGGCAGGAAGCAGTTTCGCTCTTGCGCTATCTCGACAAATGGGGTGTACTCTACGACTGCTATGCGCAGGGAAAGGGCTGGATTACGGCAGAAATGCAGGATCGCGTCGACCAATTCGTACACGATCCGATCTATCTCGGCATGATTCTGCGCCTGCGCACGCGGGTGCCGGAGTTGAAGACGTTTTTGACGGAAACGGCCATGGATGTACAGAAGATCCAGGTCTACCCGGGAGACCCGGAAAAGCGCCTCGCGCTGCTCTGCGCCCTGCCGGAGGCTTTTCCGTCGCTGCTTGCCACGTCGTCGATTGCGGAAAATATTGAGATCAATGCCGCAGTGGCAAACAAAGGCCAGGCGCTTCTGGCCCTGGCGGCACATCTGGGGCTGCGGCAGGAGCAGACGCTGGCCTTCGGCGATGGGCTGAATGATGTAACGATGCTGCGCGATGCAGGAACCGGCGTTGCAATGGCCAACGCCGCAGAGGAGATCCGGGCCTGCGCCGATTGCGTGACGGCCAGTTGCGATGAGGATGGCGTAGCACAGTATTTGGAACAATTTTTGCTATAAATACGAAAAAATAAAGACAAAGTCTCCGTATAGATAACTATACGGAGACTTTTACGTTGATGCAGAAAACACGAGGAAAGGGGCCTTTCCGGCAGACTGCAAGGTGCCTGCGGCTGCGGATCGGTCTGCCTCAATTCATTTCTTCGATGTAGTGGACATAGTCGAGGGAGCGGAGCGCCTCGATGATTTCGGCATGCTTTTTGTACTGCTTGAGTTCGGGGCTGGTGATGGTGAAGCTGACGGAGAAGACGCTCAGACCCGAGCCGAGATAGGCAGGGTTGGATTCGATGTCGTCGATCCGGATGCCAAGGGCACGGATGGTAGCCACAAAATCCTGCAATTTTTCTTTGCAGGTCAGCTCAAGATGCACCTCAAAGTGGTTGGAGCGGTCTTTCAGATATTTCTCCAGCCGGGGGAACCAGGAGACCGTGAGCAGCAGGGCCGCAAAGGCTGCGAGTGAGAGGACGTATGCCCCGCTGCCGAGCGCGACACCAAGCAACCCGCAGGCCCAGAGGGCGGTTGAGGTAGTGAGGCCCTTGATCTGATTTTTGGAGCTGAAGAGGATGGAGTTACAGCTCAGAATTGCCATGCCGATGATGGCCGATGCGGAGAGCAGCGGCAGCTTGTCACCGGGGAGCGCCTGATCGAGCAGGGCGGCGGCACAGCCCGCAAGGCAGACAAGCATAAAGGTACGAAGTCCTGCGGAATGGCGTTTGCTCGAGCGCTCCCAGCCGATCACAGCGGCAAGCAGAGTGGCAAGAGCGATGCGGAATACGGCACACCACGGGCCGGGTGCGGCACTCCATGCGCCAAGCAAGCGGGCGAGGGGATCGGATGCAAAGAAGTTCATTTCCGTTACCTCCTGAAAAATGGACTGCGCCGCTGCGGGCGCTGGGCGGCAAGAAGCTGCTCTTCAGCGGCCTCCAGAAATGCGGATTCCTCCTCCGAGAGGGAGGCGGCGCGCTGAGGCAGCTCGGATTGAATTTTGGCGATGCGCTCGGTGAGGAGCTGAACCGGCGTTTTGGTTTCGCCGGATGCGGTTTCAGCGGGGACGTCGGCCAGATCTTCGAGCCGGGTGGAATAGGAGCCGGAGAGATAGAGCGAGAGCTTGGCGCAGCCGGGGCCGACCAGCTCGTAGAGCACGCTGGAAGAGAGAATGATCGTCTGCAGCGCCTGCCCGGTCTCGCCGCCGAGCGTCCGGGCGCCGAGCGCGGCCAGGCCGATGGCGACGCCTGCCTGCGGAACGAGCGCAAGGCCGAGGAAATCGCGCACCTTCTGCGGCTTTTTTACCAGCCAGCAGCCGAGCCAGGCCCCGAGATATTTGCCGAGGATGCGGACGAAGAAATAGCTCACGCCGACGGTCAGCAGCGGCACGCCGAGGCCGGCAGCAGAGGAGGAGAAAAGCGTATCAAGCCGGAAGGACATGCCGGAACGCACAAAAAAGAGCAGCAGGATGGGCGGGCTGAAGTAGTTCAGCTGCTTGAAGAGCTTGTCATTGTCTGCAATGTTGGTATAGACCGTGCCCATGGACATGCAGCCGAGCAGCGGCGAGACACCAAGCAGGGCACAAACCCCGCAGAACGCGAAGAGCAGGGCGACGGCGATGATGAGCTTGTTGTCGGTTGAACGTTTTTGCGGCATGAGCAGCTTCATCACAAGGCCGAAGAGGCCGCCGAGCAGCAGCACACCGAGATTTGTGAGCAGGGGGAGGACCAGCGTTTCGAACGAAAAGCCGTGGCCGCCGGACTGCGCCGCGAGGGCCACCGAGATGGCCAGCGAATAGAGAATGAGGCCGACCACATCATCCAGCGCGACGACCTGCAGCAGGGTGTTGACAAAATCGCCCTTTGCGCCGGTCTGCCGGATGGTCATCATGGTGGAGGCCGGGGCCGTTGCTGAGGCCAGCGCCGCGAGCACGACGGAGAACGGCAGCGGCAGGCGCAGCACCCAATAAGTCAGCACAAAGATGAGGACAGAGGCGAGCGAGGCCTCGAGAATCGTGATCCAGACAACCTTCCAGCCGTTCTTTTTCAACACGGAGAGCTTGAAGAATTCGCCGGTGGAAAATGCGATGAAGGCCAGGGCAACATCGGATAAAAAGTCCATGCCGTCGATGATATAGTCCGGGACAAGGTTCAGGCAGAAGGGGCCGAGGAGGATGCCGGCGAGGATGTAGGCTGTGACATTCGGCAGGCGGAGCAGTTTGGTGAGGCGCGTCATGGAAAAGCCGAAAAAGAGCATCAGCGCGACGCAGATGATCACGGCCGCGACGGGCTGCGCCGAGGCGATCAGGGCGGAGAGGGAGGACATGGGCGGACGCTCCTTTCAGACTTCGGATTTTAATATAGTATAGCATATGTCGGAGGGAAAGGCAAATATGTGGGGCAGCGGCGGCTGGCAAGGGCGCATATGCCTGCTGCCCGCGAAAAACGCGCCGGAGCGCACAGCGAGGCGCCGCCGTTTCCGGGGATCGGCGGCACGGGCCGGGTGGAGCCGCCCATGGATGGGGGATTTGGCGGACGCTGGGGCATCCGGGGGAGCGTGTGCGCCCTTGCCGGGCGAGGCGGCAGTGAATTATTATGCAAAACATACAGAGGAAAAACGTGGAGGGCAAGGGAAAGCCGGCAAAAGCAACAAAATTCATAAATTGTGTATAAAACGTGAATATTCCCTTGACAAACGTGAATATTGCTGTATAATAAGCGCATAAACAAACACATGCCACAACCTGAACGGAGGAAAATGGATATGGATAAGAAGGAAATCAAGAAAATCGTTTTGGCATATTCGGGCGGCCTGGATACGTCGATCATCATTCCCTGGCTGAAGGAGAATTACAACAATCCCGAGATCATCGCTGTGGCCGGCAACGTCGGTCAGGCCGACGAGCTGGAAGGTCTGGAAGAGAAGGCAATTAAGACCGGTGCCAGCAAGCTGATCGTGGCCGATCTGGTCGACGAGATGGTCGACGATGTCATCGTTCCGGCCATGAAGATGGACGCCAAGTATGAGACGTATCTGCTCGGCACCGCCTTTGCCCGCCCGGTCATCGGCAAGAAACTGGCCGAGATCGCCATCGCCGAGGGTGCAGACGCCATCGCGCACGGCGCAACCGGCAAGGGCAACGATCAGGTTCGCTTCGAGCTGGCCATCAAGCGCTTTGCACCGGATATGAAGATCATCGCGCCGTGGCGGGAGTGGGAAATCAAGTCCAGAGACGAGGAAATCGACTATGCCGAGGCGCACCATGTGCCGCTGAAGATCAGCCGTGAGACGAACTATTCCAAGGACAAGAACCTCTGGCACCTGAGCCACGAGGGCCTCGACCTCGAAAATCCCGCCAATGAGCCGGATTATGACAAGCCCGGCTTCCTGGAGATGGGCGTCTCCCCGATGCAGGCGCCCGACAAACCCACCTATGTCACCATCGATTTTGAGGCCGGCGCGCCGGTCGCGCTCGACGGCGAGAAGATGAAGGCCAGCAAGATCATCAAGAAGCTGAACGCCATCGGCGGCGCCAACGGCATCGGCATCATCGACATCGTCGAGAACCGGCTGATCGGCATGAAGGATCGCGGTGTCTATGAGACGCCGGGCGGCTCCATCCTCTACTTCGCGCATGAGCAGCTCGAAATGCTGACGGTCGACAAGGACACGCTGCATGAGAAAAAGAAGCTGGCCGTCGTGATGGCGGATCAGATTTACAACGGCAAGTGGTATTCCGCGCTGACCAACGCGCTTGTCGCCTTTGCCAACGAATCCAACAAGTATGTCACCGGCTCGGTCAAGCTGAAGCTCTACAAGGGCAACATCATCCCCGCCGGAACGACAAGCCCCTATTCGCTCTACAGCGAAGAACTGGTTACCTTCGGCGAGAGCGACTATGACCAGGCACAGGCCGCCGGCTTCATCAACATCTGGGGCCTGCCGACGCAGGTTGAGGCTTTGAGAGAACAAGGCAAACTTTAATGATAGAACACAGGGAAAGCTCTGATGAGATCCTTGAGAGCATTTGCCGAGAGATTTTGTCTCAAGGCAAGATTTGAAAAACGCAGACATCCTTTGTGGATTTCAAGTTTTTCAAACCGCAGCATTGGGGCAAAAGATCCGGCGAAGGCCGAAAAGGAACTCTTCAGAGGTTTCCCAGAAAAGGAAGTGACTGAGCGTGGCAAAACTATGGGCCGGGCGGACCGACGGACAGACCGACCGGCTGGCGGATGATTTCAATTCGTCCATTGGCTTTGACTGCCGGATGTACCGGCAGGATATTACCGGCAGCATGGCACACGCCGCCATGCTCGGCGCAACCGGTATCCTGCCAAAGCCCGACGCCGACACGTTGATCGACGGGCTGCAGGGGATTCTGGACGATCTGGACTCCGGCAAGCTGCAATTCGACCCCGCGTGCGAGGATATCCATATGTTTGTCGAGCAGGTGCTGACCGAACGGCTCGGCGATATGGGCAAAAAGCTGCACACCGCGCGCAGCCGGAACGATCAGGTTGCGCTGGATCTTCGGATGTACCTCCGGGAGCAGTGTGATGCGGCGGCCGGGCAGGTGAAAACGCTCATTGAGGCACTCACGGCCCGGGCCGGGGAATACAAGGACGCCATCATGCCGGGCTATACGCACCTGCAGCGGGCACAGCCCGTGACCTTTGGCCATCACCTGATGGCCTACGCAATGATGCTGCTGCGCGACCTCGGGCGGCTCGGCGATGCACGGCGACGAATGAACCAGAGCCCCATCGGCTGCTGCGCCCTTGCCGGGACAACCTATCCCACCGACCGCAATATGGAGGCGGAGGCACTTGGCTTTGACGGCATCTGCCGCAATTCGCTTGACGGCGTTTCAGATCGCGACTTCTGCGTGGAATTTTTGAGCGCGGCGGCGATTTTGATGATGCACCTGTCACGCCTTTCCGAGGAGATCATCCTCTGGACAAGCTGGGAATTTGGCTTTGTGACGCTCTCGGATGCGTACACGACGGGTTCGTCCATCATGCCGCAGAAGAAAAACTCCGACATGGCAGAGCTCATCCGCGGCAAGACCGGCCGTGTCTACGGCGATCTCGTCGGGATGCTGACGGTGCTCAAGGGCCTCCCAATGGCCTACAACAAGGACATGCAGGAGGACAAGGAGGGGGTCTTCGATGCCTGCGACACCCTCTCAATGTGTCTGCCGGTGATGACCGGGATGATCGCAACGATGCAGGCCAAGCCCGACGTGATGCGAAGGGCCGCACAGCACGGATTTCTCAATGCGACGGATCTGGCCGACTATCTGGTACGCAAGGGCCTTCCGTTTCGAAGTGCGTATAAAATCTCGGGCGCCATCGTCGGCGCGTGCGTGAAATCCGGCACGATTTTGGAAGACATTCCGTTGGAAACCTATCAACAATACAGCGAGCTGTTCGGCGAAGACCTCTATGAGGCCATCGACCTCGATACCTGCCTGAAAAAGCGCATGAGCGAGGGCGGCCCGGCCAGAGTGCAGGAACAGATCGATTTTGTGAAAGAATCCCTGAAAGGAGCTTATACCATATGAAAAAGATACTTGCACTTGCGCTTGCGGCGCTGATGATCTGCGCGATATTCACCGGCTGCGGCGAAAAGGGCACGACGCTCAAGAGCGTCCAGAAGGCCGGAAAGCTCACCATCGCAACCAGCCCCGATTTTCCCCCGTTTGAATCCCTCGGCGACAACAACGAGGTCGTCGGCATTGAAATTGACGTCCTGAATCTCATCTGTGAGAAGCTCGGCGTGACGCTCGAGATCAACCAGATGGACTTTGACTCCGTGCTCCCCGGCGTACAGGCCGGCAAGTTTGATGTCGGCGTGTCCGGCATCTCCGTGACCGAAAAGCGGCAGAAGAATGTCCTGTTCACCGATCCCTACTGCCTCGCGGCGCAGGCCATCGTCGTGACCGAGGGCAGCCCCATCACCTGCAAGGCCGACCTTGAGGGCAAGAAAGTCTCCGTTCAGACCGGCACGACCGCCGAGAGCTTCTGCATGGACGGCGGCTACGACGTCAGTTCCTTCGCAGCCAACAGCGATGCGCAGTCGGCGCTGACGAGCGGTAAGGTCGACGCCTGGGTCATCGACGACCTGACGGCGGCCGACATGGTCAAGGTTTACAACGCGGCGGGCGGCGACCAGCTCGTCATCCTGGGCGAAGCCATGACCACCGAGCCTTACGCCTTCGCCTTTGCCTTCGGCAGCGAGGATCTCGTCGCCGAGATCAACACGATCCTGAACGGCCTCGTGGCCGACGGCACGATCGCATCCATCTTTGAGAAGTACGACGCACCTTATACTTCCCCTGAAAACCAGTGATTTTAGAAACAGGAAAGGGTCAGGAGCGAAGCTCCTGACCCTCGATCCGAGAGAGGAGGCGTTTGCATGACGTTTTTCACCAATTGGCTGCAAAAACTCCATGAGACGTTCATTGAAACCCAATATTGGAAGATGATGGTGGAGGGCTTCGGCAACACCATCCTCATTACGCTCGGTGCGTTGGCGATCGGCGTGGTCATCGGCACGCTGATTGCCGTCGTCAAATACTGCGCCGAGGATACGAAGGCCTTAAAGCCGCTTGCGTGGCTCTGCGACATCTATGTCACGGTGATCCGCGGCGTGCCGGTGGTCGTGCTGCTGCTCATTTTCTACTTCATCATCATGACAAGCGCCGAGGGCATCGCGGTCGGCATCCTGACATTTGGCATCAATTCCGGCGCGTATATGGCGGAGCTCATCCGCGGCGGCATCAACTCGGTCGACCGCGGCCAGATGGAAGCGGGGCGGAGTCTCGGCATGTCGAAGCTGCAGGCCATGCGCAAGATCATCTTTCCACAGGCGCTTCGCTACATTCTGCCCGCCATCGGCAACGAACTGATTGCCCTGTTGAAAGAGACGGCGGTCGCGGGCTATGTCGCCGTCGTCGACCTGACCCGCGCGGGCAACCTTGTCCGGAATAACACCTACGATGCGGTCAACCCGCTGCTCATCGTCGCGGCGACGTATCTGATCCTGGTCGTGGCGCTGACGAAGCTGCTCGGCTCGTTTGAAAGGAGGCTGTCGAACCGTGATCACCGTAAGTAATCTCTGTAAATCGTTTGGCGGCCTCGAAGTCTTGAAGGGCGTGAACGTCGAGATCGACAAAGGCGACGTCATCTGCGTCATCGGCCCGTCCGGCTCCGGCAAGTCGACGTTCCTGCGCTGTTTGAACCTGCTTGAAACGCCGACCTCCGGCAGCATCCTGTTCGAAGGCGACGAGCTGACCGATAAGAAAATTGACCTCAATAAGCACCGCCAGAAGATGGGCATGGTCTTCCAGCAATTCAACCTGTTCCCGCATATGACCGTGCTCGACAACCTCACCTGCGCGCCCATCATGCTGAAAAAAACGCCAAAGGCCGAGGCCGAGCAGAAGGCGATGGATCTGCTGGCCCGTGTCGGCCTGGCCGACCGCGCGGATGCCTGGCCCAATCAGCTCTCCGGCGGGCAGAAGCAGCGCGTTGCCATCGTGCGCGCGCTCTGCATGGAGCCGGATGTGATGCTCTTCGATGAGCCGACCTCCGCGCTCGACCCCGAGATGGTCGGCGAAGTGCTCGACGTCATGAAAGAATTGGCCAAGAGCGGCATGACGATGGTCGTCGTGACGCATGAGATGGGCTTCGCCCGCGAGGTTGCCAGCCGGGTGCTGTTCCTCGACGACGGCGTGATCGCAGAGCAGGGGACACCCGAGGATATTTTCGGCGCGCCGAAGTGCGAACGCCTGCAATCGTTCCTCGCAAAAGTATTGTAATACTATTTTCTGATTAAATTCTTAATCAGAAAGGTTCCGCCTTTGGCGTAACCGATTCCGCGATTTTGATAAAATCACGGAATCTCGTCTCATAATGATCTTCATATTAAAAACTTCCATTCCATGAATGAAAGTTTTTAATTGAATATCAGTATAATAGGGGAGAATGTCATGAATCCGCTTTATCAAAAGAATTTTCTGAAGCTGCTGGACTTTACTCCGGCGGAAATTTCGAAGCTGCTTGTGTTGGCGGCGAAGCTGAAGGCCGAGAAAAAGGCCGGCATTCCGCATCCGCTCTGCACGGGCAAAAATGTCGCGTTGATCTTTGAGAAAACATCCACGAGGACGCGCTGCGCGTTCGAAGTGGCCGCCGCGGACCTTGGCATGCACCCGGTCTACCTCGATCCCTCCGGCTCGCAGATCGGCAAGAAGGAATCCATCGCCGACACGGCGCGGGTTCTCGGCCGGATGTTTGACGGCATTGAATACCGCGGCTTCGGGCAGGAAATTGTAGAAGATCTCGCAAAATTCGCGGGCGTCCCGGTCTGGAACGGCCTGACGAATGAGTTCCACCCGACGCAGATTCTGGCGGATTTTCTGACAATCCAGGAGCATTTCGGCGATCTCAAGGGCAAAAAGCTCGTCTACATGGGCGATGCGCGCTATAACATGGGCAACTCGCTGATGGTCGGCTGCGCGAAGATGGGCATGCACTTCGTCGCCTGTGCGCCGGAGGCCTATTTCCCCGGAAAAGCGCTGATGGAGAGCTGCCAAAAGATCGCGGCGGAGACCGGCGCAACGCTCGAGTTCCATTCCGATGTCGCCTCCGCTGTTCAGGGCGCGCACGTCATCTATACCGACGTCTGGGTTTCGATGGGGGAACCGGACGAGGTCTGGAAGCAGCGCATCGACGACCTTCTGCCCTACCAGGTGAATGCCAAGGCCATGGCGCTGGCCGGAGCGCAGTGCAAGTTCATGCACTGCCTGCCCGCCTTCCACGACCTAGGCACCGGCATCGGCCAGAAAATCCACGAAAAATATGGCCTTAAGGCCATGGAGGTCACGGATGAGGTCTTCGAAAGCGATGCGTCCATCGTCTTCGATGAGGCCGAAAACCGGATGCACACGATCAAGGCCGTCATGGCCGCGACGCTCTGCAAGGAGCTACCCGTATTGGAGATTGTCAAAAAACTATAAAATGCAGTTCTGCAACAGAGCAGCGGGGATAGAGTGAAAGGGGCAAAAAGCCCCTTTCGCGTTCAATCAAGCAGTTTTCTGAACTTTTCAAGTTCAGAAAACTGGACAAAGCAGCGGGGCAAAAAGACTTTTTCGACACGCTGCAATACGGGCAGCTGCATTTGGCAGCTGCCCGTATTGTTTTCCGGAACCGGGGTGCACCTTCCCGAGGCGCGCGGGAAAGGGGCTGCGGCGCAGCCGGATCCGCGCTTTACTTTCTTCCGGTGGAGCCGAAGCCGCCGCGGTCGGTGGCCAAGAGTTCGTCGCACTCTTCAAATTCAATCGGCGGCTGGGTTTCGTAGATGCGGAACTGGCAGATGCGGTCGCCCTTTTCCAGGACGGTGTCGCGCGTGGCGTAGACGGGGAGCTTCCACTCGTCGTTTGTACCGCAATAGCTGTTGTCGATGACGCCGACGGAGTTGGCCTGCAGAATGCCCCAGCGCTTAAAGGTGGAGCTGCGCGGGGCGGTGCGGGCCTCATAGCCGGCGGGCAGCTGCATCGAGACGCCGAGTGGGATCAAGGCAAAGTCGCCCGCATGGAGCTCCATGGTCTGGGCACAATAGAGGTCGATCCAGTCTCCCTTTTCGGTGATCTTCAGGCGTGGGGCGTCGTCGGAAAAATAGTGGATTTTGATTTTCGGCATGATGATCTCCTCCTTACTGCGCCTCGTCCCAGAGGACAACGGCACCGGTTTGCAGTGTTTTGGGGATGTCGATGAGGCGCTGGTTGCTCGAGCCGCGGAAGCGCAGCGAAAGATTCTTTTTTGCCGCCACGAACGGCCCGTCGACGAGCACATCGAGGCCCGCAAGCAGCGCATCCGTCACCTCCGGCAGCTGCGGAAGAGTTTGACCATAGACATAGCCGGTGAAGGCCCAGATGGATTTTTCGGGGAAGGCGGCGCGGATCTTCCGCGTCAGGGCCAGAAGACCGGGCTGGTTGCGCGGGTCAAAGGGTTCGCCGCCGAGATAGGTGATGCCGCGGATATAGTCCGGGGCCAGGAGCGAGAGAATGTGCTCCATGACGGCCTCGTCAAACGGCTCACCGTAGTCAAAATCCCAGGCTTCGGGGTTGAAGCAGTCTTTGCAGTGATGGGTACAGCCGGAGACGAACAGGCTCACGCGCACGCCGGGGCCGTTGGCAATGTCCCAGGGCTTGATGGTTGCGTAATTCATAGAAAACTCCCTTGACAATCGGATATAATTTGATAAAATGTTGATTCTGGAAAGGGGCGAGGGACGATGGAGACGCAGGGCAGGGTTTTGCATGAGCTGCTGAAAATGGGAGAGATGCTGCTGCTCTGCGGGGCGGAGATCAACCGCGTGGAGGACACCATGACGCGCCTCGGGCGTGCCTACGGCGCAGAGCGGGTCGATATCTTCGTGATTACGTCGGACATTGTCCTCACGGTGCGCTTCCTGAGCGGCGAGGAGCTGACCCAGACGCGGCGCATCACACGCAGCCCCGCAACGGACTACCAAAAGCTGGAGGCGCTCAACGCTCTCAGCCGTCAGGCCTGTGCCGCGCCGCTTCCCGTGGACGCGCTGCATGAGGCGCTCCGCCGGATCGACGGCACGCAGCCGCGCCGGCTGCAGAGCTATCTTGGAAGCATCCTGACTGCCGTCGGCTTTACGCTGTTTTTGGGCGGCGGGCTTGCGGATGCGCTGTTTGCCGGGTTTGTCGGGGCAATGGTGGGCTGGATGCAGCAAAAGGTGCTGCCGATCTTTCGAAACGGAGCATATTTTCAGCTGCTCACCGGTCTGCTTGCCGGGGCGGTCATCTGCCTGGCCGGGAAGGTGGCGGGGGTCTTTGCGGTGGATCGCATTTCCATCGGTGTCATCATGCTGCTCATTCCCGGCGCGGCGCTGACGAACGCGGTGCGGGATATGCTGGTCGGCCATACGATCTCGGGCCTTCTGCGGCTGGCGGAGTCGCTGATCCTGGCGCTCATGCTGGCGATTGGATTTGCCAGCGCGATGTATTTGTTTGGAGCGTGAAGCGGATGGGAAAGAGTCTGATTTTTGCGTTGCTGGCGACGTTCGGCTATGCACTGCTGGTCAATGTGCCGCGGCGGCTTTGGCTGCCGGCGGCGTTTGGCGGGATGCTCAGCTGGGGCGTCTATCTGCTTTTGAAAGAGGAAATTTCGAGCACGTTTTATCTGCTGGTGCTGGTGGGGGCCGCGGCTGCGGCGTATTCCGAGCTGGGGGCCAAGCTGGCCCGTGCCCCGGCCACGATCTTCCTCATCCCGGCGCTCATCCCGCTGGTACCGGGCGGGTATGTCTATTATATGATGTCGGCGCTGGTGCAAAACGCGCTGCCGGAGATGTGGCACTATCTGCAGCTCACGGCGCAGTGGGCGCTGGGGCTGGCAGCGGGGATCGGCCTCATCGCCGTGGGCCATCAGCTGCTGCACCAGCTGCTGCGCCGGCATGCGGCTTGAGATACCCTGATTATACAAAAATCGACGGGAGAATGCAAGGTGCGGCCCGGGCCGGGGACGGCAAAAAACCGCAGGGAAAAGATCGTTTGACACAAGAAGCGCCGGAGGGCGCCGCGGCT
>OIWS01001935.1_pt1 | contig 18552 bp, 23 predicted proteins | sample 1587611 | NCBI WGS metagenome assembly OIWS01 (sample SAMEA3888919, study PRJEB22519) | human gut metagenome | biome: human gut; feature: human-associated habitat; material: faeces | place: Denmark | collected 2010 | reverse complement strand
GTGCGGGCTGCAAGCTGGCGCTGTCTATCGCCACCAACACCACCGTGCTGTGCATGCTGTACGGCTGCATGATGGGCAACTACGACGGCCTGTACCTGCCCATGATGGTGCTGGGCTATGTGTTCAGCGTGCCCTTCTTCCTGCTCACCGTCCGCACCAGCCAGAAGCAGGGCCAGAAAGCCAGCCTGATGAAGTATGTCTCCGTGGCGTTCCTCTGCTACATCGGCGTGCTGGTGCTGCTGTTGCTCTGGGGCAAGAGCGATGCGTTCACCCTGTCCATCATGGGCGAGAACGGCCTGTCCATCAATCTGTACACCATCCTGTTCATCGCGTTCTTCGGCATCGGCTATGGCGCTTACTACGCAACGGCTGATATGCCCATCCCCATGGTGGCCGACTGCTCCGACTACGAGACCTACCGCTCCGGCAACTACATCCCGGGCATCATGGGCACCCTGTTCAGCCTGGTGGACAAGCTGGTCTCCAGCCTGTCCGCTACCGTTGTGGGTGTTGCAGTCAGCTTCATCGGCCTCGAAAGCCTGCCCACCCAGTACGACCCCTACACCCCCGGCATGAACCGGGTGGTCATCGTGCTGTTCTGCATCATCCCCATGGTGGCATGGGCTGCCACCCTCATCGCCATGAAAGGCTACAGCCTGACCGGCGAGAAGATGAAGGAGATCCAGGCTGTCAACGCCTGCCGCCGCGACGCCGTGGCCAACGGTATGAAGCTGGAGGACGCCATGACCAAGTGGCAGACCCTCGACCAGCTGCCAGCCGAGTACCGCGGCTGAGGGCTGACCCCTTGAGCTCATAAAACCAGAAAGGCACCGCGCTCTGCTTCCCGGAAACGGGGAGGGGCGCGGTGCTTTTTGGTTCAGCTTGCACTTTGCCCGCAAAAACACTATACTAAAGAAAATGCGAAACGGAGAAAACAGCGGGGAGGGAAGAAGATGGCAGAGCAACGGGTGCGGGGACTTTCGCTGCGGCGGAAAGTGACCGGCTGGCTGGGGGCGATTCTGGCCGTGACGCTGGTGTCCATCGGGATGGCTACCGCTGTGGGGCGGTGGACCAGCACCGCCTTTGACGCGATGCTGGCCGATAACAGCGCCTGTTACACCGTGCAGGATGCGCTGGCGGCGGAGACCAAGGCGTTCTCCCGGATGGTGCGGGAGCCCTCGCAGGAGAACACGGAGGAGTATCAGACGGCCTGCGAGATCACCGAAGCCAGCCTGGCGGAGCTGCCCTTTGATTATGAAAAGATCGGCGAGGACCGCTACGCCCGCACCTGGAACCTGCTGCAGGGCTATGCGGGCTACCAGAAGTACCGGGACGCCTTTTTGCAGATGACCCCGGCGGCGGATACCTATGTGGACCAGATGTACCGGGTGATGGAATTGCAGGATTACCTCTCCGAGTACGCCCTCCGGCTGACGCAGGCCACGTTGGAGCAGGAGAACGCCGCTTACAGTGCACAGGCCGACCAGCTGGAGCAGCTGCCCTGGGTGTATCTGGGGCTGTTCCTTATGGCGCTGGCATTGATGCTGGTGCTGCTGGATATGCTGTCCCGGGCCGTGGTGCGGCCCCTGCTGGCGCTGGCGCGGGCTTCCCGCAGCATCGCGGACAACGATTTTTCCGGGCAGGATCTGCCGGTCCACAGCCAGGATGAGGTGGGGCGGCTGACCGGGACGTTCAACCAGATGAAGCACGCCATGCAGGAGCATCTGGCTACCCTGAACGCCCTCCACCGGGAGGAAGTGCGGAATCTGGCTCTGGAAAAAGACCTGGATCACACCCGAATGGAGATGCTCAAGAGCCAGGTGAACCCGCATTTCCTCTTCAATACCCTGAACATGATCTCCTGCATGGCCCGGCTGGAAGACGCCGAGACCACAGACAAGATGATCGTCAGCCTGGGCAACCTGTTCCGGCACAACCTGCGCACCAAGCAGCAGGAGGTGACGCTGGAAGAGGAGCTGGACGGGCTGGAAGATTACATCTACCTCCAGCAGATGCGGTTTGATGGACGCATTACCGTGGAAAAGCAGATCTTGGTAGACCCGGCGCGGGCGCGGCTGCCGTCGTTTACATTGCAGCCCGTCATTGAGAACGCGTTCTCCCACGGGCTGAAAGCCTGCGAGGAGGGCGGGCGCGTCCTGCTGCGGGTCTGGCGGCAGGGGAGAATGCTGTACGTTACCGTGGCCGACAACGGCAAAGGAATGACGGAAGAGGAACTTGCCGCTCTGAGCGAAAAAATGCGGCAGAGCGAACAGACCGGAAAGAGCATCGGCCTGGGAAATATCTTCCGGCGGGTGTCCATGCTCTACCCGGATACCGGAAAAATGCAGGTGTTCAGCCGGGCGGGGCATGGCACCGTCATCCGGTTTGAGATCCCTCAGGGAGAAGAGGAGGAACGGGCATGAAGTGCAAGTTGCTGGTGGCGGAGGATGAGCTGATCGAGCGGAAAGTCCTCTGCAAGACGCTGCAAAAGTATCTGGGCGACCTGATTGTCCTGTACGAGGCCCGCAACGGACGGGAGGCGCTGGAGCTGTTTGCCCGGGAGGCCCCGCAGGTGGTCATCCTGGACATTGAGATGCCCGGCTACACCGGGCTGGAAGTGGCCCGCAAGATCCGGGAGACGGACAAGAACTGCGGCATCCTCTTCCTGACCGGATATGATAAATTTGCTTACGCCAAGCAGGCCATTGCGGTGCGGGCGCTGGACTACCTGCTCAAGCCCTATAAGGAGCAGGAGCTGGTGTTTGCGGTAGAGGACGCCATCCGGCAGGTGTCGGCCCGGAGCACGCCGCTGCCGCCCCGGGTACAGCCTACGGCCCCGGCTGCCCCGCTCCACACCGAGGAAGAGGACGAGGATGTCCGCACCTCCATCATCCGGGCGGAGATGCTCTCGTTTATTGAAGCCCACTACCGGGAGGATATCTCGATGCAGGACGCGGCAACAGCCCTGCGCTACTCGGATGCCTATTTCTGCAAGAGGTTCAAGCAGTGCTTCAAGGTCAACTTTTCGGCCTACCTCAACGAGTACCGGGTGGGGAAAGCACGGCAGCTGGTGCTGGACCCCCGCCTCAGCCTGAAAGACGTGAGCACCGCCTGCGGCTATGCCGATGCCAACTATTTTACCCGGGTGTTCAAGCGGATCACCGGCAAGACCCCCTCGGAATACCGGCTAGAAAATTTAAACAACTAAAGTGTGGCAAAGAACCGGAAGTACGTCTGATTTGGACGTGCTTCCGGTTCTTTTTTGCCAGTTTCTTTCTCCTCGGAGACGAAAAAATTGTACTTGGATACAAGAATGACAAAATAGTCCTGCGGTTCACAAAAAATTCCCGTTTCGCGGCAAAGAACCCTTTGTTACAATAAATTTACAAACCGTGAATCGAAAAAGGGAGGATACAACGCATGAAGAGAAGAAGATTCCTGTCGCTGATGGGCACGGCCGCATTGGCAAGCGGCCTGCTGCTGACCGGATGCGGCGGGGGAGAGGCTGCGGATGACCGCCGGATCATCCGCATTGGCCATGTGCAGTCGGCCAACCACCCCGACCACCTGGGCCTGACCGCGTTTGCGGATTTTATCAATGAGAAACTGGGGGACAAGTACCGCGTGGAGGTGTACCCCAGCGAGCTGCTGGGCAGCCAGACCGAGATGGTGCAGCTGACCCAGACGGGCGCCATCGACTTTGTGGTGGCCTCCAACGCGATCATGGAGACGTTCAGCTCCCAGTACCAGATCTTCAACCTGCCGTATCTGTTCTCCAGCGAGGAGGCTTACCACGCCGCCATGGAGGACAATGAGGTCACCGACCCGATCTTCCTGACCACCCAGAAAGCTGGTCTGGAGACCGTTACCTGGCTGGACGCGGGCACCCGCAACTTCTACACCGTCAAGACCCCCGTCAACCAGCCCTCTGACCTGAAAGGCCTCAAAATTCGCGTCCAGCAGTCCCCCACCAATGTGGAAATGATGCGTTTGCTGGGCGGTACCGCCACCCCCATGGGCTTTGGTGATGTGTACACCGCCCTGCAGGCCGGCATTCTGGACGGCGCGGAGAACAACGAGCTGGCCCTGACCGACAACGGCCACGGCGATATCTGCAAGTATTACTCCTACGACATGCACCAGATGGTCCCCGACCTGCTGGTGGCGAACTACGAGTTCCTCTCCAACCTCTCGCCCGACGAGCGGGCTATCTTTGAGGAGGGCTTCCAGCTCATCAATCAGGTGGAGCGGGATGCCTGGGCCGCTGCCGTGGAAGAGGCGAAGAACAAGGCCGAGAACGAGCAGCACGTCAACTTCCTCTACCCGGACACCGCCCCGTTCCAGGAGGCTATGGCACCCCTGCACACCTCGGTGCTGGCTGCCAACCCCGAGCTGCAGTCTATCTATGACCGTATTCAGGAATACAACGCCGAATACGCGTCCGCAAACTAAGGAGAGGCCAATATGGAAAAGTTTCGTACCGCGCTGAACAAGGCGCTTGAGCTTCTGGCTGGCCTGAGCATGGCGGTCATGGTCATCCTGACCACCTATCAGGTCATTGCCCGTTATATCTTCAACTCTCCCTCCACCTGGTCGGAGGAGCTGGTCGGCTATCTGTTTGGCTGGAGCACCCTGTTTGGTGCCACCATCGTTTCCGGTGAGCGCGGCCACATGAACATCCCCATTCTGGTGGACCGGATGAACCCCGGGATGCGCAAGGCGTTCCACATCCTGTGGGAGGTCGTGGCGTTCCTCTTCTCCGCCACCATCCTCGTCTTCGGCGGCTTCCAGGTCTCCAAACTGGCCATGGGCCAGCAGACCTCCTCGCTGGGCGTGGCTGTGGGCGTATTCTACTGGGTCATGCCCATCTGCGGCGTGGTCATCCTGCTGTATTCCATCCTGAACATCATCGGCATTGCCAACGGCACCATCTCGCTGGAGGTCGCCGATGAGGCTTCCGAGGCCATCGCCAAGGTCGAGGCCGAGAAAGCCGCTGCAAACGAAAAGAAGGAGGGCTAAACCGTGGCAATTCAAGCATTGTTGGTCATTCTGGCAGTCCTGCTGGTGCTGCTGTTCCTGGGCGTGCCCATCTCGTACGCCATCGCCGTTTCTTCTCTGACGGCCATTCTCTCGTCTATTGACCTGAACGTTGCCGTGCTGACGGCTGCCCAGCGCACATTCGTGGGCATGAGCAAGTTCAGCCTGACGGCCATCCCGTTCTTCATCCTGGCGGGCAACATCATGAACCAGGGCGGCATCGCAAAGCGCCTGGTGGACTTCGTCATGTCCATCCTGGGCAAGCTGCCCGGCGCGCTGCTCATCACCAACATCGGCACCAACGCCCTGTTCGGTGCCATCTCCGGTTCCGCTTCCGCCGCCGCCGCTGCCGTTGGCTCCATGATCCGCGACGGTGCCGAGGAGCAGGGCTATGACCCGGCTGTCACCGCTGCTACCAACGCGGCATCCTCCTGCTCCGGCCTGCTGATCCCTCCCTCCAACGCCCTGATCACTTACTCGCTGGCTTCCGGCGGCACCTCCGTGGCTGCCCTGTTCATGGCCGGTTATGTCCCCGGCATCATCTGGGCTCTGGCCTGCGCCGTGGTCGGTGTCATCCTGGCCAAGAAGCTGGGCTATAAGGGGACTCCCGGCAAGTTCGATTGGAAGAACCTCGGCGTCTGCACCCTGCGCGCTCTGCCCTCCCTCTCCCTGATCATCGTGGTCATCGGCGGCATCGTGGGCGGCGTCTTCTCCGCCACCGAGGGCTCTGCCATCGCCGTGGTCTACGCTCTCATCCTGGCATTCTGCTACCGCTCCATCAATCTTAAGAGCCTGTGGAAGATCATTGTGGACTCTGCCAAGATGTCCGGCATGGTCGTCTTCCTGGTTGGCGTGTCCAACATTCTGGGCTGGGTCATGGCGTTCCTGCAGATCCCCGATGCCGTGGCGGCTCTGCTGCTGGGCCTGACCAACAACAAGTACATCATCCTCCTGATCATGAACGTCATCCTGCTGGTGTCCGGCACCTTTATGGATGTTACCCCGGCGATCCTGATCTTCACCCCGCTGTTCCTGCCCATCTGCCAGAGCTTTGGCATGAGCACCATCCACTTTGGTATGATTCTCGTGTACAACCTCTGCATCGGCAACATCACGCCCCCTGTCGGCAACGCTCTGTTCGTCGGCATCAAGGTGGGCCGTACCAGCCTGGAAAAGATCCTGCCTTACATGCTCATGTACTATGTCGCCATCATCGGCGGCTTGCTGCTGGTCACTTACATCCCGGCAGTGTCCATGGCCCTGCCTCAACTGACGGGCCTGGTGTAATGAGCGCATAACGGAACCATCTACTTTCTTCTCCTGAAAAGGCGGCACTTCTGCAATCAAGTGCTGCCTTTTCCTTTTGTGTGCCGGAAAAATTTTTGCCTGCCGGCCCGGGAAGCTGCAATTTTTCAGTATGATGAACCGTATTTAAGAAAAAGGAACCAATTCCCAGTTGAAAGAAATGCGGTCCATTGCGAATAAGGAGGCTGCCGATATGAAACTAGCTGCTGATTACCGTGCTCTTGCCCGGGATGCCCTGCGTGGAAGATGGAAAACAGCAGTGCTGGCCGGGTTGCTCGCCAGTGCGCTGGGTGCCAATATTGTAAACGCAACCGAGAACATTACATCCAACGCGAACCGTGCCAACCAGAATTCCAACATCACGCCCGGCGGTTCCCTTGAGTTGTTTTCACAGGCCAACGGCGGCAGGCTGCTGGCAGTGCTGGTGGTCTGCATCGTGGTCTGGACCCTCTTCACCCTCGTGGTGGGCGGTGCCGTGCGGCTGGGATATGCCCGGTTCAACTTGAATCTGGCGGACGGAAAAGCGGCCGCTGTTTCGGACCTGTTTTCCCAGAAAGGCCGCCTGTGGGATGGCTTCTGCCTGAAATTTTTGCAGGGGCTGTATGTGGCACTGTGGTCATTGCTGCTGGTGATCCCCGGCATTGTAAAATCCTACAGCTATGCAATGGCGCCGTACATCATGGCGGAACACCCTGCCCTGACGGCCAACGAGGCCATTACGGAATCGCGGCGGATCATGGACGGCAACAAATGGCGTCTGTTCTGCCTGGATTTCAGCTTCATCGGCTGGGAACTGCTCTGTGTCCTCCCGATGCTGGCCGGGTTTTCGTGGGTCGTGGCAGCTTTCTCCGATGCAGCGGCCATGGGGGTCGCCCTGGTGACGCTGCTGGCAGTTCCGTTGAGCGCGGGCTTTTTTGTAGTGCGCCCCTATGAGGAAGCTGCATGGGCGGTTTTCTACCGGGACATCACAGCGGCCGAGGCAGAAACCGAATGACCCGAACCGGAAAGCAAAAGGGGTACGAAAGACGGAATGAGAAACACTGCAATCTATCATCTCCCGGGGCTGTTTGAGTTTTACGAGCTGTACCGCCGGTTCCTGCCGCTGTTCCGGACACACCGGGAGTATTTTTACGATTGGTGCGAGATCGGTTCCATCTACGGTGCCCCGGAAAACTGCCTCTGGGGCGGGGGACGCTTTTCCTGCGGGGAGTGTGATCCCCAGGCGATGATGGCCCTGCTGCGGGAATACGGCATCTCGGCCCGGCTGACGTTCAGCAACTCGCTGCTGCGGGAGGAGCATCTGGCGGACGAGCGCTGCAACGCGCTTTGCAGGCTGCTGGCAGAAAGCGGCGGCCCGCAGAACGGCGTCATCGTCCATTCCGACCTGCTGGCGGGCTACCTGAAAGAGCACTACCCGCAGCTTTATCTCGTCTCTTCCACCACCAAAGTCCTCACGAAATTTGAAGCGTTCCGGCAGGAGACGGCCCGGGAGGATTTTGCCTATGTGGTGCCGGATTTCCGGCTCAATAAGGCCTTTGCCCAGCTGGAAACGCTTGCCCGGGCGGAAAAAGACAAAGTGGAATTCCTCTGCAACGAGTGCTGCTGGACGGGCTGCAGGGACCGCAAGCGCTGTTATGAGGTGGTCAGCCGCCAGAACCTTGGGGAAGACTGCCCGGATCACCGCTGTGCCGCGCCCGACGCGGCGCAGGGGTACCGCTTTTCCAAAGCCATGCGGAGCCCGGCGTTCATCGGGGTGGAGGAGATCAAGGAAACCTACCTGCCCATGGGCTTTTCCAATTTCAAGATCGAGGGGCGGGGCCTGGGCAGCGCGCTGGTGCTGGAATTTTTGCTCTACTATCTGGTCAAGCCGGAGCACCAGCTGGAAGTCCGGGAAGAAATTTATCTTGACAACATGCTGGACTTGTTTTGACCGCCTGCGTGCAGGGTTGAAGCCTGGAGCCGGTTTGCGTATAATGGATAGGAAACCGGGGACGGCTGTCCCCCAAATGAGAACATCAGGAGGGAAATCAAGATGGAATTTACACAGGTCGTGGAAAACCGCTATTCCTGCAAAAACTTCAGTGGCCGTAAGGTGGAGGCGGAAAAGCTGCAGGTCATTCTGGAAGCAGGCCGGGTGGCCCCCACTGCGAAAAATTTACAGGAGCAGCGGGTCTATGTCGTCCAGTCCGAAGAGGGGCTGAAAAAGATCGACGCTGTAACGCCCTGCCGCTATGGCGCTCCCACCTGCCTGGTGGTGGCCTTTGATAAAAACCATGTGTTTACTTACCCCGGCGAGAAGCGGGATTCCGGCGTGGAGGATGCCTCTATTGTAGCTACGCACATGATGCTGGCCGCCGCCAACGCAGGAGTGGACAGCTGCTGGCTGAACTTCTTTGACCCGGACAAGGCAGCCAAAGAGCTGGGCCTGCCGGAAAATGAGGAAGTGCTGATGATCCTGGACCTGGGCTATGCAGCCGAGGGTGTTGGCCCACTGCCCAACCACGCCTCCCGCAAGCCTCTGGAGGAAACGGTGGTCTACTGCTGAGGAAGACTGCCCGGAACAAACCGACCGGTCTGATTTGAAATTCAGCGTTTTGTATCTGGAATCACGGCCTTTATCGTGCTATGATAGAGGCCGTGATTTTTATTTTAAGATGAGGTGGAAAGAACCTATGAACTCAAAATCTCTGCCGCTGTTCCGCGGCGAACTGGCACTGTGCATTGCCGTGCTGATGAACAGCTTTGGCGTGGTGCTGATGCTCTATTCCGGGGCGGGCATTTCGGCTATTTCCAGTGTGCCCTTTGCCTTTTCCGAGGTGTGGCCCGTGCTCACGCTGGGCACCTGGACCTACCTGTTCCAGGGGTGCCTGGTGCTCAGCCTGATGCTGCTGCGCAAAAAGTTTGTGCCCAGCTACCTGTTCAGCTTTGTGGTGGGCTTTGTATTCGGCAAGCTGCTGGATGTGCATGAGGCCTGGATCAACGTCCTGCCCTACAACATTCCCATGCGGGTGGTGTATTTTGTGGTGAGCTACTGTCTGATCAGCCTGGGCATTGCGCTCTCCAACCGCTGCAAGCTGCCCATCGTCCCCACGGACCTGTTTCCCCGGGAGCTGGCCGATATTACGGGCATTCCGTACCCCAAAATCAAAATTGGCTTCGATGTCATCTGTCTGGCAGTGACGGCAGGCCTGACGCTGGGTTTCCTCCACCATCTGGAGGGCCTGGGCATCGGGACCATTGCGGCGGCGTTTACCATGGGCAAGGCCATTGGCTTTGCGGGTGATGTGCTGGATAAGCACTTCCGCTTTGGAACGTACAAGACGCTGAAAAAAGAAAGCTGCTGATCCAGCCCAACGCCAGCCTGACGAAGATCGGTCTGGCGGCCCCCATCTCCACGGCGGTGGGCGTGGTGCTGAACATCGGCTTCTTCCTCTATCTCAACAAGAAGCTCCGGAACAAACCGGAACAGTAAAATAAAAAGCAAAAAGTCAGGCTCTCCATTTTACCGGAGAGCCTGACCTTTTCTGTTACACAGGGGAATGCGGGATATCTTGAGGAGAAAAGAATCTTCTGGATAAAATCAGGTGTTGAAAACTACCGAGATGGCGATGTAAGTCTGGCCGTCAAACGTCCGGACTACCACACCGACCTCGCTCCATTTGTCCACATGGTGGCTGTTGATGTTGGTGACGGTTTTGATAAGTTTTGCGAGGTCTGTATTTTTGTAATCACACTTGGCAATGACTGTGCCACCGAATTTGCCATCTTCAATATGGGGTACGTATGTAAAAGAAGAACTGAAATTCCCCAACTTGATAGCAGCATTCAGGTCCTGCTTGGCCGTTTCGCAGAGGGCCGGATTATTTTGCAGTTGGTGTTGTTTGTCGGAACGCTTCTCATTGATGGCGGCCATCACGGCAGTTTCCGCCTGTGTATCTGCGGAGGTAGAGCCACCGCCGCCGCCGCAGGCTGTCAGCAGGGACAAGGCGAGAACGCCCACTAGAAGAAGAGCGGCCAGTTTTTTCAGGTGTTTCATCGTAAATGCCTCCTGTCGTTTTCAGAATTTTTGTTGTCATTTTTGGGGTGCAGGAATGATCATCGGCACGTCCAGATCAGGTGCCGTTCTGGCTTTATTGTATCGGACCGCATGGGATTCTGTCAATTGCGAAATTGTATGAAAATCAAAAAGAAATTTCGTTAAAATCAATGAAGATACGATTATTCTATGAACGATTTGTGAAGAATAGACCTGACTTCGCAAAGGATCTTTGCTTGGAATAAACGAGACCTCCGGCAATCTCGCCGGAGGTCCTTTCATCGCATCATAAAAATTTACAGCGCGGTCTGTGCGGTCTTGACAAGGTATTCCATGGCCTGCACGGGGTACTGCCCGGCGGCGGTCTCGCCCGTCAGCATCAGGCTTGCGGCCCCGTCCAGTACGGCATTGTAGATGTCGCTGACCTCGGCGCGGGTGGGGACCGCCCGGGTCTGCATACTGTCCAGCATCTGGGTCACGACCATAAAAGGAACGCCCGCGGCCCGGCAGAGGGAGGCCAGCTGCTTCTGGCAGCGGGGCAGCTCCCACAGGGGCATGGCGTTGCCCAGATCGCCCCGGGCGATAACGACCTGATCCACCAGCGGCAGAAACTCCGGCAACGTACGGACACCGGCAAGGTTCTCAATTTTGGCAAAGATCTGGATCTGCCCGGCGTGGGCATCTTCCAGCGCGGCCCGCAGGGTGCGGATATCTTCTGCGCTCCGCACAAAGGGGAGCATGACACCTGTGACACCGCAGCTGGCGGCGACGCGCAGGTTCTGCAGGTCTTCATCGGTCAGGGTAGGGGAGGGAACCTCCACGCCCGGCACCGCGATGCTCTTCCGGCTCTGGAGCAGGCCGCCCCGCAGTACGGTGCAGTGGAGAGCAGTGTCCACAGCGTTCACCCGCAAAAGCAGCTTGCCGGGGTGATGGCGTCCAAAAGGCAGGCCGGGCAGGGAATGCCGCCCGTACCCAGAAACACCTGCTGCCCCTCGGAGAGCGTCAGCGGGGACGCCAGCCGCCCGATGCGCAGCTCCGGGCCCTGTAAGTCGATCAGGAGGGTGCGGACGCCTGCTTTCCGGATGAGCTCCAGCCAGTCGGCGTGTTCGGCCAGTGAGCCGTGAGAAAGGTTCATCCGGAGGCCGGTCATTCCGGCGCGGACCATCTGCTGTAACGTGGAAAGCTCCGCACAGGCCGGGCCGATGGTTCCATAAAAATCCATAATAATGCTCTTCTTTCTGTGTTATTTTGCGGGGTTGTGGCCCGTGAGCAGGGCATTCAGCTTGCGGCTGAGATCGGCCAGGCACCAGGCAATGGCCATGCCGCCTGCAATGCCGAATGCGGCTAAAAAGGTCTGCTCGCCATAGTGCTCCGCGGCCAGCAGATTGCTGGAGACCACTGCGTTCATGCAGTAATACAAGGTGCTTCCGGGGATGAGTGGGACTGCCGCCGTGATGAAAAACGGGGTAGAGGGGGCATTGTACCACCGGGCCATAAACTCGGCGTAGAGGGCCGCGCAGACACCGCCCACAAGGTTGGCCAGGAACGTGCCGTGTACCGCGGGCGCGGCCAGCAGATAGGCCAGCCAGGCCAGCAGCCCGCCCACGCCTGCCGCAGGCAGGTAACGGCGGTTGAGGTGGAACAGCAGCCCGAACCCGATGGAGCCCAATGCCCCGCTGAGGAGCTGGATGATCGTCTGCATCATGCGGCACCTCCCATCAGCCAGATGGCTGCCATCATGCCAAGCGCCAGCATGGCCGCCAGCAGAACGGCCTCCACCAGCCGGAGCGAGCCTGAGATGATATCACCCAGCAGGATATCCCGGATGGCGTTGGTAAACGGAATGCCGGGCACCAGCAGCATGATGACGCCGATGAGCACCATGTCCGCATGGAGCAGCGGGCAGACCCGGCAGCACAGCAGAGCAGCCATGCCGCTGAGAAACGACGCAATGAACTGGAACGCTACACCGTTCAGGCAGAACGGGGCAAGCCACCGCTCCATCCAGCAGATGAACACTGCAACCCCGCCCGCCAGCACGCCGTCCCACAGGCTCCCGCCAAAAAAGACCGCAAAGCTGGCCGCCGCCAGCACGCTTCCCGCCAGATGGAGCCGGGGCTCCCCGGGCTGTGCCAGAATGGTACTGAGCTGCTGCTGGAACTCCTCCACCGGAGGCTTTTCGGCGCAGATGCGGCGGCTCAGGGCATTGAGCTGTTCCAGCTCCAACAGGTCGTTGCCGGTGCTCTTGCGCAGGCGGCGGGTCTGGGTCTGGGGCGGCAGGCCCGGCATGGTCAGCGTGACCACGATGCTGGATGTGATGACAAAGATATCGACCTCCTCAGCCCCGTATGCCGCCGCAATGCGGTTGAGGGTGTCCTCCACCCGAAACACTTCGGCCCCGCTGTTCTGCAGCGCTTCCCCCATTTTGATGAGGACGCAGAGAAACTGACTGACCTCTGCTTCGCTCATAAGAACCACCCCTCTCTGTGGGCAGGGGAGCGCCCCGCCCGGTACCTCTCTATCATAGCACAGAATGGCCCAAAAGGGAAACCCTGCGGCAAAAAGTGTACAGCAGAACAAACCTTGCAAAAAACTTTGCAAAAACAGTTGACAAGTCTGACTTTGCCTGCTATAATTATTAGCGTCGTCACGGACGATAACAAACATCTGGGGGTTTAGCTCAGCTGGGAGAGCGCTTGCATGGCATGCAAGAGGTCACCGGTTCGATCCCGGTAATCTCCATACCGAGGCACTTCACGAGAAATCGCGAAGTGCTTTTTGTTTTGTCAGCAAGCAAGTGTATCACGATTCTCCAAATACTGTGCAAGATCAAAGTTGAAGTTCGCAGGAATGTTCAGGATGCAGCACTTATAATAGGAACATTCGCCGGAAAGTATCTGGAGCCAATCAAACACAATATGCACAAAATCACTGAGATTCATCAAAATCAGTTTCCCGAAACCTAATTGCAAGCATTATAATTTCAGAGAGCCAATGGCTCCAAAGGAGAAGCTATGAGTTACGCAATCGTATACAGCAGCAAAACAGGCAACACAAAATTATTGGCAGACACGCTGCACAACTGCCTGCCGCAGGAGGACTGCTGCTATTTCGGCATCCCAAACCCTGCCGCCATGGAAGCGGACACCCTTTATGTGGGCTTCTGGACGGACAAGGGAAAAGCGGATGAAAGCTCTTCGGACTTTTTGAAGCAGCTGCGGGGAAAGCAGGTGTTTTTGTTTGGTACTGCAGGTTTTGGCGGCAGCGAAGAATATTTTAACAAAATCCTGAAAGCCGTGCAAAAAGATCTGCACAGCAGCAACACGGTGATTGGCAGCTTCATGTGTCAGGGAAAGATGCCGATGTCGGTACGCCAGCGATATGAGAACATGAAAAAACAGCCGCTTCATCTGCCCAATCTGGATGCCATGATCGAGAATTTTGACAAGGCTGTTTCTCACCCGGATGCGGATGATCTGGAGCGGCTAAAACAGGCTGTAAAATAAGCCCCAACAGTCCTCTCTTGATGCACCCATATAGAATCAATCACAAAATGCATTGACGGAAGACGAGAGATGCGATATACTCTCCTTGCGGTTATATATAACTAACCAGCTGACAAGGAGTTGATTCAATGACAGATGCATTTTATGGGATTCTGATCCCGTTTCTGGGCACTTCGCTGGGGGCGGCCAGCGTGTTCTTCCTCAAAAAATCGCTGGGAGACTACATCCAGCGGGCGCTTACCGGATTTGCAGCGGGCGTGATGGTGGCGGCATCCATCTGGAGCCTGCTGATCCCTGCGATGGACCAGTCAGAAGCCCTCGGCAAGCTGGCGTTTTTCCCGGCGGTGGTGGGTTTCTGGATGGGGATCCTGTTTTTGCTGCTGCTGGATCATATCATCCCACACCTGCACCGGAACAGCCAACAGGCTGAGGGCCCCCACAGCCAGCTGCAGCGCACCACCATGATGGTGCTGGCCGTTACGCTGCACAACATCCCGGAGGGCATGGCAGTGGGGGTGGTTTACGCAGGGTACTTATCCGGGACAGCACAGATCACGGCGGCCGGTGCGCTGGCTCTTTCGCTGGGCATTGCCATCCAGAACTTCCCGGAGGGAGCCATCATCTCGATGCCCCTGCGGGCAGAGGGCATGAGCAAAGGCCGGGCGTTCTGGGGCGGTGTGCTGTCCGGCGTCGTGGAGCCCATCGGTGCAGTGCTGACCATTCTGGCGGCGAGCGTCATCGTGCCGGCTCTGCCATATCTGCTCAGTTTTGCCGCAGGTGCCATGCTGTATGTGGTGGTGGAAGAGCTCATCCCGGAAATGTCGCAGGGCGAGCACTCTGATATCGGCACCGTGCTCTTTGCGGTTGGGTTCAGCCTGATGATGGTTCTGGATGTGGCGCTGGGCTGAAAGGCAATGAACCCGATCGTTAAGAGTGCCACGCTTTGCGCAGCTGCTCCAGTGCATGGGTCTCAAGCCTGGAAACGTAACTTCTGCTGATCTGCAGCAGCTGTGCAGTTTCCAGCTGGGTGAGCGGCGGCTGGCCGGCCATGCCGTAGCGCAGCAAAATCAGCTTCCGCTCCCGGGCAGGCAGCCCCTCAATGAGCTGGCGCAGGCGGGCAGCTTCTTCCTGACGCTCACAATTTTCTTCCATGCAGAAACTGTCCTGCAAAACGTCGGAAAAGGTGAGGGCGGTGTCCTCTTTTCCGGCTTCCAGCGTTTCCTGCAAAGAAACCGTCGTCCCGCCCCGCCGCAGCCGCCGGAAATGCATCCGGAGTTCATTTTCAATGCAGCGGCTGGCGTAAGTAGAAAACCTTGCCCGGCGGGTGGAGTCAAAGGTGTCCACGGCTTTCATCAGGCCAATGGTACCGATGGAGATGAGATCATCCTGATCGCAAGGCTGGGCATAATATTTTTTGGTGATGTGAGCCACCAGGCGCAGATTGTGCCGGATGAGTTTTTCTCGGGCGTTAGAGTCACCTGCCCGCAGGGCGGAAAATGTTTCGATTTCTTCTTTAGCGGTCAATGGCCGTGGGAAGCTTCCGGCCTCCAGGTGAAGGGCCAGAAGCAGAAATTTTGAGGCAAAAAATTGCAGCAGCGGGAAAATCATAGCAACACCCCCTTGTTGCTACTGTATGAGGTGGACAGGTGGATTTGAACAGGAAAAACATGTTTTCCACTGAAAAATAATTGCCGGAATGACATGACGGCGTTCAACCGCAACTTCGGCGGCTCGTCCGGCGGCGGTGGTGGTGGCGGAAACCACAACAACAATGGCGGTGGCGGCGGGGACGGCAGCGGATGCGGCTGCCTGATCGCCATTGCAGTGGTCGTGGTGCTGATTCTGATCGTCTTGGGTGGCTGAATCAATCCCTGCAGGTGAAACACAGGTTTTCCCTGTGGGGATTTTTTGAATCCGCTTGTAGAAAACGGCGGTCTATGGTAGAATGAAACCAAAGAAAAACAGGAGGGCTTACACATGGTTTTACTGGTTGTGGATACACAGAAAGGTATCGTGGATGAACGCCTGTATGCGTTTGAAAAGTTTGTCAGCAACATCAGGAAACTAATCCGGACTGCCCGCGAACAGGGAATCGAGGTCGTCTATGTCCAGCATGACGATGGGCCCGGTACAGGCTTTTCCATCGGAGACGATGAATTTGAGGTCTATTCCGGGTTTGCACCGCTGCTGACTGAAAAACGGTTCGTCAAAACTGTATGCAGCGCGTTCAAAAAAGAAAGCGGTCTGCTGGAATATCTGACGGAAAAGGGCGAAAAAGATGTGATGGTCTGCGGCATCATGACCGACTTCTGCATCAATGCAACGGTGGAGGCGGGCTTTGAGCATGGCCTGCACATGATCGTTCCTGCCTATGCAAATTCCACGCAGGACAACGAGTACATGACAGGGGAGCAGAGCTACCACTATTACAATGAATTCCTCTGGCCAGATTGTTATGCCAATTGCGTGCCTATGGAGAAAGCGTTGGAACTGCTCAAAAAGTGAGGAGTTTACAATGATTTCTGAAAAAGTAAAAAATCAGATTCAAGTGGTGCAGGGTGACATTACTAAACTGGACTGTGACGGCATCGTGAATGCGGCCAATCGGAGTCTGCTGGGTGGCGGCGGTGTGGATGGTGCCATCCACCGGGCAGCAGGGCCGGAACTGTTGGCGGAGTGCCGCACGCTGCACGGCTGCCGCACCGGAGAAGCAAAAATCACTAAGGGCTACCGGTTGAAAGCAAAGTATATCATTCATACAGTGGGGCCGATTTATTCCGGCACAGCAGAGGATGCCGCGCAGCTGGCGGACTGCTACCGCAATTCGCTGGACCTTGCCAAAGAGCATGATGTCCATAGCATTGCGTTCCCGGCAATTTCGACCGGCGTGTATGGCTACCCGCTGGAGGATGCCACAGCGATTGCAGTTAAAACGGTGGCGCAGTGGCTGGAAGATCATGCGGATTACGCAATGCAGGTGATTTTCTGCTGCTTCGATGCCCGGACGGAGCGGGTGTATCAGGCAAGGCTGTAACCGGAAGAGGCGTGAGAGATGGGCTTTTTCAAAAAGCTGTTTACAGGGATCGGTTTTGCGGCAGGATTTCTGTTCTTCGGATGCTTGTCAGTGATTGTGTATGCGTCCCGCGGGCGGCATAAACCCTGCCATCGGCGCAGCAGCTTTTGGAACACACTGGAGCGCTACCTGATTTTTTCGTGGATCTGTGATGGTGTGCGCAGCAGCCGGAAACGAGCGGAAAAGTCCTATTATCAGCGCACAGGCAGCGATTTCTGGCAGACGCAGACACGGGTTCGATCGGAAAATGTTAAAAATGCTGTTCCTGCGGTGAAAACACCAAGGCCGGAGTCAAAAAGCACGAGCACAGGTGCAACGCGGTCGGTAAAACCAAAGAGAACGGAGCGTCCTTCTGCGGCACAGAAAGCATCGGCAGCACAAAGCAGCGTCCAAAATGTGTCGGTGCCGACTGTACTAGGACAAAACGTTTCGGCGGCTGACGCAGAAAAACACAGCGAACGGTCAAAGCCTAAGCCAGAGCCCAAGCAGGAGCATGCTGCGCAACAGTCAGAAGCCAAAGAAGTACATCAAAAGTCCGCACAGCAATTGGAAGCAGAACGGCAGCAGAAACTGGAAACTCTGCGCACTGCGATGCAGAAACAAATTTGCGCCATCCATGCAGATGTAGAACTCCCGGCCAACGGTCAGAATGACAGTGAAGCGGCGGAGCAGAAACTGCATATCCTGCTGTATAAATCCACACTGCCTGAGAATGACCTGAATCAAGCGCTGGATGAGCTTCGGACGGAGCGCAGACGGCAAAAGGCAGAGTATCAGGGGCACCGTTTGCGGATGTGTTTCTGGTGAACCTGATTTTGTCTGATGAGGATAGTGAGCGGGCCCGCATCGTGGATGTGGGGGATACGGGCATGAGCTATGTCATTCCGTGGAGCAGCATCCCGAAAGACCTGCAGGAACCGCGGCACCGCTATGTATCGGAAGTGGAAGGAAAGCTCTGCGGCTACTGCAAGGAAGAACTCTGCAACAGTGAAAGCGGCAGGATGGTCGTGGAACTGTATCTTGGTAAACAGGATGGGCATGGCTCCCGAATCCTGTACTGAAAATGGAGTAAAGATTGAAATACAGAGAAATCGCAGACGGCATTTTTGTTGACCGTCCCAACCGCTTTATTGCCCATGTGGGAGTGAATGGAGCAGTGGAAACCGTCCATGTCAAGAACACCGGGCGGTGCAAGGAACTGCTACTGCCCGGTACGGCGGTTCGGCTGGAAGTGTCAGATAACCCGAAACGCAAAACAAAATACGACCTTGTGGCGGTACATAAGCAGGGGCTTGGTTGGGTCAACATGGACAGTCAGGCACCCAACAAGGTAGTAGGAGAGTGGCTTGCAAAACAGGGCTACGACTATATCAGGCCGGAATTCACCTATGGCAAGTCCCGCATCGACTTTTACATGGAAAAGGGCGAACAGAAGTACTTGCTGGAAGTCAAAGGCTGCACACTGGAAGTGGACGGCATCGGCTATTTCCCGGATGCACCCACCGAGCGCGGCGTGAAGCACCTGCACGAGCTGGCGCAGGCACAGCGGACAGGGTATCGGTGCGCAGTGGCCTTTGTGATTCAGATGGAAGGCA
>OIWS01001930.1_pt1 | contig 18638 bp, 24 predicted proteins | sample 1587611 | NCBI WGS metagenome assembly OIWS01 (sample SAMEA3888919, study PRJEB22519) | human gut metagenome | biome: human gut; feature: human-associated habitat; material: faeces | place: Denmark | collected 2010 | reverse complement strand
GCCAAATCAGCGCTATACGATATAAATTCGTCATAACCGCAACAGCCGTAACAGTCGTATTTTTTTCTACGTTTTGTACATTTTCCGCGCTCTAATTCACGGTACACGGTAGATAGTGACATACCTATTTTCTGCGCGATTTTTTTCTTTGACAGTTTCGCATTGAAACAATCTTCGAGCATAAGTCTTTGCGTTCTTGTAATGTATTTCGATCCTTTCTTCATAAACGGGTACCCCCCTTAAATCGTGTAAGCCACGTTATTTTGCTATATTGCTTAAATTGAGCTTTTCGGAAATCGCCGCAAGCGCGGCGATTTCACGCTAAACCGCTTGCAATCTTGCCGCGAGAAAAGCGTGCTTTTCTTTATACGGCTTGAATCAAAAAGGGGGCTTGCCCCTTAGGTTTCACTTGTCTCCTAAGGGCGTTCGGCTGTTCCCCTTCCTGTGCCTGCCTCTGTATCACCTTACTACGGCGCACTCACCTTGTCAAATCCGCGTACCGCGCTTTTCTGCCGAAAAGAATAGATTTGTTACAAGGTGGGAACCCGCGTGCCGCGCTTTTCTACGAAAAGTAAAGGTTCCCGCCCGTGCGGCGTAGTCTTGTGATTTTGAGGCGATCGGAAGTGGAACAAAACCACCGAACAACGGAGCCAAGCGGAACCAAACCCCGCGAGGCTCCCGAAAATGGAACGAGTTCCGTTCTCGGTTCGTCGGGTAAGCGGTTAAAGGTCAACGCGGCGCAAGCCGTGAATATAAAAAAGGCAGGTAAAAGGAAAATGGAAGAAATGGGCTTGAATGATAAAACCGTCCAACGGCTTCGCGAGTATCTACTCGCCGAAGGCTGGACGGCTGAAAAAATTCTTGATTTGTTCGACTATCTAACGAAATAGCCGAACGGGTAACTTAAAGCAAAGCCGAACGGGGTTTAAATGTTTTCCCAACGTTCCCCGAACGGCTAACCAAGGTGCGGGGCGAATACCTGCCCGCCCTGCATCTGACTTTCTTCAATTATAGCATAGCGAAAAATAAAACGCAAGCGAAAACAGGGCGCAGAGCCGAAAAAAATTTTTTAATGAGGTATACTCGAATGAAATACGAATTTTTCAAGAACGTAACAAGCAAAGAAGAACTTTACAGCCAATACAAAAAATTAGCAATGGAACACCACCCCGACCACGGCGGGCGCGTGGAAGATATGCAAAAAATCAATGCCGAGTACAACGATTTAAAGGCGCGGGTATGGAATACGCACAAAAGCGCAACGGGCGAAACGTACACGAGCGAAACCGCGACCGCCGACGCGCCCGACCGTTTCCGCGATATAATCAATGCCGTTATGGGCTTCAATATCGATTTAGAGCTTTGCGGGTGCTGGTTGTGGGCGTTCAACGCGTACGAGTGCAAAGACGAGTTGAAAAACCTCGGTTTCTTCTACTGCTCGAAAAAACGGGCGTGGGCGTGGACGGACGAAGAACCGAAGAAGAACAAGCACAAATTGACGATGGACGAAATCCGCGACCAATACGGAAGCGAGAAGATCAGAGAACGAAAAGACGAAACAAAAAGAATCACGGGGGCGGCGTAAGCCGTTCCCGCAAGAAAAAACAAAGGAGCAAAAGAAAAATGGAAGTTTTAACGAAATGCGTAGATTTTGAAAATGAAAAATTTGTACTTTTCAAAGACAAAAAAGCGGGATTGCCCGAGTACTACAAAAACGGCGAGTATTACGGAACGATCCCCTACACCGAACTTGACGAAAACGGAAAGCTGAAACGGCAATTAAACGGGTTTGAAATCGGTATCGAAAACAGTGCGGAAGCCGCGCTTCGGTATCGGTGGACACAAATTCAACTGAAAAAATTTGAAAAAGAACACCCGGAAGCAAGCGAAGAAACGCTGATAAAAAAAGCCATTGAATTATCGAACGTAATAAAATAAGCAACCAATCAGAGCGCCGACCGCAGGCGGCAGAAGTCCTGCGGAAAGGAAATAAAAATGTTATCAATCGAATTTTTGAAAACGAAATCGCACGAAGCAACCGAACTTGACAAACGCGCAATCGACAATTTGCGCCCGTATCTTGCAAACAGAGCGAAGCGCGGCGATTTGAATGCCGATACGCTCGAAATCCTTGACGAAAGCAATTATATTATTGTAGAAACCGAGGGGGTTGAAAATATCGCGTATATCGATTATGAAAGCAAGGCGATTTGCGAAGTCGTTCAGCCGATAAACCGCGAAAAAGGCACGTTATACCCGATACAGGAAATCGAGCTGAAAGCGCAGTATAAACGCTACTACTAAAAAAGGAACGCCGACCGCGGGCGGCAGAAGTCCTGCGGAAAGGAAACGAGAAAATGAAAAAATACGTATTAGAAGTAACTTTACAAAACGGGAAAAAGAAGTACGGCTCATTGTACGACACGAAAGAAGAAGCGGAACGGGATCGGCGCGGGTGGCTGAAAATTTGCGGCGGCAAAGCTCCGTTTAAAATGGAAGTACTCGAACTTGAAAAGGACGGAACGAAATGAGCAATCTTGACGAATTTTTCAGCCGATACGGAAGCCCCGCGAAAGAAGCGAACGAGCGCGTAGATATTTACCACACGCGCGCGGACTGTATCGACAATATGCGCCGAATCACGGCAGAAGATCAGCGCGCCGTGCGGGAAATCGCCGAAATGCAGAAATATATCGAAGTGCTGAAAGCGTACCGAAAAACGTTGTACGAACGGGCGCAAGCCCTTTGCACGGCGGCATATCACCTGCAATTAAAAGTGAAACGCACGATAGACACATATCACAATAAAAAATGGTATACCGTGAGCGTAGCAAAGATATACGAAGAAAGCGGAATCTCGCCCGAAATCACGTTGGAAGAAACCTATTCGGGCAAGGAACGCGCCGCCGCGCTAAAACGCTTCGAGCAATTAAAAAAGCAATATCCGAGTATCGAGCATATCAAAGAAATCGACAAATATCAATGGGAAAGGTGAAAAAAATGAAAGAAATTTTAATGTCAATCAGAGCAGAGCATAACCACAATATCGAAGCGGGGTTAAAAACGGCGGAATTACGGTTAAAGCCGCCGAAATGCGAATTACCGTTCAAAGTTCTGACTTATGAATGCGGCGCAAACGGACGGCACAAAGTGGTAAACGAATGGATATGCGACAAAATCACCGAGTGGCGTATTTGTATGGGCATACCAGCTCATTTGCCGAAAGCGGCTTGCGTTTCCGAAGAAGAGATACGGGAATACAGCGGCAAAGACTATAAAGACGTTTTTGAAATGCACATAACAAATTTGAAGATATACGACAAGCCGAAAGAGTTAAGAGAGTTTTACAAACCTTGCCCCGATAAATTTCAATACTGTCAGGGTTGCAAATACGGCTCGGTGATTCTTTTGCCCGACGAGGAAGAATACGCGTTATATCACGGCGGAAATTACGATACGTTTGAAACGGTGTGCCACTATGTGATAACCCGCCCGCCGCGCTCATGGTGCTATGTGGAAACCGAAAGAGATTAAAACGAGGTAAGTTATGCAAAACTACATTTTCAGACATTACAACGAAGAATATAAAGTTACTTTAAAAGCGGATACATACAAAAACAATAAACGCCTTGCCGCGCAAATGATAGACGAGGACGGTATTCCCGTGGCGAGAATAACGGTAAATATAGCGGCGAATTTAAGCAAAAACGAGCCGAACATAAATTTTGTAGACACGAACAACCTGCCGAATATCGAGAAATTTCTGACGGAAAATAAAATCGCGAAACCTACTGGAAATTATGCCGCGAGCGGGTATTGCATTTATCCCGAATACGAGTTCGATTTAACGAAATTCGAGTGAGGTAAATTATAATGTTTTATGTACTAAAAGGCTACGGCTTCCGTTGCGACGATTGCAATTATCAAACGGAATTTATTTCCGTAGCGAGCGCACGGGAACACGGGTGGGCGGTGGCAAAAAACTATCGGAATTGCTACTGCCCGAAATGTGCCCCGAAACATAGAAACACGGGGCGGAATGGTGTACAACGTTAAAAACCATTTGCAAATGGTGTACTTCGAAATGCACCATTAAAGGAGAAAAACCATTGACGAAACTTGATTTTTGTTTATACCATTGTCCGCATGCGGAAAAATCCTGCGAAAATCACCCTTGCGAAGAATACCGCCGAAAATTTTCAAAGAAGTACAAACCGCACAAACCAAAGTACAAAGTAAAAGACGGAGCGTAACGCTCCGCCTTTTTCTATGCCTTTGCTGGTTCTTGTTTTTCTGTTTTCGTAATCTTGCTGATTTCCGCCTGAAAGTGGCTGTTCTGCAATTTCAATTCTTCGTTGGTGGCGATAATGGTATGATACGTTTTCATATCGTCGATACCGATAGTATTAACTTCGGCGCGCTCGGTGAAGATTGCCGAAAGGCAGTCGGTGGCATATCTTCCCGACCAGATTTTTTTAAACTGCCGATAATACTTCTTTTTATCGGCTAAACCGTCCATTCTTCCGCTTTCCACTTCAAGAAGCATTGTTTGCCGCCCGAACGTGTTATACATTCTTTCGTTGTAGTGAAACATTTTCGCGTACACGCTTTTTAAAAGATAGGGCAAAAGCGTATAATCGCCGCGGGTGTATCGGTGATTCAGATACGCGCCGTCGAACTTCGCTTTCGCCCACAGATATAAAAGTTCAAAAAAATAAAATGGCGAGAAAAACGGCAATGTTAAAGCGGGTTCGCTTTTTGCCTTGATATACACCACTTCGCCGAGATCGCGCGTATCCGCGCCGAGACTTTCGGGGCGTTGCAAGTCGGCGAAGATTTTCACGAATACCCGATTCGCTACAACGCACGCGTGGCGGCTCATTTTTACAAGGACGTTGAAAAGGTCGTTTTTCTGATTGCATTTTTTATCGTCGCGTTTGATTTCGGCGAGTTCGGGCGTGTTCTTGCGTTCCTTGTCGATTTCCGAAATGACGTATACGCCGAACCCGAAAGCCGTTGCGTTCGGGTTGTGTTCGAGCATTGTTTTGCCGAGCCGAAGCATATCGAAGTCGAGAATGTGCGCGTGCCGCGAAAAACTGTCCAACAGCCGACTGTCGCGCTTGAAAAAATCCGCGTTCCATATCGGGAAATTTCCCACATCGGAGATAAGCATATCGGTACGGATAGAATAATTCGAGAGAATCAGAGTGGATTTTACGGTATAAATGAGGTACGCGCAGGCGTAGTCTTTGAGAACGTTCCAGATATAGGTGAGTTGTAAGCCGTCGTCGTATTCCAAGCCGTAACGGCGGAAATCATAGCCGAAAATGTTTTCGTCCGTCGGCTCTTTATACCACGCGAGGAATTTTTCGCGCATAAAATTTACGCAGGACGGAACGGAAAAAACGATGTGATTTTCAATCGCTGTTTTTAGTTCGTCCTCTAAGTTTATCCAAGGGAAACACGGAAATTTCATATCGCATTCAAGGATAATTTCAAGCGCGTCGTCGCGTTGCTGAACTTCCGCCGATAACGCCATATCCGTGATAAACGCCGTTTTTCCCGCGCCCATAGAGCCGTATGCCACCGTTACTACGCCGCGTTCGTTGATAAATCCGCGGTTGCGGTTTTCGCCGTGGTATAATTCCGAATATCCGATATTGATTGCAATTTTATTCAGCAGCCATATGCCGAAAATCACGAGCAGCCACGGCGGCGTGAAATCAATCACCGCCCATAAATCGAAAAACAGTTTATATAATTGCCGATACAGATTGACGAAATCGAACGATACCACAAAATAGAAATAGTATGCGATAAACTCGCATACAATCGTAAACGTGTTGAAGTAAAACAGCCAGAGGCAAAGCCATATTTTATAGTATACCGAATAAGTTTTCAAAAAATCGACAAACGACAGACACCACGATTTTACGGGGATATACGTTTTGCTTACGCATTTTTTAAAGATTTTGAGCGGATTGCTTTCCTTGCCGTGGTCGGTGTTTATCGTGCCGCTTGCGCGACGAAGCAGAATAACGATTACTATTATCACAGGGAAGCCGAACAAAAGCACACACAAAAAATAACGTAAGCCCTTGGCGAGCGCGCTGAAATACGCAAATACGTTTTCTTTTTTAATGAACGTTTGCCAATACAACACCCATTTCGCTTTAAATTCGGCGAACGTGACGGGGAGCGGAAAATTCGGCGTGTTTTCCTGCGTTCCCGAAGCGAAAAACGGTACTTTCGGGTAGTTGTTTACGGTGGCGGGAAAATCTGCGCCGCCGCCGAACAATTTCGCGAAGTAGTAGCCAATCGATACGCCTATATCGCGGAAACTTTCAATTTGTCTGCCGAGCGCATACGGAAATCGAAAGTAGAACGCGGCTACGCCCATTGTGAGCGCAACCGCTATGTAGTGCATATAATTGATTTGTTTGATTTTTCTAAATAACTGTTTCATACGAGGCAACCTGTAAAAATGAAATAGCCTGTAACGGCGATAATGAGAAGAACTACCAAGATTCGCAATATGCGTTTAAAGATTTTCATTGTATTTTTCTGTTGGGTTGTGAAATTTAATTGACTTTCGTCTGCTGATAGGGTATAATATCAATAGTAACGACGATTTCATTATGAAATCGGGCTAATGGCATTGCAGGTTTGGCACGTCGTTACTTTTTTTTGCTCTTTTTTCTATCTAAATACTTCTGTTTGGCTTTCTCGCCGTAGATTTTTGCTTGCGCATAATCTTTCGGCGTTAGAGAGCCGTTTCTTTTGCCCGAATACTCACCTTTCGGCGCAACCGTGCCTTGACGGCGCATAAATGATTGTTTTCCGTCGTTCAGCGGACTTTTTTCCAACTTATAATTTGGACTATTTTTTCCTTTTTTCGGTTTTGTACTCAACCCGACGGAAACGTGTTTATTGTCTACATTATCCACGATAATGTGAGGATGACCGCCTTTTGTATCGTTGTGAGTTTTTATGATTACTTGAATTAAGTTTTTGTTTTCGCCGTTTATCGCCGTTTTCTTTTTCTTAGACATTTTGTATGTACCTCGTAAATGGAATAAGGGATAGTGCCGAACGGGGTGAAGTTTCGTCCCGAACGGCACGTTTTTTTATTCCCGCTTATGAAATATCGCTTTAAAGATTGCCGTAATCAGTCTGAACGGAAGAATCACGATTTTAATAATCAGACTTATGAGCGACGGAAGCAAAGGCATAAAAATCACAAGCAGGATAATCAGAAGCAACCCGCCGAGAACGATTTGCAATATCTTTTTCCAATCGAAATCTTTATCGGAATCGGTCGGGGGAGTAATATCGTTAATAACGTCAATCGGATTCGATACAACGGGAATCACCGTATATTCGCCGTTATCGTTAAATGTAAGTTGAATCACGTTAAAATCGAAGAATACGCTTTGTTTCGCGCGATAGGCTTGTCCTGATATGTATTTGTCTGCCCACAATAAACCACCGCCAAGTTCCACGACGTCAACGGGAGCGGAATAATAATCCGTAACGGCGAACCGAAAAGCAATTATATGATTATCGGCTTTGTTTTCTTCATAAAATTTCTGTAACGTAGATACGTCGTTCTGATTGACCATTAAATTTTGAGAAATGTCTGCGATAGTACCGCTGAAATCCGCGTCTTTCAAATCGACTATCGGCTGTACTTCTTTTCCCTCTTCGTGGGGAATATCTTTAAAAACAGCATTCCAAAATCCATAATTTTTGGTGTTATCCCAAAAAGAAGGCTGCGTATCGTTCCAAGATAGCCATTTATCGATACTGAGTTCGGCATCGAAATCGTAACATGAATAACCTTTTTGAATGGTTCCGAGTTCGTCGTTTCGTTTTCGGCTTTCGTCTATATCGTCCTCGAAGAGTGCGGAAATCAGTTTTCCGTCTTTGGCTTCGATAGTCTCTCCACCAAGTTTTTTGCTGACTTCAAGCATACGTGAATACAAATCCGAGCCCTCGATTCCACCCGTAGAAGTTACCGCTTTATACGGATCATACGAAGTTATATCGTCGGTTTTGAACAAATAATATAAAGTGCGAGCAGCGGATTTTTCATCGGTAATTTCACACGCAACATTCCACGCCCAATCGGCGTAAACGAAGTGATTATTATCGTAAGGATTTTCCGCTAAGCCGTAACCGATACTTTTGTCGTATTCAATGTTTTGCCCGATATATTGAGAGGCTGTATTATAAAAGTCGCTATTGCTTGTAACAATCAAATCTTTTGTCTTGTATTCATACCATTCGGCTTTGATTCTCTGTAATTTTCCGTATTGCTCGAAATATCTGTTCGGAACGGAAAAGTAGACGGTATCCACCTGATTCTGATGATTTTTACCGAGCGAAGAAGTTTGCGAACGCCAATATGTATGATTCAAAGATAATTCAATCGTATCGAGTTTTGAATATTTTACGGAAAGAGTACTTTCAGCGGATTCGTCCGCGCCGTAGCCTTTGGCATAGCCCGAAAAATAAAACGTGCCGTAACTTCCTATCGTATTTACGCCTACGGCATACGCGCCCGAAAGGGGATAAGCCGTAGCGTTCTGCGCGCCCTCTTCTATCAGTTGCAATTCGGCTATATCATAGCGGCGGGCGTTGCTGTTTACCCGTTCAAGCATTGTTTTTCCGTCTTTCGTTCCCGTATGGTCGATTACCTTGAATTTATAAAACAAATTCTTGTAATCGCCCTCGGAAGCGGAACAGAATTGTAACTTGAAATATTCATAATCGGTGGGCTTGCTGGTTTCCGTTACGGGATTCGTATTGTATGCCGTAGCCATTAAGACCTGATTATGCAGACTGTCCGTCTTTATGTTCTGCCCGTTCGGGTTATAAACGTACAGATATAATCCGTAATCGTCGGATTTATCCTTACGGAACGAATAACAGAACTCAACGACGTTGATTACATACATTTCGGGAGTACTGCCTTTATAATACGGATATTCCAGAAGATTGAAATTTTTATCCGATTTCAAATCGTCCAGCACGTTGATGTTTTCAAAGGCTTCCTGCACGTTTGCGGAATCGGCGAAAACGGGAAAAGCGAACAGGCTTGCCTGTCCGCAGAAAAGAGATATTACGCTTAATAAAAACGTCGCTATGATACGTGAAATTTTCAATACCTGCTTTTTCATCAGAAAATAACCTCGCTCGGATTCAGTTCGATTCCCGTTACAACGCCGTACAGCAAGAGCGGCACCGTCAGCGTTTGTTTCCCGTCTGGGGATGTTACTTTTATCGCGATATACGGATATTCAAGTAAATTCCCGTCGGCTTCGGCGTGAATTTCTTTTTCGCCGTATACGGCTTGCAATATTTCCGAAACGGATTTATAAGAACAAAGAATCGTAAATTCGCCGTTTTCGGAAACGGTAATGCCTTTGCCGTTGTAATTTTCGACGAAAGCGCCCGTCAGGTCTTTTTCTTTCGTAAACGCGGCGGGGCGGGAATCGTCGCCGACGGTGAAGTCGAAGTCGTGAGATTCGTCCGCGTTCGGCACGATTTTCACCGTGCAATCAGTTACGGAATACGCGCCCCAATCTTCCGAATTTTCGATTTTAAACGTTGCCGTCGCTTTATACGGAATAACGATTCCGCTTGTTTTATCCGTTACGATTTTACCGTCGTAACGAAGATAAATGCCGTTCGGCTTCGTAAGAAAATATGCGCACGCGCCTACGATTCCGAGCAACAGCAAAACGACAAGAAAATACGAAATTACCCGCGAAGTGCGTTTTATGAAATTGTTCGTCTTGTAACTGCTCATAATTCACCGCCTTACGAAATTATAATGTTATCCTTATCGAGATTTACGCTGTTTACGGGAGAAACGCCGTTTTCGTAATCGTCAAAAGAAATCGTGCCGATATAGGTAAACGAACTATATTTTCCCGTAAACGTTGCGGTTATTATGATATCGCCGCCAATATCGCCATTATTTTCCTGATATGCGATAAAAAAATCTTCCATAAGGGTTGTATCGGAATAAATTGTTGAATTGCTTCCGATTACTATGTAACCCGCCATACCTGTTAATTTTATGCGTGCCCCGATATTTTCAAAGAACGACAAATCGAAGAGGATATCTTCGCCGGATTCAATCATAGATGATAAATTACTGACATTCGCGAACGAATAAACACCTTTCATCTTACCGGCTTGGGCGATGTCCTCATAATCGACGTCGCAAGAAACGGTAAAGGTGTCGGCAAGCGTGTAAACGTCGGCGGTATCATAATCGAAAACTGCTTTGCCGCCCGGTCCCGCAGTGTCTGCCGCTATCTGGAACTTCGGGGAAAGAGTGCCGTTGTTTTCAACCGTAAGCGAACCGAACGAAAGGGTTGCGTTCGTTACCTTTTGCGCGTAATCTACCGTGCAAACCGCCGACTTCGCGGAATCGTCGTCCGACGTAGCCGTTAAAAGAATTTGTTCGCCGAACGCTTTCATACACGTAAGCACGGCTACATTGTTCGTCGTTCCGCTCGCCGACACGGTAACGTAATCGGCAACGTTCTTGCCTTTCGCCCATGCAGATTCCGCATTCGCAAAAGATAACGACCAGTTCACTTTTTTATTAGTAGCGGTGTCGGGTTTAACCGTTGCCGTAATCGTATAAGCTTTTTCCGCCTGTTCGCTTACGCCGTATACCGCATATTCCTCAACGGGAATCGCGGTTTTCATCATCTGAATGCCGTTTTCCTGCGCTTCGCCGATTACCGCGCCGCCACTGTCGGGCAAGGTTGCCGTCTGTTCGGGAACCTTTTCGTTTTTGTTGATATTGCTGACTATCCCGAAGCCCCCGGCACCGATTACGATGCCGAGAACCAAGGACAGCAGATTTGAAAATATAAATTTTTTCTTATCTGTCATTTATGTACGCTCCTTATCAGAACACAAGTTCCGTCTTATCCGTGGTAATGCTTTCAACGCCTTTCTGACCTTCGATTACGGAAGAATCGAGCGTGATTCCGAAAGTCGCAAGTTGCGGTCCATTGTTACTTTCCGACAATACGATTTCGTACGCGTTGCCGCTGAACCCTTTAATCGCAGTAATCAATTTGTTTTTCTGCGCGTTGTTGGAATATAATTGTTTGCCCCAAACCGAATCGAACCAGTTGTAAAGCGTATCGGAAATATTATCGCCCGAAAATTCTTTCAGCGCGGAAGCCGATAATCCCGCGTTGGTGATAGCGGTTTTAAAGGCTTCGGTGGGTTTAATTGTATAGCGTGTTACCGAATCCGTATTTGCGCGGGTATAAACGGTAGATTTATTGACGGTCATTGATTCTTTTGCATTTCTGGTCGTTGCAAAAGTCGGTGTCGCCGTATAAGTTTTCGTGCCCGTGGTGGAAAGAACTGTTCCGTCAATGGTAAACGAATAACCCGTAGTGCGCTGCAAATATTCGACATTCAAAGTCGCATAAGCGGCGGTGTTGTCGCGCGAAGTGGTTTTTACAACGATTTGTTCGCCGAAAGCCGCAACGTTCTGAACGACTGCTGTCAAAGCACCGTCCGCAGAGGGGGTAACGGTTACGTAATCTGTAACTTTTTTACCGCTTGCCCAAGTAGAACTTGCGTTCGCAAACGATACCGACCAGTCTACTTTCTGATTCGCCGCGTCGGCGGGATAAACGGTTGCCGTTACCGTGTATGCGGTTTCAGCTTGCACGCTTACACCGTATGTTTTATATTCCGCTACGGGAATTTTCATCGCCATAAGTCTGATACCCGCGCTTTCGCCGTTTTCGATACTGGCTTCGCCTTTGGTCGTGTCATCTTCGGGCGTGTTCGGTTCTTCCTGCGCGGGCGGTTTTAAATGTCCCCAGTCTTTGAAGCCGTTCGATACCACGCCGACCGCCGCGATTCCGCCCGCCAGCACCAACGCCAGCGCGCCGCCGAGAATCCCGTTTAATCTTTTACTCTTTTTATAAGAAGTGTTGTTTTTTGCCATTTTCTTTTTCCTTTGCCGCTTATCGCATACGGCTTTGCGTATTTTTATTGTTTTACTTCAACGACAACCGTCGGAGTGGTTGCCGATTTACCCGATTTCTTTCCGCGACTTTTTTTCGGCGTAACTTTTGCCGACTTCGATTTTTTCTGTGCCGCCAATTTTTCCGCGATAGGGGGATATTTGTCGGGCGTACGTGATAGCATTGCCACGCCTTGTTTCAGTCCTGCTTTGAACGAGGCTTCATTTTCGGGATTATCGAAATTGATACCTTTCTTCCTCGAAGCCGTTGCGAAGCCCATACCCGAATAATACGCCCGCTTCTGCGCGCGGGTGTACTTGCTTTTGCCTTTCTGATTTGCCATTGTTTTTTACCTGCCTTTATATTTTTTTTCTTCGCGGTATTCCCGCAAAGGTTTTTAACAAATTTTCCGCTTCGATAGTGCGGCTATTTATCTTTCTTCGGCTTTTCTTTCGGAATCGCCTTAACTTCTTTCATTTCTTCCTGCGTGCCCTTGAAAACGTTATCCGTATTCGGACTTTCGCACATTTCGCCGAACAGTTTCGCGAAATCCGTTCGCGGCGTTTCTTCTTTTTTCTCTTTCCATAAATCGTTGACGAAAACTTGTCCTAAACCTTTGCCGCGCCCTTTTTCGTCCAAACCCTCGTTATATACCGTAATTTCTTCTTTCGTGATATTCACGAAACACGAAATCCGTCGATAAAATTGATTCAAATCTTCCAAGGAAAGCCGTCTTTGCTTGCCGCGGCTTTGTATCGGTTCTTTATACCATTTCCACGGCTCGTCCGTCGAAGTGATTATTATGATTTTTCCGTCAAAAATTTTATTGTTGTATCGTCCGATAATCGACGAAGCCGTGTGATTGTCAAGAATTTTCAGCATATCTTCAAACTCAAACCAGTAATCGCGGCAATCGTCAAGAATAATTCCCCATTGTCCTTTGTAATCCTGAAACGGATCGTTCGACGAAGAGGACATACAAAAATCATATTTTAACTTATCCCGCAAAAGTTTTTTCGCGTAAGTCGTTTTTCCTGTTCCGCCTTTCCCCGTGATAAACATGACTTCGATATTCCGCTCGGTATGTAAGGAACGGTACGCGCACTCTAATTCCCAACGTTTTTTAAGTTCCGCGTAATATTTCAGCTGTTTCTCCGCGGAAAGGCTGTGAACGTATTCGATTTGCTGCGCGTAACTGTATTTCGTGAAATCGCCGAACGTTCTTTCAATTTCCGCTTCTTTTACGAAATCGAAGTTTGCCGTAACTTCTTCCGGGAAATATCTGTGTTTGAATTGCTGACTTTCGTTTGCGTGGGTGAGATAATCGAGCATAGAACCCGTTTTCTGAACTTTATTTACGTACTGCGGTTCGATTCCGAACCAGCTCGCCACCATATCGAACGGAATCGTCGCGCGTCCGAAGTTCAGGTATATGTGATAGTGAGGATCTTCCAGCACCAGTTTTCCGTCTTTCGTTTCCTTGTAATCCTTGTCGTGGCAGATGATTGCATACTTTTTTATCGTTTTATACCGTTTAATCGTGTTAATCGGCGGTTCTTTGAAATAAGGCAGATAATTCATTACCTCACATTCTTTCCCGCTCGGTATTTTCTTGCTTTTTTCAGCCGTTTTCTTTGATTTCATTTTTTTACCCCTCGAAACCAAAATTTTTCCCATTTTTCCCACTTTTTCCCAACGCTTTGGACAAGCCCCGTCGCGTTGGGAATTATTATGGAAAAATTTAAGAAATCTCTTTTAGAATAACGGTTTTATTCAGTTTATAATTGAATATTTTTTTCTGTTGTTTTTTCCCGTTTTTCCCATTTTTCCCAAATATAAGTTTTTTTGCGATGTTTTATGCCGCAATTTGCCTGTAAAAGGGAAGCATTTATCTGTAAGATTCCGTATAAAAATATCCGTTACGCTTAAAAGGGAACTTCTGGCGCGACTTCTCCCGTGGCGGAATCGACTTTCAAGGCTTGTCCTGTCTTTTCTTTCGGCGCTGCGGGAACGGCAGTTTGAACCGTAACGGGCGCGGAAACCTGTACTTCTTCTTTCTTCTGACGTTCGGGCAACGTCTCCGCAAACGCCGACAGCAGCGTTTTGCGTTCCATATATCTGTCGTCTCTGCCCGTTTCTTTGTCCTCGAAATACTTCGCTTCCACGGGTACGAGGATTCCGCCGCAATCTACGTAGAAGTTCGTCGCGATTTTTTCTTTTCCATCTTTTTTGTCCACATACGGAACTCTTCTCTTGAATAAATTTACCTGCATAATTGTTTCTCCTTTGGCTATTCGCCGTTAAAAATATATATTTACAAGGCTATGCGCCGTTGTATCTAAGGGGGAGTGACTTTGCGCCGTCACTCACGGCGGTTGTCGGGCGCAAGACTTGCACTTGCTTTTTTATGACGTCTGCCGTCTTTTCATAAGGAGTTTTGCCCGACATATTCAATATAGTAAAAACAGACTACGCCTTTTCCGACGTAATCTGTTTTACGGAACGAGATATAAAAGTATAGTTATAGCGAAGAAAGGATATAAAACAAACACTCACGATATTTGCTTTCATTTTTCTATTCTCCCGTTTTTACTATTCGACAAAGAAGAAATAAGATTCCTTTCTTTCTCGTTCCGTCCTTGTCAAAAATTATAAAACAAAAAAAATTCGCGCGGTTTTCAAAAAAAACCTTAAAAAGCGTTGACAAACGGACAAACTTATAGTAAAATAAATTAGCGCTCGTAAGGGGCGTTAATTTTTTGGGAAGTGAAAATTATGGCAAAAGGAAACAGAACGAGAATAACTTTGGCGTGCACCGAATGCAAGCAGAGAAATTACGACGAGTATAAGAATAAGAAAAACGATCCCGACAGAATCGAGATCAATAAATACTGCCCTTTCTGCAAAAAGCACACCGTTCACAAAGAAACGAAGTAACGAATACGATTTTCGTTGCGGAAATCAGAGGTTGTAATTATGGATAAGAACAACGAGGCGGCGAAACAACAACCCGCCAAAAAGACGAACAAGAACAAGAAACCCAATATCTTCGTCCGTATGGGACGCAAGATTAAGGAGATCTTTTCCGAACTCAAAAAGGTTACATGGCCGTCTTTTAAGACTGTTTTGAAACAACTCGGTTGCGTACTCGTGACCGTGATACTCGTGCTTGCCGTCATAATGCTTATGGATCTCGGGTTACAGAAACTGCTCGAACTCGCCCAGGGCAAAAATGCGTCGGGCGCGCTCGTTAAGTTATTCGAGGTACTCTGATGGGCAACGAGGCGCTTGCGAAATGGTACGTCATTCATACCTATTCGGGGTATGAATCGCTCGTTAAAGACAATATCGAAAAACTCATCGAGAACAACGACTTGTCCGACACCATTTTTGAGATTAAAATACCGATGGAAGAGACCATCGAAGAGAAGAACGGAAAGAGAAAGGTCGTGGAAAGGAAAATTTTCCCGTGCTACGTTTTTCTTAAAATGGTATACTCCAACGACATGTGGTATCTTATAACCAACACCCGCGGCGTTACGGGTTTCGTAGGTCCGCAGGGTAAGGCGATTCCGCTCGGCGAAGAAGAGGTGCGTAAAATGCGTCTCGAAGAAAAGGTCGTCGAATGCAATCTTGCCGTGGGGGACGAGGTCAACATCATTTCCGGACCGCTTGCGTCTTTCACGGGCGTCGTGGAGTCGCTTGACGACACCGCTCAGAAGGCGAGGGTCAAGGTATCCATGTTCGGAAGAGAGACCGATGTCGAACTCGACTTTATTCAACTCGATAAAATCAAAGGTTTATACGACGCGTAAAATCCGAATTTTCGGTTTTTATATAGTGGGAGGGGCGCTAAAATCCACATAATCGGCGTTTCCGTTAAAACCACTCTCTTAGGAGGAGAAATATGGCTAAAAAAGTTACCGCTATGGTCAAACTGCAATTACCTGCGGGCAAGGCAACTCCGGGACCTCCGGTAGGTTCGACCCTCGGACCTTACGGAATCAATATTCCCGGGTTCACGAAGGAGTTCAACGCTAAGACTGCCAACGAGGCGGGTCTTATAATTCCCTGCGTAATCACTATTTATCAGGATCGTTCGTTCACGTTTATACTTAAAACGCCTCCGGCTCCCGTTCTTATAAAGAAAGCCTGCGGCATCGAAACCGCCAGCGCGAAACCCAACAAGGACAAGGTTGCCAAACTTACGAAGGCTCAGGTAGAGGAGATCGCAAAGCAGAAGATGCCCGATCTTAACGCCGCGTCTTTGGAGGCTGCAATGAGCATGATCAAAGGCACCGCTCGCAGTATGGGTATAACCGTCGAGGAATAATATAGAAGTGGGAGGGGCGAGACCCCGTTATAACCACAAGGAGGACTTATAAATAATGAAATACGGAAAGAAATACGCCGAGAGCATCAAGGCGTTTGACCGCACTAAACAATATGACGCAGAAGAGGCTATGGATATCGTTATCAACAACGCCAAAGCCAAATTCGACGAAACGGTAGAGTTCCACTGCAGACTGGGCGTAGATCCCAAGCAGGCAGACCAGCAGGTCAGGGGCGTTATCGTTCTTCCCAACGGTACGGGTAAAACCGTCAGAGTTCTTGTCCTTGCCAAAGGCGAAAAGGCAGACGCCGCTACTGCTGCGGGCGCCGATTACGTCGGAGCGGAAGAACTCGTCGCCAAGATTCAGAAAGAAAACTGGTTCGATTTCGACGCCGTTATCACTACCCCCGATATGATGGGTGTTGTAGGTAGAATCGGTAAACTTTTAGGACCTAAGGGCTTGATGCCCAACCCGAAGTCGGGTACGGTTACTATGGACGTTGCGAAAGCAATCGCCGATATTAAAGCCGGTAAAGTCGAATACAGACTCGACAAACAGGCAATCATTCACTGCGCGATCGGCAAGAAGAGTTTCGGCAAGGAAAAACTCGTCGAAAACTACAACGCGCTGCTCGACGCGATCGTCAAGGCGAAACCCGCGGCTGCGAAGGGTCAGTACATCAAGAGCGTCGCGCTCACTTCGACTATGGGTCCCGGCGTAAAAGTCGCGCCCAAGGGCGTATAATCGCTTGACAAAGCCTTAAAATTAAGGTAAAATAAAAAAGTAATAACCGTAGACAGCAGGTTTTAACGCGTATGGGGTTCCAGACGCACCCGCCGAGGTAAAGACGAAAGTTTATAAAGTTTTTTATGACCTTCCGCGCTCTATTTCGGCGAGGAAGGTCTTTTTTCTGCGGTTAAATATGGCACGGAGGTAAATATGTCAGCAAACAGAGATGCCAAACAGCAAATAGTAGAAGACATCAAGGCGAAGATACAGGCAAGCAAGTCGGTCGTTCTTATCGACTATAAAGGTCTTACCGTCGCCGAAGACACCGAATTCCGTTGCAACATGAGAAAGACGAACACCGAATATAAGGTGCTTAAGAACACTTTATTAAAGCGCGCGTTCAACGAACTCGACGTTACCGCTTTCGATGCGGATCTTAACGGTCCCACGGCGGTTGCGTTCTGTCCCGACGAAACCAGCGCCGCGAGAGTCGCTGCCGAAATGTGCAAGACCACTAACGACAAGATCTCTCTTAAAAGCGCGTTCGTAGACAATGCTTATGTTGATAAAAACGGAGTAAAGGAACTCGCGTCGATTCCTTCCAAAGAAGTACTCGTCGCAAAACTTGCCGGCGCGTTGTCCGGTATCATCGGCGGACTTGCGGTTGCTCTTAACGCTGTTGCCGAAAAACAACAAAACGCATAATTTAAGAGTAAAAATATTAAAAGAGAGGATATTAAAATGGCTGATATCGCAAAATTCATTGAAGAAATCAAAGGTATGACCGTTCTCGAACTGAACAGTCTCGTTAAAGCAATCGAGGAAGAATTCGGCGTAAGCGCTGCCGCTCCCGTTGCCGTTGCCGGCGCAGGCGCTGCCGCTGCCGCTCCCGCAGAAGAAGAAAAGACCGAATTCAACGTCGTTCTTAAAGAAATCGGCGGCAACAAGATCGCCGTTATCAAAGTCGTCAGAGAAATTACCGGTCTCGGACTTGTCGATGCGAAGAACCTCGTCGAGAAACTCGGCACTATCAAAGAGGCTGCTCCGAAGGAAGAAGCCGAAAAGATGGTTGCTCAACTTAAAGACGCCGGCGCTACCGCCGTTATGGAATAAGTCCTTAACGACCGTAAGCGTTGAAAGCCCCTGCCGTGAAATCCGCGGCAGGGGCTTTTCGTAGCCGCAGGAGATTGTCTCCCGACATGACGGGAGACGGTAAGATCGCGGTGTGATCTATGATATTGTTTTAAGTTAAATTATATAGGATACGCAAATGGGGATAAAGGAAATTTTTCATAAAATCAAGGCGGGCTTTACGCGTTGTTTCGGAACGCCCGTTCCGCGTGTTTCGGATGCGAAACGTTACGGCGATTCAGGCGAAGACGATTTCGTGTCGGAATTGCGGCAATGGTTGCCTTCGTGTAAAATCAAGCGGAATATAATGATTTTAACGCCGGACGGCAATGCGGAAATCGATTGCCTTGTCTTGTACGACAATAAACTATTCGGTATGCCAGCCAAGAATAAAACGAACCGTGGTCTGACGACGTATTTTTGACTA
>OIWS01001920.1_pt1 | contig 18780 bp, 24 predicted proteins | sample 1587611 | NCBI WGS metagenome assembly OIWS01 (sample SAMEA3888919, study PRJEB22519) | human gut metagenome | biome: human gut; feature: human-associated habitat; material: faeces | place: Denmark | collected 2010 | reverse complement strand
CCGTATTTCGAGAAGAAAAAGCAAATTGGTTTTGAGAGGACTATAAATTCAAGTTTGTCGAGCAAAGGAGGTGCTGTAACAGATGGATGAACATTCCTATGACGATATAATCAATCTGCCGAATCCGACATCGAAGAACCATCCTCGTATGTCACTTCACGACAGAGCAGCACAGTTTGCACCTTTTGCGGCACTTACAGGACACGATGCAGCCATTAAAGAGACTGCAAGGCTAACAGATGAACGGTTAGAGTTAAGCGATGAAGTCATTATGAAATTAAATGACCAATTAAATATGATTAGAGATAATATCGGCACAGAACAGGAAATATCAATAACTTATTTCGTGCCTGATGATAAAAAATCCGGAGGAGCATATCTCACGCATTCCGGCATAGTGAAAAAGATTGATGAATTTGAACGCAAACTGATTATGCAGGATGAAACAGTAATTCCGACTGAACAAATCAGCGTGATACAGGGAGAAATGTTCAAAGGACTATATGAGTAATAGCTTGGAAAGGGCAAACAATGGAAACAAAGCCGAGAATATTATACTTAAAGAAAATATTAGAGGAACGAACGGACGAGGAACATCCGCTTTCGACGACGCAGCTAATCAATATATTGAATGATGAATACGGAATATCTGCACATAGAACGACGGTCACAAAAGATATTGCTGCACTTCAGGAGTTTGGAATGGATATTGTTACTATCCATTCTACTCAGAGCAAATATTTTGTAGCCAGCCGTAAGTTTGAATTGCCGGAACTGAAACTGCTGATAGATGCAGTGGAGTCATCGAAGTTCATTACAAAGAAGAAAAGCGAAACTCTGATTGAGAAGATACATACGATGACCAGTCCGGGGCAGGTGGCAAAGCTGAAGCGTAATAACTATGTGGTCAATCGCATTAAGCCGGATAATGAGCAGATATATTACATTATTGACGCTATAAACGACGCCATCAATGCAGGCAAGCAGATTTCTTTTCAGTATTATGATTATACTGGATTAAAGAAAAAGGTTCTGAAGAACAAGGGCGAAGTGTATAAGCTCAGTCCGTATAAACTTCTCTGGTGTGGGGACTATTATTATGTTCTCGGATATTCTGAGAAGAAAAGCAAGGTTATCAATTTCAGGGTAGACCGTATTGCTTCAAAACCTGAGATACTGGATAAGGACATTATCACGATGCCCGATGATTTTGATATTGAGAATTACACAAAAGAAGTGTTTTTTATGTTCTCAGGCGAGAAAGTTCTTGTGGATTTACGGTGTGATAATAGCCTGATGAAAACAATGGTTGACCGTTTCGGAGAAGATGTAACAACCCTTGCGTATGATATGACTTCTTTCAGGGTACAGACCGAAGTATCAGCCAGTCCTACCTTTTTTGGTTGGGTGTTTGGCTTTAATGGCAAGGTACAGATACTTGCACCGGAGAGCGTGAAAGAACAGTACAGACAGATGATTGCAAAAGCCGATGAGGATATGCAGGAAAGCGAATAGTGCAGTTTTGAATTTGTGCAGACAGTCTGCACAAATTAGGTAAGATTGAATTATAAAACTATGAAACGAGGTAGTAGATATGGAAAAAGACCCGTTTAAGGAATATCTGAGGGAGTCTGAACCGGATAAAGCTCATAAGGGGTATGCTTGGAGTACGGCAATCGGACTTCAGGCAGTGGACGGACTCAAACCATCTAAATATTTGATTGATACTGCCATTCAGAATATTGAAGGCAAAATCACGATGAAGGAAGCACAGAGTCTTATCGACAGTTACTATGAAGAAAGACCCGTGCATTTGTCTGATGATGAGCGTACCGAAGAAGCAGATAAGGTTTCTTCTCGTATTGCTGAAATTCTTTCTGAAACAGCGTTCTCATTTTCTCCGAATGAGTATATCGCTATCCACCGCAAACTCTTTCAGGGTATTTATAAACACGCCGGAAAGATTAGAGATTACAACATTACAAAGAAAGAATGGGTGCTTGATGGGGCAACTGTTATGTATGGTAGTGCGTCTGAGTTGAGAGCTACACTGGAATATGATTTTTCGCAGGAGAAGGATTTTAGCTATAAAGGACTTTCAATGGACGAGATTATCCATCATCTGGCGGTATTCATTTCAAGGTTATGGCAAATCCATATCTTCGGGGAAGGTAATACAAGAACAACGGCGGTGTTCTTCATCAAATATTTAAGGACACTTGGATTTTCTGTAACCAATGATATTTTTGCAGAAAATGCATGGTATTTCAGAAATGCACTTGTCCGTGCAAACTATACGAACCTGCAAAAAGGTATTCACGAAACAACAGAGTATCTGGAAGCGTTTCTCAGAAATCTGCTTTTGAATGAGAAAAATGAGCTTCATAATCGAAATCTTCATATAAGTGGACTTTTGAATGAAGAAAAAGTGGACATTGGGGATACAAAAGTGGATATTGAAAATGAAAAAGTGGACATTCAAGACAAAAAAGTGGATATTGAAAGTGTACTTTCCGAAAAAGGCAGCGATTTCACGGTAAAAACGACGGTTCATATCCATAGACTCTTTGAAAAGTTTGGTTTTGATGAGGTGTTTGGAAGAAGTGCGGTTATGGAACTTCTTGTGCTGAAAGGTTCAGGTGCTTCAAAACTTCTTTTCAATTTGGTTCAGGCAGATATTATTGAGCCGGTATCTGGTCACGGAAAAGGAAAATATAAGTTCAAAAAGTAATTAGAAGCAAGGAATATATACAAGAGCATTCCGCACTACTATTTATAAAAACTTTAACCAAGATTGGCGACACGATGTGTCGATAATGTGAAAGGGTAAGAAAGTCTTTTTGGGACAGTTCTAGTTACTGTTCACACCTACCTGTGAACAGTAACTAGAACTGTCAGTAAAAATTCGAAATAACTCAAAAACTTTACTTTTAACATATGCCAAGTTAAAATGAAATAAATTGAGTTAAAAAGGAGAATGAGAAATATGCTTACAGGCGTATTCGGAATTTCTATAAAATATGAAGCATGGAATCATCAGGATTCTTTACCTGTTTATATTGCAGGCAGTTATGATTTTCACACAGCCTATATTGGGAACAAATGTTGTATAATGCTTATTCCAACAGAAGAACTTGCAACGCTTCTGGCATTGAAAAAACAAATTGCAAAAATACAGCAGATTGATAATGTGCCAGTCATATTTAAACTTGCAACGGTATCAAATTATCGAAGAAAAAGTCTTATAGAAAATAATATACCGTTTGTTACTGATAAACAGGTTTTTCTTCCATTTATCGGAACAATGCTTACAGATGAGAAAGAACCCCCAAAATTGACGGGTAGGTTTGTTTACTCAACGCAGCAGTTATTTTTGTTTTATCTGTATAGCAAGAAAAAACGATTGTATATTTCAGAGGCCAGAAAAGTACTTCCGTTTACTGCAATGACATTGACCAGAGCTGCAAAACAGTTAGAAGCGACGGATTTGTTTCTTGTAGCAAAGGATGGTGTTAATAAGTTTATTGAGTCAAAATATAGTCGATATGAATTGTTTGAAAAGGCAAAAGTATATTTGACAACGCCTGTCCGCAAGGCAGGATATATAGATAAGACGCAAGTTACAGAAAATATGGTCTTTGCAGGGAAAACGGCACTTTCTGAAAAAACAATGTTAAATCCAAGCGGAATTGTTACCTATGCGATTAGTGAGAAAGATTATGATAAAACATTGCTGATCGAAGAATTGGTAGATTCAGATAAGCAGGTTAGACTTGAATTATGGGCATACAACCCGAAACAATTTTCAGAGGATAACAGTGCTGATGATATTTCCGTTGTTTTATCTTTTGAAGATACAAACGATGAGAGAATTGAAGAAGCAGTAGAGGAATTGCAGGAAAGAAGGTTGCGGGAGTAATGGTCAACGGATTTACAAAATTTAAGGCAGGTTCTCAGTCTGGAAATAGCAGAGGATATGAAAAGATTTTTATCTGAAGTAGCTGATGAAGCGGTGGATTTAAAGTCCTTGGGCATAAGAGGAATAGATAAACAAAAAATGACAGATATGTTGTACCAGTGTTACGGTTTGAAGGATAATACATAGTAAAAGAGCTGAAAGGTTTAAGTGCTTCAAATTAAAGGGGGAGGTTGACAATGCAGGAAAGCAGGTTATTTAAGATAGTATATCATTTACTTGATAAAGGTCGGGCTACTGCTCCAGAACTGTCAGAAAAGTTTGAAGTATCTGTAAGAACAATTTATAGAGATATTGATGCTTTAAGCGGTGCAGGTATTCCTATTTATACGGAAGCAGGACGAAATGGCGGCATTTATTTAATGAATGATTTTGTCTTAGATAAAGCGGTGCTTACTGAAGAAGAAAAGCGGGAAATTCTAGCAGCTTTGCATAGCATCAATTCCACAAACAATATTGACAACCGCCAAATATTGCAAAAGCTCTCTGCAATATTTAATGTCAGTTCAGAAAGCTGGCTTGAAGTGGATTTTTCCAAATGGGGAAATAACGGAACGGACAATGCGAAATTTGAATTGTTGAAATCAGCGATAATTCATCAAAGGTGTGTGAAAATAACCTACGCAAATTCCTTTGGAAGGATTAGCGAAAGAATTGTTCAACCGTTAAAAATGTCATATAAGTCTATGTCGTGGTATTTGAAAGCATACTGTACGGAGAAACAGGACTATCGTATTTTTAAGTTGACTCGCATGATAGAGTTGGAAGTACTTTCGGACACTTTTTGTAAAAAGACTTTTCCAGAATTAGATGAGATGGCAGGGCAAGTTTACAGAACAATCGTACTTCGCTTTGCTAAAGAAATTTCATATCGTGTTTACGATGAATTTGATAATACGCAAATAAGTACAGACGAAAATGGAGATTTAATCGTATCTGTTGAAATGCCAGAAGATGAATGGTTAATCGGGTACTTGTTGTCATTCGGAACACAGGTGGATATTGTAGAGCCCTTGTATCTCAAAGCTATCGTAGCAAAGCAGGCAAAAGAAATTTATGAAAAATGTAAATCTTGACACAGGGTGTCAGTATATATGTGGTACGATCTGCTTGTAAATTAGAATAAATAGAGATTTATAAGGAGAAAATTATGGCTTTTGATTTCAAAAAAGAATACAAGGAGTTTTATATGCCGAAGAGTAAACCAGAGATTGTTACTGTTCCGAAGGCTAACTATATTGCTATACGAGGAAAAGGCAATCCTAATGAGGTTGACGGTGCCTATCAACGGGCAATCAGTGTACTGTATGCCGTTGCTTACACTCTGAAAATGAGCTATAAAACAGAGCATAAAATTGAGGGCTTCTTTGATTATGTTGTTCCCCCGTTGGAAGGATTTTGGTGGCAGGATAATGTTCATGGTATAGACTATGCTGATAAATCTACATTTAACTGGATTTCTGTCATTCGTTTGCCTGACTTTATTACGCAAAAGGATTTTGAGTGGGCGGTAGAAACCGCATCCAAAAAGAAAAAACTCGATTGTTCAATGGCAGAATTTCTGTCTATTGATGAGGGCTTGTGTGTTCAAATCATGCACATAGGTGCATTTGATGATGAACCGAAAACGGTGGCGTTAATGGATGAATATATAGAGCAGAGCGGTTATGTAAATGACATAAGTGTAAGTCGATTACATCATGAAATTTACTTGTCAGATGCAAGAAAAGTAGCACCGGATAAATGGAAAACTGTTATTCGACATCCGATTAAAATAGGGTGAGAAATGTATACGGTGATGATGCAGGGAAAAAATCAGATGAATTTGAAAAAACAGGTTGATTATTTTAAAGATACTGTATATTCTAAGGGTAGAAGTAAATGTTTGCCGCTTGCTGATGGTGCGGGGTATAAATAATTCAGTTCGTAAATGAAGCCACTTGCTATGCAGGTGGGATAAAAATAGTATAGTTCGTAAATGTTCCCCATCAGTGTTTACTGATGGGAAATTTTATCACAAAGGAAAGGTTGTTTATGGAGATACAACAGGGATATTCTTATCATATCAAGGATGAATTTTTTGACTTGGTTCAGGATAAAAAGAATCCAGAATTATATTGGATGATTCCGATTAGTTCACAGGCAGAGAAATATAGGGGAATCATTGAGAAGAAAAAGAAACGATATGGCAGATGCAATACATAAAAAGCTGGATAAAGTACTTGTTAAAAATCTGAATGAAGTACTGGCTATGTATAATCGTGGAATTAAATTGACTTTTACGGATATTAAAGCAATCAGAACAATTATGGAAAAAGAGTTGGAAAAGTAGAAAAGACATCATTACTTATGGAAATAAGTAGTGGTGTCTTTTGCCTATTTATCGGATTTTTCAATAGCATTCAAATATTCCTTTAATACTATATTTATATACTGACTGAATGACCTATCATCATCCTCTGCCAGTTGTTTTATTCGCTCAATAATATCTTCATCAAGGGTAATACTTACTTTATTTTTTAATGGTTTCATTCAATCACCTACCTCTCAGATAATATACCACTAGGTCGTACTAAATATTGAAAAATAGGATAAAGTATGATAAAGTAGTATTATGCAATGTGCTGTAATATTTAATGGCAAAACATCAAAATATGATATATGATTATAAAAAATAATGTGGAGAGGGGATGTTTATCTTATGGGAGAGTTACTAGAAAAGTTTTGCCCTAAATGTGGAGAAAAATTACCTAATGCTTCATCTTTTTGTACTAAATGTGGAACAAAAATTGATGAACTTAAAAAGAAAGAAGTAAAACCTAATTTTCTGAATAAATATAAGCGGAAGATTGTTATTGGTATATGTGGAATTGTTGGTATATTTGTAATTTGCTTTATAGTTCATTCGATTCAAGTGTCAAACTTAAAAAAAGAATTATTGCGTGATTGGTATAAAGTAGAAGGCGAGGGCAGTTCCGCAATTATATGTGTGTTAGATTTTTCAGATAAAAAAGTAGAATACAAATTAGAAACAGGGTATTCATGGATGGATACTTCTGTTGCAACTTATGAATATAAAGTAATCAGCAAAAATAGAGTTAAAATTAAGCAATATGGCGAATGGGAAACAATTACAGTTAAATTTAATGATGATAAATCTGTGATGACTGTATCACCTGCGATTACAAGTATTGATGACACAGAAATTTGGGTAAATGCTGATTAGGAGGGGCAATATGTTTTGTAGAAAGTGCGGAAACGAAATACCAGATGATAGTATTTTTTGCTTGAAGTGTGGAACTAAAGTTGAAAAGGTAGATACTATAGAAGATATCATAGAACAAGATAATATGATAGAAGAAAAAAAGATGGATGATAAGGATAGTGCTGATAATTCTTCTTTGGATGAAGATTATAAAACAGCTGAAACAATAACTACTTCAATGGATAAAAAAACAATATATTCAATAATTGCGATAATTGCGGTGATTATGGTAATTGTTATTGTTGCTGCTATATCAGATAATGCAAAAAAATGTGAATTTAGTAGTTGCAATAATTTGAAACAAGAGGGTAGTAAATATTGTTCAGAACACACATGCAATGAGGAAGGTTGTACGTCGTCAAAATCTAAAGGAAACAGATATTGTTATATACATGAAAAAGAGCATAGTTGTGAATATTCTGGATGTGATAACTATAAAGTAGATGGTGGTGATTATTGCTATGAACATACTTGTGCAGAAAGTGGATGCTATAATGAAAAAGGTTATGGAAGCGATTATTGTACAGAACATCAAATAGATATGAGACAAAAACTTGGTAATGAATTTTCATTTAGTGTTAATTCTGCTGGCGGTGTTACATTAAACTTTAATGCTAAGAATAATTCTGGTAAGGAAATCAAATATATAAGATTTGATGTAGAATTTAGGAATGCAGTGGGTGATAGAATTAATGATGAGATAACACGAGATTCATCAGTTTCAGTTGAAGTTGTGGGTCCAATTTCTTCAGGAAGATCAGCAAATTTCAGTGATATTATAGGATATAATGATAATTGTAAAAGAATTGACATAGATGAGGTAACATTAGTATATACTGATGGCACTTCACAAACAGGGCACTATGGATGGTATAGCGAACATAAATATTAAATTAAGAAGAGGTGATTGAATGCTTAGTATATCGAAAGAATGGTATAGGAAAGTTTTTGAGGATTATGTTACCTCTAAATATGGGTGCTTAGAGGTGCTTAGTAAATATGATACTATTCGTGATGGAGAAATTCGTAATTACATGTATAAACAGGTGGCTGAAAATTATCATCTTGACACAAAAGATATTTCTAAATGTATGAGTGAAAATGGAAGACTATGTAGTGAATGTATCAATAGATACAGAAGTTAGGAGGGATGGTATGGCACTTATAAAATGTTCTGAATGTGGAAAAGAAATATCTGATACTGCGAAGCGTTGTCCTAATTGCGGTTACAAGGATGAAAGGAAAGCGAAAAGAAATAAAAAGATTTTTATTATTCCTGTTAGTATTGTTGTAATATTAATGTGTATTTTCTGTATCCTTAAATTGATTGATAACAATAATAGTCCGGCAAATCAAACAATTAAAATAATAGAATTGGATTATGGTAAAAATATAAATATTACATCTATATTTTATAATGAAGAACAAAACGGATGTATAATAGAATTTTCAAGTGGTGGAGTATCAGATGTAGCATGTGTTCATTTGAAAGATAAAACTATTGGATATGAAAGTGTTTATGAGAATATGTCAGAAAAATCCAATGATTTATCTCTATCTGATTCAGACAAGCAGAAATATGCTGTGCAAATAATTGAGTATCCATATGATGCAATGTGGGTTTATGATTTGTTTGCAAATGGTACGAGCGGAAGTAAGTGGGAAAAAGTGCAGTAATATAGTTGCATGAGAACTACCTTGTATCAGGTAGTTCTTTTCTTATCACAAAAGTGTCATAACTCAAAGTTTTTGAAACTAAACAGTTCACATCCGCAATATGTCATTGGTTGTATGCAAAATACTACAGCCAAAATCACAAATGTTAAGGCTTATATGGCGACTGAATTGTATAGCGTACCTAATGTCTGATAAGTCATCATGGGTTTGTATGCACAATGTCTGTCGGCAAGGAAGGCAGTTGCATTGGAGAATATAGAGATGGAGGGACTATCAGAAACGGAGCTGGGCATGGTAAAATTGGAAACAGTAAGAGAAGTATTGTTCCAGGCACTATTGCTTGATGATGTGAAGTTTGAAGATGGCAAGGTGTATGCGGAACTGTGTACTATATACCTGTTAATGTGAAAATCATTGAAGAAGATTAGAATTAAGAATTGAGGTGTTAGAAGATGGCTGAAAGAAAATTGGCAAGAAGTTCCCTGAAAGGATATACATTTCAAAATTATGTTTTTACACTATTTTTGGCAAAAATGGATGTTGAACGAAAAATCATACGCATAGAATCAGAAGCCATTGGTACAAAGCAATTTGATGATCTTTATGTAAAAATGGATGATGAAGTTGTTTACCGTATACAGGTAAAAAATTATCCTGATACTAAAATAGATGATATTATCATTACCGAGGGTGTTGTGAAAATTAAAACTAATAGTAATCAATATGATAGTTCTGATAATAATGTAATAGTGGTAAATACAGATCAAATTATTACAGATAGTGAGTTTATGGGAATACCCGCTGTTAAGAAAGAAGGTATTATCGTAGTTCCATTAACAGAAGAACAGATAACGATCTATTTAGATGAACTTTACAGTACAGAAGAACGTGAGTTACAGATAATTCAAAAAGCATATGAGTATACTTGTTCTGAAAAATTTGAAGTTAATGTATCAGAACTTCCTGAGTTAATCAAATTATCTGTTGATTTGCAGCAGCAGACGATTATAATACGTGAAGTGCCAAGGGAGATAAAAAAAGGAGTTACTTTTATTGAAGGAAAACCTGGGGTTGGCAAAAGTCACTTTGTGAATGAATTAAAAGAGAATTATCCAGATGCTATCGTATATAGATTTTGGATTGGGTCACAGGACGAGCAGTTAAGAAGACGACTTCAATTTGATAAGTTTTTAACGGAAATAGGTCTTTTACTATATAAATCACCAAGAGCATTTACTACAGAAGAGCTTGTTAGTGATATTGCTGATAAAGACAGAATTATCATAATTGATGGGGTGGATCATGTAGAAAATTATAATTCGTTAGACGTACAAAAATATATTTGTTTTATTGAGGCATTAAGAGTTGCCGGTGTTCGAGTCATAGTTCTTTCAAGACCTTTGAAGACAAAAATTGATTGGCAAAGGACAGAGTTACTTGAATGGAATTTTGACGAGACCAGGTTTTACCTTGCAGTTGCACATGCTATTTCTGGTTATTCTGAGCAGAAACAAATATTTGAGATTACAGGTGGCTATCCAATAATTACATATTTTTTAGCAGAGCATTATAAACAACATGGAAACATTAATGTAGAAAGACCGATTGCTGATTTGAATCAATACTATGATGAACTTTTATCAAATGTAAGTACAAAGTCTTTGTTGTGTATATTTGCGACAACTAATAGCTTTTTTACAAGAGAAGAACTTACAACGTTTTTTGCAGAGCCAGAGGCTTGTGATATGTTAAATGAATTTATTTCTGCGTATCCGTATTTGTTTGTAATATTACAAAATAGAATTTCGCTTATACATGATAGTTTTAACACATATTTGCGAGGAATATTATATTCATTTCCGGCCCGCCAAGAGAGCGTTTTAAGTGTCGTTAAATCAGGTCTGCTGGCTGGAAACATTGAGTATATGGCAAGGCTTGCATCTTTTGACTTGGATAATGATTTTTTAGTGGAACTACTCAAAAAATACTGTGATTTTAATGTTTTTGAACAATTGTTGGAATCAACAATAGACTTTAACTCTATTACAAGTTTCTACAATCAGTTGCAACGTATCTTGGAAACAAGAAAAGATGTTTTGAACATATATGAATATTATTCATTTTGCTTAATTTTTCAAGTGGCTACTCGGAATGATTTAGTTGGTTGTGATGGCTTAATTTATCAAATATTGTTATACGTTCATGAGCATGGAGATATTGAGAATCAAATTTTCAGTTCTGGTATTATGTGGAATTTGTATCTTGCATGTGTGCAAAAAGAAGATATTACAAGAAAGCATATTAAGGATTCGCATTATAGTGAAGGTCAGTTTTACGAGTTGATTGAGAGTGTGAACAAAGAAGCTTCTTTTTTTGAAAGGCTGGAGAAGAAGATTTTATTTTCGGAAATAGAATCCAAGTTAAGAAATTCACGTATCAATACTACGGAAAAAGCTGATTTGCTTGAGGAATATTTGATTAGTACATGGATTCATGGAGACTCTGAAGAATTATTCCATGATAAATTTAAGGAGTATATTACTACAGGAAACGAGTTATTATTTTATAATGCTTTTGTGGAATTTGGTTTGGATGATTTTTGGGGTAAATTTATACCTCATCGTGCAAAATAAAACTTCATGAGCTTGGGTTTTTTGAGGATAAGAATATATACCGGGGAATGACATTAATAGAAAAAGTTAATGAATGTGCTCCAGAAGGTTCGTTTACAGTTGTTTCGGTGATGCAGTCGGTCCTTAGATTGGCAAATTATGAGAATAGAGAGATAGATATTTATTCTGTAAATTATGCTTGGGCAATGTATGGACAAAGAAAAGATTATAGTGTTTATACAATTGAAAAGGCGTTAATTATATTTGAGGAGAAAGGACTGATTGAAGAAAAAGAGTCAATTGAATTGTTGCATAGATTAATGACTCAATCGGAAAAAGGTATCCGGCATTTGATGAACTCATATATTAATAAAAAGAATATTGAGTGTACAAAAAGGTTGGCACAAGAGGGATATTTTAGGATGTATAATTCTAAGGCTGATATTTTTGACCTTTGTCCAGAGAATATCAATTGCTTTACTAAACAACAGATTAAAGAAAGACTAGATGAGATGATTCGTTATCATTACACATCTAAAACGGTGGAGAGTAGAGATATTTTAAATGTTTTAGAGTCGGATTACTGCGACATGTTTTTAGATGCTTTGGAATATTATGAATATAGCATACTCGGAAATGTTGAGGATGGTGTTATTGAAAAAAAACTAAGAGAACGTGGAATAAGATGCTTGGGTAAAGATACAAAGGAAAAAACAGCATATATCCCATTTGATAATGGTTATATCCATAAAGAAGATGAAAAATTCATCAGAGAAAATGGTATCAAAGCATCTGAAGTTGCAAGATATGCGGATGGTTGGTATTCTTGTCTTCCGTTTCCAAGGTTATATAGTATGTATAGTCAAGTAGAAGTTAAGCAAGATTATCTTAATATACTTCATGAATCAATGTTTGCACGAGTGATTGATAGAGAATATGTAGGTAATTGGTCTTTGTTAATTGGAAATATTCCAGAATTTCTTAAAGTTTGTGATGTGGAGTTAGATTGGAACAAAATGTTTGATATTTTTAGAAAGTTTTTAAAAATATCATTAATCTATTGTCCGTGCAAATGAGATTAGGACATAATGGATGATAAGGAGCAAAAAAATGATTTACTTCAGGATAGAAGATAGAGCAAATAGTTTAGGAATACAGAGAAAATATCAAATTCCAGTAGAAGAGTTGCCAATAATCGATAAGCAAGAAGTCGAAGATTATATTGCCGAAGAAATCAGAAAGGAGGTAAATGGTTCAAGAGATAGAGGTCTTTTAAGTTATTCAAAATCTTTAGGTGTTTGCTTGTTGAAATACAATGAATGTACTGATAACGAATTACATATTTGCAGAGTTAATGAATTTTGGTATGAAAATTCGATTCAGTATATTACTTCATATAATGAATTTAGGTCCAAGTATTATTCGTTAGAAAGCGGGTTGGATAGGCAAAAATTGTTCAAATATAATGGTAAAATAAAATTGTATAATTATGTTATTGATATAGCGAACAATACCATTTTAAATAAATATTTATTAAATTTTACAAAACATGGATTAAAACAATATGCATCTCCAGAAAAAGATAGTGAAGTTATTATGATGCAAGCGTATAATGATGTTATGATTGAAAGGTATATTGATTCAATATATATCTTGTATGCGTTACAGCTTAAGTATGGTTTTTTAAGAAGGCAAGAAGTAGTAGAAAATATTATAGATGAAATATTGAAATTGGAAGAGTTTCGTTTCTATGAATGTGAACAGGAAAGAGGAGCTATTATATTTCTGGTTCGGTATTTATATTACAATTCGGAGTATGAAAAAAGCATAAACAAGGCAATTTTTAAATATTTGGATAGTAAGGAACACGTATCGTTATACTATGATTCAATATTGCAATTTCATGGGATACTTCACGAAGATTTTGGGGAAGCTTATACTTTGAGTGATTATAATGACAATGTAGTTTCGGCAATATTTTGGAAATATTGCATGTGTTTTAGGAATTGTTAGACTAGGAAAAGATTAAAAGAACAGGATAAGGAATTTCAGAGCTTGTGAAGAATGATTATTGAGAACAGTGTTAGGGTAGTTATAGACCATAAAGGTTTGTAACTGCCCTTTTTGCGTTTACAGAACTTTTGGACAAAATGTCTAGAAATGGAAAGGAGAGCTTATGAAGTATTTACTACACAGGCTGTATGTTCCACTATAGTGGAACTACAGCAACAAAAAATCAAGGAGGAAAATCATGCAGGAGGAAGTAACACAAAAAACAATTGCCCTTGTTTTTTAATCCTCTAGGCTGACCACTGATGTACTGAAAAAAAGCCATAAAGATGTATCTTGAACACCGCAAAGCCGGGAAACAGGCAACACATGGAAAAATGTCAGTCAAAAAATTAGTCGGACAGGGTATGGGAGCTTCGAGTATTGAGGTTACGGATAACAACATCAAGTCCTTTGAGAGAGTGACAAAAAAATACAATGTAGATTTTGCTGTGAAAAGGATAAGACGGTGGAACCACCGAAGTATATGGTATTTTTCAAGGGCAAGGATGCTGATGTGATTACATAGGCATTTAAAGAGTTTGTAAAAGTTAATGAGAGGAAACGTGGTAGAGTATCTGTGAAAGAAAGGTGGCAGGAATAAATGGTTATTTATTTTAGAAAAACAAAAATCGCACTTTAAACTGCAAGTGCGATATTTTTGTTAATATTATGAGTCCTATGCAAATCTCCAGGACGAAACAATATATGACTTGATGTTATACATCATATTTGTATGAAGTTAATTAGCAAATTCTTCAAAATATAAGTGATTTTTTTAGTGTAAATTTTAAACTTGTTTAAGTAAAATGGATTGTTCAATAGGAGAATTAATCCAAAGATTATAATAGGTGTGTCCCTTGACTTCTTTGGTGTAACAATGTCCTAATACAGCAGCATAATAATTTCCAGAAGAAATAATCAGTTTTTGTGGTTTTGAACAAGAAGTAATAAATTCCCGCGTTCGAATATCCTTAAAATGTAGATACGTTTTAGTGCAAGTGTTTCCTTCACTATCCTTATATTCGCCATCTTTAAGTTCGATATAAACTTTTCCATATACAATTAGCAATTGGTCTTGGGGGATGTTTTTGCCCCAAGACTTAAAGCTATAATGAGGAATGACGCGTCTTTTAATGGTTTTATTTTGTTTTTTTTCAATTAACAAGGCATTTTTTGATGTTCCATTAGAGGTTTTAAGCGTTGGAGCTTTGTGAGTATGTAGTTCAAACAGGCGACGCATGATTGCTTCAAGAGCACTTTTTATTTTCTTTTTATCTCTAAGTTCTTGTACATAGTTTTCCATGGTTGATTTAGAGGCTGGTTTAAATGAATAAGGACATATTTGCCCATTAATCATTTGGTGATATTGATTTGGGTAGGTTCTTAAGAAAGAAGATTCTGCCCTTTTTACCAAAGTTAATTGAGGTCCTTTACATCGTGGACAATTCATCTTTCCTTTATATAATTGCTCATATTCCTCATCTGGTAAATTTTCAATTTCAGATAAGTAATGTTCGTTAGAATTGTCTACAGAGTAATAGAATGTATCAAATTTGTAATCTTTCATAGTATTTGTATTTCCTTTCGTATTTTTTAGTATAATTTTTCTCGGAAGTAATAAGTTTTTCATTTTTATAATAGTGTCTTACAGTTCCTGCAAATATATCAGAAAACTATACTGCTGGAGTAACACAGAGCTGACAAACAATGACATTTCAAGAATATGGTCGAAAGAACGCCCGAACTTGGTTTTAAAGAGAAATCCGGTAGTAGTTTCCGCAATTTTACAATCAGCCTCTTCATGTATTTCATTGAAGATTACATCATTGCCTTTCTATAGTGATGGTGATTGCAATAAAATTGTACTCCATAGTGATGGTTGGACGCAATAAATTTTATTTATTTTTTTATAGAAAATAATATTGTCTGAGAAGATGATGTTGGGGAACAATGATAGGCTCATCTGGTCTGTTCATAATGATGGCAAAAATTGTTTATTATAAGAATAAATAATATCTACCATATATTTGATGATTTCCACAAGGTTTTTTATGCGATGTTTCTGTTCAAGAATATTCTGTTTGGTAGATTTCTCAGCTTCAGTTTTTATTGTAATTTTGTATTCTAATTATAGAATTAAAACAGGAGGGATATTAATGCCAAATATAAATGTGAATCGGGGAAAATGCAGAAAGGGATATATAGGCACTTTAAATAGCAATAAGTAATGGTGTCTTTTTGAAATAGTATACAAATTTACTTAAAGGATGAAGTGTGATAAAATTTATTTACACAACTGAAAGCATTGAAAGTATTGATTAGATGCTACTGGCAAAATCCAAAGAAGGTGATTAAAGTTGGGGCTGTTTAAGAAGAAAACAATAGCAAAGACATATGATAGGAATAATAAGAAACCAGTAATTAAAGCAAGTATATGTACTGGAGAGCAGGTTGCTGGTTTTAAGGATATCCATACAGGCAAGATAGAGGAGGTAATGCTGATAAAGCGTCCGCAAGACCTTGACGCATTTAAGAAAATGTATGGAATAAATGAAGAGATAGAGAAGGAATATTGACATGAGCGTATTAGGAAACATACTTTGGTTTATATGTGGCGGATTATTGAGTGGACTGTCATGGATAGCAGCCGGTTGTCTATGGTGCATATCCATCATAGGGATACCAATAGGTCTGCAATGCTTTAAGTTTGCAGGATTGGCATTTTTCCCATTTGGAAAAGAAGTGGTATATGGCGGAGGCACAGTCAGCCTTCTTGCTAATATTATGTGGTTGCTTGTATCAGGAATTCCGATGGCGGTAGGAAATGCAGCGACGGGGTTGATATTCTGTATAACTATTGTTGGCATCCCGTTTGGAAAGCAGTTTTTTAAAATTGCAAAACTGTCTCTGATGCCTTTTGGTGCGGAGATTAGGTGATAATGAAGTCTGGAGGCGATTTTTATGACACATGAACAGTTTGAAAAGGCGGCAAATTATTGGGAGAATAAAGAGTATACAGCAATGCCGAAAGAAGAACTGGAAAAGACAATAGAAGAATACATAAGTACCAATAATACCTGTGCACTTGCAACGGGAACAGGTGATTATGTGCGATGTACACCGATTGAGTACAGCTACCACGATGGTAAGTTCTGGATGTTTTCAGAAGGTGGCCAGAAGTTTATCGGTCTTGAGAAAAATGAAAATGTATGCCTTGCCATTTATGATAAATATGAGGGCTTTGGAAATCTGAAAAGCATACAGGTGATGGGAAAAACAGAATTGATAGAGCCGTTTTCTGATAGGTCTAATGCGCATGCCAAGATTAAGAAGATACCAATAGAAGCATTAAAGAAACTAGAAGCACCTATGAATCTTATCTGTGTCACACCTGTTAAAATCGAAATGTTGTGTTCTGAATTTAAGAAAAATGGATACAGTAGCAGACAGACATTGAAATATTAGAAAAAAACCCGTTGTTGCAAACGGACTTTCCGTTTTTTCTCCTGAGATTTGAGTTTGTATAAGGCAAAAGTGTATCTTGCCATAAAACAGAGAGAAGAAAAGGGCGAAACAGCAAATAGAACTTGTAAATTTGCTAAAATATGCTAGAATAGCACTAGTTAGTCAAGACTAACTAGTGCTATTTTACGTAAGGGATAAAATTTGGAAGGAGTGCTTATGATAGTAAAAATCTTAGTTGTAATTGGATTCTGCTTTTTGTTTTGGCTCATTTGCTATGCAAATACTGGAAGTGATGAAAAAAATATGAGGGGATTTCGTTCTTATCCTAAAGAAGTGCAGGAATTGGTAAAAAATGATATGCATTTGGCTTCACTTGCGCCGGTGGCGGTAAATATGGTAAGCGTGTTTGTATCAAATGTGGTTATGTTTTCCGTAGTTTTTTGTGTTGTTGGAATTATATTGAAATATACGGTTGGCTTTTCTGATTTTTTAGATGCGCTTACATATTTTATTATTTGGGGGCAAGTACTTAATTTGTTTGATCTATTTGTAATCGACTTATTGTGGTGGAGAAATACCCCACGTATTCGCTTTTCGTGTGCGCAGGATAAAAGATTGTATCAAAATCCAAAGGTGCATGTGGCTTCATTTGTGCGTGGAATTGTGATGTTTTTTATCCCAGCAGTTATTGCAGCGGGAATTGTGTCATTTATATAATATGGAAAAGGGTAAAATTAATATGAAGGATATAAAAAAACAATCAGAGTGGACACAGAGTAGAACGTTATTCTATATAGGTTTGTTTGCAGCAATCCTTGTGTTTATAGGTGACTGGATGCTGGGATATGGTGTAAAACAGGCGAATCTCAGTGGACTAGAGGGGAAATTATCGACTTATATGGGAAAAACGGATTCTGTGTATTTGTGTTCAGCCCTGTTTGGATTGATTGGAATCGTTTTAGAGGGACTTAGCTATTTTGGAATTTATCGTTTGATGAAAAAAGAATCTTTAAAATATGCACGTAAATTACGTATTGGAATCATTGGATATCTTGCATTTGGTGCTTGCGGTGTTCATGTCCCATGTGTTATGGCAGCATGGTTGTATAGTTTTTTGAGAACGGAAAATCCAGGAATTGCATATGAATGTGTACGAAAATTTGCAGTTTATTTTATGGTGCCGGCGATTATTTTGTTTACCATATTTTGTTTGTATTTGATTGTGGTCCAGATATATATATTTGCAAAGGGCATGACACCATATCCAAAGTGGTGCTGGGTGTTTAATATTGGAGTTGGAATGGCAGTGACTATGGCGATTGCGACACCATTTCGAGGTTATGCATGGGGAAATGCGCTTGCAGCCGCATGGATTAGCGTTGGGAATATATGGCAATTTCTAGGTCTGTTATTGATAATGAATCGGTTACAAAAACAGAGGTTGGAATAAAATGAAAAGTAAGACAAGAATTACAATTGACGATATGGATGGAATATGGTATTCGGCATTTGCACTGGCGTTGTTTAAGACTCGACAAACCGGAAAAAATTTGGACAGGATACCTGTAGAATGGGTAGGAAAAACTATAGCATGGTTGAAGAAACAGTGCAGCTATTTCATTTGTAATATTGCGAATGTACTAGAGTTTTGCAAGCAGTTCCCATTTGTTCTAAATAATAGTTAGTGTATAATTTTTATTGGCAAAAATAAAAGGAAGTGGCAAAAACCACTT
>OIWS01001913.1_pt1 | contig 18878 bp, 14 predicted proteins | sample 1587611 | NCBI WGS metagenome assembly OIWS01 (sample SAMEA3888919, study PRJEB22519) | human gut metagenome | biome: human gut; feature: human-associated habitat; material: faeces | place: Denmark | collected 2010 | reverse complement strand
GGGGGGGGGTACTGCGCTCAGCGTTTAAATTATGATTTTCGCGAGTCACTTCAGACATGGTTCTACGTAGAAAAGAAGTTCGTCTTATCAATGGTGGGTGCAGAGCGGCGAAACTCCATTCTTCCAGGGAGGGACATCCGCCGCTCTGAGATTGGTCAATCATTTTGGCGAAATTATCGCAGAGCCGATACATTTATTCACAGAATCAAACAGCCCACAATCATTCACCGTCGCCTTAAATACACACCGCAGAACCTTGCAAATCTGAGTTAAGATTCACTTATTTACTATTGTTAATCAAATGTTCTCCCCCCCCCCCGGCAAAAATTCTCCCATTCCGCGTCTTCCGCAAACGCATCCCCTTCACACCATAACTAGGGAAAATACCTATTTTTTTCCCCATCAGTTGTTAATGCGGCACTGCCGTTCCGATCGGTTTGACCGTCCCCGCCTCCACCGCAACAGCGAGCCCCTGAACACCTGCCGAGAACCCTTTTTTGAGTTGACTCTATTCAAACTCCGCTGATTGGATCACGCTACCAATAGAGCCGTCGCTGTGAAATCCCCCTCGCCCCTTCCACATCTGCCTGTCCTGTAAAACGCTCTGCCAACGGTTTCAAAATTTGGGTCGTCACAAAGGTATGCGACACCCTCTAGCGTCCCGCCAACTCGCGATACCGTTCCGCAGCCCTACGTAAAGACGTTCCATTTTCATCCAGCCAATGTGCCCCAACATCCGCCATCGCTCAGAAACCACTGCCTTCGCCAATATTTCCGACGGCAGAATGTTTTCCAACGCCTCACAAATAAATGCCGCCGGCCACACGCCGTCTTCATCCGCCGGTGACCTCGCTAACCACTGCCCGAGTCACACCTCCGTCGCTTCTACCACGTTCAACTGCATTCAACAACTGCGCCTCTATTCTTACCGTTCGTATTCACTTCAACAGCACCTTCTGCCGAGTGTCCCCCGTTTCATCACTGCCCGGCAATTTCATGAGCGATCTAAAAAGTAACCTTCACCACCGCTTTTTCGTCGAGTTCTGAGGTCGAAGTCGTCCCAAAAAAAGGTTTCTGCTGCCCGCTGAACAAAAAACGCTGGATGCTTCTGAACATACCGCTCCAACCAAGGGATACAAACGTCGCTGTCGCCATTCCACCGACTCCCCAACACCGGCGCCCATAAAAATTCCAACTGCGCCTTTTCGTCTGTCGTCAACGTGTCCCCGGCATCCGCCGCCTTAGCCATCTCCCCAATCTGCGACTCATGAATCGCTGGATGCGACGCCACCTCATCGTCAGCCATTATCCGAAGCAACGTCACCAGTAACGACGGTTCAACAAGTTCCGGCGCCCACTGAATCGCTTCAAATGCCGCCCTGCCGACATCAAAGAACGTACCGCGGTCGCTTCATCACCGGGGAACAGGCTCTGAGTCGACACAGTCGTCCAACACGCTTTCCATTCAATCAACCGTCAAATATCGGAAACAAACGGGGCCTGCAGCAATAAGGTTTTGAAGGTTTCTATCGGAACCTGACTTTTCAATGACTGCAGTACGGCCGCCACACGAGCTTGGTTTCTCCATTTCATCCAGCCAGACACCAACTGATGCCGAGTTTCTCCGCCTGCGATGGCCTCCTCTACCAAAGTCAGCCAACCGTTCCTGCAGCCACTTCACCCTCGCAACCGCACCCCCCACCTCTTTCAGATCCTCTGTCTTCGCCACCAACGACCAAAAAACTTTCAATCCGGATCGACCATACACCGCTCCGGCAATGGCCATCTGTTGCACTTGGTACCGTTCCAAATGGTGGGGCCAGTCAGCAACGTTCGCCTTCGGGTTTTCCTCAACATTCCAAAAACAGCTGAAAAGCCAGGCATTCCTCAGAATTCCATCAAAACATCTTGATATATTCCGTATCTACAAAATCACCCTCAACAATCTCTCTGCAATTTGATAATAGTTAACGCATTTAAGATATTAATCTCACGAATACATTTATTGCGCCGCGCTTGGTTGGTATGAATAAAATTTTGATTACTTGCCCGGTATCAAGCTATCCAAAAAATCAATTTTAGGGATAAACTTTTCTGAACTCAAATGATTTGACAGCTTATGGATATGATAGTTATTGACAATAGCTAACAAACAATCATTTCCTTTCAATTCATTTATCGCAAACTGCAGCTCATGAGGCCGGACATCATCACAACTCAAATAAATATAATTATCAATTGCACCAGTTCTATTTTTAACCAAATCAAACATTATATGAGCAAGAAAGTAGTTTTTATATTCAGATTCAAATTCCCAATAATTATGCAAAGCATAATACAATATCCCAAACAAAGGATCTCCTTTCGGGACCTTTATAATACTGCTCAACCAATTTACCCTGACATCACCCCCCCCCCATCTGAAATAAGAAGATCTTGCCATCCATTTTATTTTCTCAATCGTACAGATATTGGCCGACCTTTCAAAGATCACTCTTTCATTATTTACCAATTCATCCGGAAACCCAGAGCAATAAACTGATGCATCCAGCCATATTCCACCATACTTATACAAAAGACCACATCTAATCAGATCTGATAAAGCCGCAAATGAGTACCCATTTTCTCCCCTGATTGCTTTATCAAAAAAAGATTCCGGCATATCCAGCAGATCACGTATTATTGTATTGTCTGTTCTTATTATTCTCCCATTCCAATTCTTATTTGAAAATGCACAATCAACGCTTTTAAAACAACACTTAACAACAGAATTTGCATTTTCAACGCCCTGTCCCCAATACTGCCACACCACATTCGACTGCTCTCGTGTTTCACTGCATTTAACATTATGTTTTGCCGTATCAACATAAGCAACCAATTCTTTAGCAATTGCATTCTCCGATGCAACCTGCGATCGAGACGAAAATACCCCATCTAATAAATTACGAGCATATTTTCTATAAAGCTTTATCGGTATCAGCGCAACCAATAAATTAAAAATAAGTTTTCTGAAATTCATATCATCACTCACATAAATAAAATTTTACACAATTTTGCATTCATCATTATAAAATTCTCTTCTCACCGCACACTCATACAACAGCAATACCGAAACCAATGTCAAAAAACTATTCTTATGCAACCAGGTTACTTCAGTCATTCCGAAAACGAAAGTTCCAACCAAGACCCCTAACACAACCGGCTCATTCCAAGCCCTCTTAAATAGTTTATATAGCAACCAATTTGCCAGCCCAAACAATAATAAGCCCCCGGTTACAAAAATATTAATTCCTTCATTATGAAAGTGACTTATTGTAGCTAAAAATTCTTTATTTATATTTACATTTGTATGAGAAACAAGACTTATAAAATCAGCCCCAGATACTTCGCCAACCCCAAACCAAAAATTTTCAGGAATAATTTCCATAAGTGCCGTCTTCCACATCGCCAGTCGCAACCCAATAGAAGTCCTCGTTGTCTCTCCTGGTTGCAAAGCAATAAATCCATTCACTTCCCCAAAAATTCGATCGAACTTATTTTCGATTATTGACGGAGAAAAGAATACAACCATCACAAAAAAAGCAACAAAAATTAAAAATACGTATACAAACGAAAGCAGTGACCAATGGTATTTTCTGTAAGCAAAATAGCAAAAAAGAACTGCCATCGCCATTTCCGCCACATACGCCGTGCGGCAGCTCGTTCTCAAAGCGACCCACAGCGCCAACACGCCACACACAACGTGCAGCAAGCGTTCTTTTTTATCCATTTCGTCATACAACCAAGCAAATACCGAGATACCGCCGATAATCATCGCCTGCGGCGCAAAGATATTTTGGTTGATGTCTCCGTCAGGAACCAAACGCTGGAGTCCGAGGATTTGGTATAACGCCATGGCAAAAATCACCAGGCAAGACGCTGAATTAACGCGAAAAAAAACGCTTCTGTCCAACCAATTCAAGCGACAAACCACCGAAGACGCCAGAACCAACAACAAGGCATATTTTAGGAAACCCAAATCAAATGAACGATCGTGATAAAAATACAAGAAAACACAAACGGCTCCGATCGGTGCCAGAAGCCGAATCTGCCGTACGAAAAAACTTCGATCTATATCGAATCGACTGACCAACAAATACAGCACCATCACAATCCACAACGCATTGAGATAACGCCGTCCTCCGACCCAATGTTGCACGGCCGCCAGATTACCGACAGCATTCAAGACATAGAGGGACAACAAAAAGAACATCAAAACACGCAAGACATTCACCGTCTGCAGGAAGCTCATCTTATTTAATTTCATTTGTTTATTGTTATTTAATATCAATGATTTGCGTATTCAGAAAGTATTTCAGTTACATGCGCTTCTCCGGTCATCACCCCCCGGCGAGCGATGTACTGGTCATAGGGAAGCACTAATTTCACCGGATGCTCCCGCACCTCCGCCATCACCCGTTCAAAATCATCCAACGAATGTACGTCAAAGGTTCTCAGAGCTTCTTCATCCAAAATCTCGCAACAGCCCATATTTTTTCCCATGATCGCCGGCGTACCGCAACTCACGCTTTCCGCCCCCACCATCCCCAGCGGTTCATAGAGGCTTGCCATCACCGTATAGTCGCAGGCTTGGTACAAAGTCGGCATATCGGTACAAAACCCCACATACCGGGCATTTTTAATCGATCTTTTCAACGGTTTTCCGGCTACCACCAATAATTCCGGAAATTCGGTTTTTTCAAAGTATTGACGCAACAGCCCCAGTCCTTTGCGCTTATGACTGGAAGACGGGAACAAAAAGAGCGTCTTGTCCTGTGGTAACCCAAATTTTTCACGCACAGCACGGCGATCTTCAACCTCAGTCGTCGTTTGAAAACACTGCGGCGGGTAAATCACCCGAATTTTTTGCGGATCAATACCGTAAAAGTTCTCCAACTCCCGCTTCATCGCTTCGGAATGTGCTACGACCAACGTCGCCTGCCGATACATCGTACGCTCCAAATTGATGATCCATCGGTCAAAAAAACTCACCGACTTATTCATCGCTTTCAGGTAACCGATGTGATTGCCGCCGCAAGTCGCAATTTCTGCGCTCACTGCTATGCAACAAGCGATCATAAAATCCACCGGCACTTTTTCTCGTTCAGTCAGAAGCCATCGATTAAACCGTTTGACGTTCCACTTATTCGGCAGCCATCTAATCGCACCCGTCCATTGATGCACTTCCGTCTGCTTATAAAAAGGTAACGTCTCGTCTGCGGTCATCGTAAAAATGACGGGAGTATGCCCCAACCGAAGAAGTGCCTCCGTGACTCGCAAAGCATACTGTTCCATTCCGCCGGATTGTCCGAACTTGTTACACGCCACACCAATTCGCATACCGTCCCCCGCCCCATCACATGGATCGTGAAATACTTTTCAGCGAAGATACCGGACGACGAGCAGCGACTGACTGCAAAAGCCCTTCCCACTGTGCCCAAACCTTGTACGGTGCATACGCTGCCATGCCCTTCTTGGCCTTATCCCCAAAATTCACCCGCAAGGCTTCACTATCCATCAACTTCGCCAAGGCCATGGCAAAAGCTTCCGGCGTCGCTTCACAGAGCAAACCATTTTCTTCGTTGCGAATGAGTTCATTAACCGAAGGGCAGGACAGGCACCCTACCGAAGGCATCCCCAACACCATGGCTTCCGTCAGAGCAAGGCTGAACCCCTCCCAACGTGACGGGAACGCAAATATGGAAGCGGCACAGAGTTTTTCTTTTATTTTTCCCGTTACACCGCATAACCGAATCCGGTCTGTCAATCCATAACGATCAATCAGGCATTGCAGCGATTTGGCTGATTTTGATTCCTCCGGAGAACCTCCCCATATTTCAACCTTCCAGTCGGGATAACGATCGGCAATCCGCTTGAAGGCTTGTACCAGCAAATCCTGATGTTTTTGCCGGGTAATACGACCGACGTTGACAATGGTATGAGAAGATCGATCCGCCGTCTTCTGAGACTGCGGCACCGCATTGGGAATCATCACAACGTTTGCCCGAGGCAACAGGGCTTTCACTTCCGGCACATAACTCGGCATCAGTACCTGAACGGCAGCCGATCTTTCCACGGCGTCTTTCAACGTTTTCGGAGTACCCTTCGGCAAAAACACCGCTGTCGGATTGTGACTCATCGTCACAACAGGTACATCCAGCCCTCCGAAACTTAACAGAACATGCGTATCTTCCGGTCGAAACGTCACAATCACATCCGGACGGGTTTGTTTTACTGCCGCTACCAATGCATCCCCGACAAACTCTTCCCACAACAAAAGCCGCGTCTTTCGCCGTTTTTCTTTGTTGAAACTCAACGCACGCAAATTCAGCATCAATTTGGACAAAAACCAAGGCGGCCTTCTGCCTGCCCCGGCGTTAATGAAATTAACTGCAGCGTTTAAAGGAAACCCGGGGCTGCCGATCTCAAAATCGTGACACACACCAGTCACATGATGCCCTCTATCCGCCATTGCATTGGCCAACTGACAAAAGACACGTTCCGCACCACCGCAGGAATTCACGATCTTCCACGTGGACACCAACGTAATTCGCACCCGTCTACCTCACTGCACAAAAAAATTAATATTCAATTTTTTCTGAACTTCAGACAGCCGCCTCACCGGTTTCTCCTGTGCGGATACGAATCACTTGTTCGACCTCCGTCACAAAAATTTTGCCGTCTCCGATCTTTCCCGTGCGAGCACTCTTTTGGATCGCTTCCAAACATTGCTCGATCAAATCGTCCGCAACCACGGCTTCAATTTTCACCTTCGGCAAAAAGTCCACCACATACTCCGCCCCACGATACAGTTCCGTGTGCCCTTTCTGTCGTCCGAAGCCCTTCACTTCCGAAACGGTAAGACCGTTTACGCCGATATCGGCCAACGCCTCCCGCACTTCATCCAATTTGAACGGTTTCACAATCGCCGTCACTAATTTCATAATTCCTCTCCTTCGTTTACTTTGCCGTCATCGGATACCGCCAGTCGCGACCGAATGCCGTACCGGACAATTTCAGTCCCGTCGGACTCTGACGACGTTTGTATTCATTACGGTGCACTAACCGCACAATGCGTTCCGCAGTAGCTCGGTCACACTGAGCCTTATCTGCCGCGTCTTCCAAAGACTGACGACCGTCCACATAGGCCATCAAAAAAGCATCCAACACTGCGTATTTTGGTAAAGACGCTTCATCCAACTGTCCTTCCCGCAATTCCGCGGAAGGCGGTCGGTTAATCAGTGCTTCCGGGATGACTTCGCGCCCCCGGTGCTGGTTAATAAAGCGAGCCAGAGCCCACACGTCCGTCTTATACAGATCCTTAATGAGCGCAAAAGCACCGGCCGTATCGCCATAAAGCGTGGAGTACCCTACCGCCGTTTCCGACTTATTTCCTGTCGTGATCACAAGCCGACCAAATTTATTGGCGTAGGCCATCAGAACCGTTCCGCGGATGCGCGCCTGCAGGTTTTCTTCTGTAACGTCCCAAGCCTTCCCAGCAAAGTCATCCGCCAACAACGCCTGATACCCTTTAAAAAGTTCTTCAATCGGGCGTATGACATAGGGAATGCGGAGGTTCTTTACCAATTGCTTCGCCAAATCAAAACTTAAATCCGCCGTGAACTGCGTCGGCATCATGACGGCGAGCACATTGTCCGCTCCCAACGCGTCCGCCGCAACCGTGGCTACCAGCGCACTGTCAATGCCGCCCGAGAGCCCGATCACCACCTGCTTGAAGCCGTTTTTGTGCACATAATCCGACAGTGCCAGCTTCAACGCTCCGTACATTGACGTCAATCGATGTTCCTCGTCCTCTTTGAGCGGCACCGCGGTTTGCGGCTTCATCAACGCCTGCACAGACACGATCTGCAGATCTTCTGTAAATGACGGCTGACGCAGAAAAACCGTGCCTTCCGCATCCGTCGCAAAACCCGCCCCGTCAAACACCAGTTCGTCCTGTCCGCCGACAGCGTTCACGTACACCAACGGGATATGATTTCTTTTTACAAAGGGCAAGATGGTTCGTTCGCGTTCTTCGGATTTACCCACCTCAAAAGGACTCGCGTTCGCGGACAAAATCACCTGAGCTCCGGCAGCACACGTCTGAGTCATGACATCCGGATGCCACAGATCCTCACAAATGGTGAGTCCCAAACGAATCCCTTCAACTTCGATAACGGCAGGCCGATTTCCCGAGGCAAACACCCGAGGTTCATCAAAAACCCCGTACTCCGGCAAATGCTGTTTGTAGTAGAGCGCTTCAATGCGACCGCTCCGTAACAAAGCCAAAGCATTGCGTCGGGTACCGTTTTCTTCCTTCCAAACGGTACCTACTAAAACTGGAATGGTGTCTTTTATTGACGCAGCAAGCTGAGTCAGCGCCTTTCTGGCTTTCTCGCAAAAGTCATCCCGCAGAATCCAGTCTTCCGCAGGGTACCCGACAAGACTCATTTCCGGCGTCAAGAGTAAGCCCGCCCCCATTTGCTCCGCCCGTCGGGCCGCTGCTCGTATCTTAGCGGCGTTTTCCACAAAATCGCCGACCTTCGCATTCATCTGCCACAGCGCAATTTTTAATTCCGACATCACTCTTTCGTCCCTGCCCTCATTGCAAGAACCATCTTCGCAACGATACCGTCCGAAAGACGACCGCGTTGTTGCATTGAGGGGAAACACTCAAATCAGCCGGCTGACCGCCGTTCCTCAGCCCCGTCAGGCCCTCGGCAACGTCACCCCTACCTGCCCCTGATACTTACCGTGTCGATCTTTATAGCTCGTCTCGCAGTCTTCATCCCCTTCGAAAAAGAGCACCTGAGCACAACCTTCGTTCGCATAAATCTTCGCGGGAAGCGGGGTGGTATTTGAAAATTCCAGCGTCACATAGCCTTCCCACTCCGGCTCAAAGGGCGTTACGTTCACGATAATGCCGCAGCGGGCATACGTCGACTTCCCAAGGCACACCGTCAGAACATTTCGAGGAATGCGGAAATACTCCACGGTACGAGCCAATGCAAAAGAGTTGGGCGGAATAATGCAGACGTCGCTTACGACATCCACAAACGACGCCGTATCAAAATTCTTCGGATCGACGATCGTAGAATTAATGTTCGTGAATACCTTAAATTCGTTCGCACAGCGAATGTCGTACCCATAGGACGACGTACCGTAACTCACGATCTTTCGCCCCTCGACCGAGCGCACCTGATTGGGTTCAAAGGGCTCAATCATCCCTTGAGCAGCCATACGGCGGATCCACTTATCCGATTTGATACTCATCTTGTCATCGTCCGACTGATAGTTATCGGCACAGCGATAATTCTTATTACAATGCTTCCGAACGCCGCATGACGGCGTGCAGTGCACAGTATACCGACGACTATTCTTTCAGACTTCTCTATGCCTACCATTCTTTGCCGACTTCCCAACCATGTAGGGGATTGCTGTATGTGCCTTCCGGCGCTCCGACTTTTGGAAGCGAGCGGCTATACGCCGGCGCTCGTAGGAAAACGCTGGGCCGAAGACCTGATGGCCGGCATGGGCTGGCGTTTTGATCCCATCACGGGTCACGTCTCGGAAGACCTTAAACGCATCCGGTACCTTGCACAAAACGCCGGTGCTGCTAAAGGACTGCTCTTTCCGAATTCCTTAGGTTCCGCCCTGCTTTTTAAATTCGGCCAAATTGAAAGTGCCGGACTCACCACGGACTGCCGCAGTCTTCTGTTGTCGGAAAAAATCCCCGAACCGCCGAAGTGCCACGAAGTTGAACGGTTCTTTCATGTCGCTCACGAAGCCATCAAAGCTTGGGGCGGGACGCCCGCTTGGGACAAGGTTCCTAAAAATCTGGGTTTACTCCTTTTAAAGCGCCATGAGGCTGCCGCCAAAAACCTGATGGAAAAATACGGCATTCCCAAACGTTATGTAGTGCTTGCCCCCGTTGCCCGAGGCCTTCAGGACGGTCAGAATAAAAGCTGGGAACACTTTAACGATCTTGTGAAACCCTTACAAGATCTCGGCGTCGAACCCATCGTGTTCCCTAACAAAGAAGAAGCGGAAGCCGTCAAGAAAGCCTGTCCTGACGCCTCCATCTTTGAACCCACAACGCTCGGCAATTTTGCTGCCATCGTCAAACACGCTCAATTAGTCATCGCCAATGATTCCGGCGTGAGTCACATTGCTGCGGCCGTCGGTGCCAAAGGCCTCACTCTCATCGGCGTCACGGATCCCGTCCGCACGTCGCCCTGGAGTCCGAATGCCGTTATTCTGGGTAAGAAAGGTCAGTGGCCGACGGTGGACGAAGTCGTTTCTACTATGACGCGCCTCGTAGCACCATAACCCATCGATTATCTGACAATTCTCCGATCCCCATGGAAAACTCCATTGAAAAAGTTCCGGTGAGTGCCATCGTGCTCACACGCAACGAAGGCGCCAACATTGAAGACTGTCTCAAGAGTTGCGCTTTTGCCCAAGAGTTGCTCGTGATTGATGACGGCAGCACGGATGACACCGTCGCTAAAGCGGAGGCACTCGGCGCCCGAGTACTGCACCGAGCGCTGGCCGGTGATTGGGGAGCTCAGCAGACTTTCAGTATTGAAAACGCCGAGTATCCCTGGGTGTTTCTGATTGATGCGGACGAGCGGGTATCTCCCGAATTAGCGCAAGCCGTCGTCGACACCGTCAAAACGGGAAAACAAAACTGCTGGTGGGTACAACGCCGCAACTTCTACCACGAAGGATTTGAAGCCCACGGACCGATGCGCCCCGACTGGGTCGCGCGCCTCATGCCCAAAAAGGATTCCCGCGTCACGGGAAAAGTGCATCCCGCCTTTGTGACGCCCTACCCCAATAAGAAACTTCGCACCGGGCACCTCATTCATCACCCTTACAAAGACTTTGTTACCTATTTGCGCAAGCAGGAACAGTACTCCACGCTTGCCGCGGAAAAGTATGCCCTAGCGGGACGCAAGTGTTCCTTCACCAAAGACATCGTAGTAAAACCCTTATGGGCGTTCTTTAAGGTCTATGTTCTGAACCGTGGTTTTTTGGACGGAAAATACGGCTTCATCTTCTCCGTTTATCACAGTTGGTACACACTCACGAAGTACGTCAAGCTCTACTTCAAAACCGCGAACAACGGCAAAATCTGAGTAAGACAAAGGCCCGACAGCTGCAACATGCAACGCCGTCGGGCCAGCTCACCCTAATAACCGTATGCCGCCTTAGCGACGTCCGCTACCGCCACCAAGTCCTCAGGCAACGCATCCGTTGCCCGCACGGGGAAACTCAACTGAATTTCCCCGCCGATTCCTTCGGAACCGATGTCCACCAAACAGGGAACGCCCTTACCTTCCCGCGTTTTATTCTTGGTAAGCAGCTTCATCGCTTCTTCAAGCTGCTCTTCCGTTGAAATCGACACTTTGAGTACCGCTCCGCGGCGTACGCGAATGTCTTCCAGCGTCATCACTTCGTCCGCCAGGAACGACATCTTCTGCCGCATTTCATCAAAGCGTCCGCGCCCCACGAAGGCAATCACTTCCCCGGTTTTCAGCGCCAGACGATAGCGACTCAGCAGTTCCTCACTGTAGATGAGGACATCCATCGTACTTTTACCGTCTTCGATCATCACGACGGCAAAACGACCGCGCTTACCTTGAATAATGCGGGCATTTAAAACCATCCCGGCAATCGTCATCGCCTGACGGTTGTCCCGGACGTTTGAGAGCGGCGTCGTAAAGGCCGCGAGTTCCGTACGGTAATAATCAAAGAGATTTCCCGTAAAGCAGAACCCAAAGGCATCAATTTCACCCTGCAGCCGCTGCTTTTCGTTCCAGGCCGGCGCCTGCACCCAACTCACAATGCGCTCGGCTTCACCGTTTTCATCCGCAAAAAGACTCACTTGTCCGACGGAAGCCTTCACGGTCTGCGCGGCCTGCAGCGCCTGATGGATGTTGGCGAAATTCTTTCCGCGGTTGCTGTCCAAGGAATCCAAGGCGCCAGAGCGCACCAGCTGTTCCAACACCTTGCGGTTGACGGTCGGCACGCGGGCGGCCAAATCGAAAATGTCCAAGAACATCCCGTTGATGCTGCGTTCTTCGAGAATGTCTTCGACGATATTCTGGCTCATTCCCTTAATAGAACCCATCCCCATGCGAATCGTGTGCTCATCGGGCACCGTGAAGAACCAATCACTCACGTTGACGTCCGGCGGCAGGAAAGTCACCTCGCATTCCTTGGCGTCATTGATGAGCACGCTCATCTTTTCCCCTTGATCCATCACGAGACACAAGTTCCCCGCAAAGAACGGACCGGGGTGATGGACTTTAAGGTAAGCCGTCTGCCACGCCACAAAAGAATAGGCGGCGGCGTGCGACTTATTAAAGCCGTACCCCGCAAACTTTTCCATCAAGTTGAAGATGTCGGTCGCGGTCTTTTCGTCTACATTACGCTCAGCGGCCCCTTTGATGAACACCGCGCGCTGCCGTTTCATTTCTTCGACGTTCTTTTTACCCATGGCGCGCCGCAGCAAGTCGGCGCCCCCCAACGAGTAGCCCCCGATCGCCCGCGCCACCAACATCACCTGTTCCTGATACACCATGATGCCGTAGGTTTCGCGCAAGATCGGTTCCATGCGCTGATCGAGGTACTCCACCTCTTCTCGCCCGAACTTACGATCAATAAAGTGCGGAATCTGATCCATCGGGCCCGGACGGTACAAAGCGTTCAAAGCCACCAAATCTTCGAGGCAGTCGGGTTTTGCCTTCCGAAGCTGATCACGCATCCCTTCGGATTCAAATTGGAACACGGCCCCGGTGTTGCCTTCTTGGAATAGCTTCAAAGTCTCCGGATCATCCACGGGGATGCGCGCCAAATCAAAATGTTTCCCCGGCGTCAAACGATCCATGTATTCCACGGCTTTCGCGAGAATCGTCAAGGTCGTCAACCCCAAGAAGTCGAACTTCACCAATCCCACGTTTTCAACGTCTTTTTTGTCGTACTGACTGACCGTGTTCTCGGGTTTTCCGTCCGCGTTATAAAGGGGACAGAAATCCGTCAACTTTCCCGGGGCAATCAACACACCACCCGCGTGCATCCCGAGGTTGCGGGTAATCCCCTCGAGTTTGCGGGAATAGGCCATGAGACGTTTGTACTCGGGACGTTCCGACTTTGCCTTAAAGTCGGGTTCCATCTCAAGCGCCTTATCAATCGTGATGTCCATTCCGGGTTTCTGCGGAATAAGTTTTGCAAGAGCATCGACTTCACCGTAACCCATGTTGAGCGCACGCCCCACGTCACGCACCACGGCCTTGGCACCCATGGCACCGAAAGTCACGATCTGACTTACGGCTTCTTTACCGTAAGCGCGCTTCACATACTCAATCGTACGGTCACGGTTGTGCTGACAAAAGTCCACGTCAAAGTCAGGCATGGAGACTCGTTCCGGGTTCAGGAATCGTTCGAACAGCAACCCGTAGTGCAGCGGATCCAAATCCGTAATTCCCAAACAGTACGCCACCAAGGAGCCGGCGCCCGACCCACGCCCGGGCCCCACCGGCACGCCGTTGCGTTTTGACCAGTTGATGAAGTCCTGCACGATGAGGAAGTACCCTGGGAACTTCATCTTGATGATGGTGTTTAATTCATAGTCGAGGCGCTCCATGTACTCGGGGCGCTTTGCATCGCGCTCGGCTTTATCGGCGTACAGAAATTCCAGACGACGCTCCAACCCTTCCTTGGACAACTTCACCATGTAGTCGTCAAGACTCATGCCGTCAGGGGTCGGAAAGACGGGCAGCTGCGGCTTTTGCAGCACGCCGTCCAAATTGCAGCGCTGCGCCACGATCGCGGCGTTTTCGATTGCCTGCGGCAGATCCTTAAAGAGCTCCCGCATCTCAGCTTCGGTTTTGTAGTACTGCTCCGGCGTATAGAGTTTCGGCCGACGCGGGTCTTCCATCACATACCCTTGCGCAATACTCACGCGGACTTCGTGCGGCTCAAAGTCCTCTTTATCCATGAACTGGATGGGGTGCGTCGCGACCAACGGCAGCTGCTTTTCAATGGAAAGTTTCGCCATGCAGCCGACGACGATTTCTTCACTGAATTCACCGACGCGCTGCACCTCAAGGTAGAGCCGCCCCGGAAACGCGGCCATCAGCTGCTTTAGGGCCACTTCTCCGTCTTCCGGCGTCTTACCGGTATAAAGACGTTCCAAAATCCCTCGGGGGCCGCCTGACAAGCAGATCAACCCTCGGCAGTTTTCTTCCGTAAACCACTCAAACCGAAATTCCCCGCGCCCCAAGTATTGGTTCTCCATCCACGCTTTGGAAAGAAGGTTACAAAGCGACAGATACCCCGTGTGATTCATGCAGTAAAGCGTCAGACGGAAAGGAAGGCCGCGATCACCGTTAGCTTCCTTCTTGTCGTTCGTGATCCAAATATCACAGCCGAGAATGGGTTTGATGCCGTCTGCCAACGCGTGCGTAAAGAAACGCAGTCCCCCGAAAATATTCATGTTGTCGGTGAGGCCCAGCGCCACATCCCCGCGGCGTACCGCCTCTTCCAACATCGGATCCAGCCGCACGATGCCGTCGGTGACGGAGTATTCGGAGTGAAAACGCAGATGAACAAACTTGCGGGACATGATTTCGGATCAATCAGGAAGAAATAAAAAGGCCGCCGATGCAGCACCGCACCGACGGCCAATCTTAAAACACGAATTTAGTGCTTCAGAGGCTTAAAGCGCAGACGGTGCGGACGAGCCGCTTCCTCGCCCAGGCGCTTACGTTTATCGGCTTCGTACTCGTTGTAGTTGCCGTTGAAGAACACCACCTTACTGTCGCCTTCAAAGGCGAGGATATGCGTGGCGATTCTATCCAAGAACCAGCGGTCGTGCGACGTCACCAACGCACAACCCGCGAATTCAAGAAGGGCTTCTTCCAAAGCGCGCAGCGTTTCCACGTCCAAGTCGTTGGAGGGTTCGTCAAGAAGCAGGACGTTTCCCCCCTTCAGAAGCGTTGCCGCCAAATGCAGACGACCGCGTTCACCGCCCGAGAGCACCCCGACCAACTTCTGCTGATCGCCGCCCTTAAAGTTGAAGCGTCCGAGGTACGCGCGCGAGGGCATCGAGAACTTCCCTACCTGCAGGATGTCCTGACCGCCCGAAATCGCGTCAAACACCGTCTTGTCGTTGGGGAGACTGTCGCGCAGCTGCGCCACCGCAGCCAACTTCACGGTATCGCCCAGAACGATAGAGCCGGAATCCGGTTTTTCCTTCCCGTCAATCATCTTAAAGAGCGTCGACTTACCGGCACCGTTGGGACCGATCACCCCCACGATGGCGCCGGGCGGCACGGTAAAGGACAAATCGTCGATGAGAAGCCGATCCCCGAAGCCCTTTGAAACGTTATGGAACTCGATCACCTTATTGCCGAGGCGATCAGCCACGGGAATAAAGATTTCATTCGTTTCGTTGCGGCTCTGATATTCGTAGCTCGACAATTCTTCAAAGCGGGCAATACGAGCCTTCGCCTTCGCCTGCCGCCCCTTCGGATTCTGACGCACCCATTCCAATTCGTGGGCAATCGCCTTGGCACGGGATTCCTGCTGACGCTTTTCCAGCTCCAGGCGTTTTTCCTTCTGATCGAGCCAAGAGGAGTAGTTCCCCTTCCAAGGAATGCCTTCACCGCGGTCCAGTTCGAGAATCCACTCCGCCGCGTTGTCGAGGAAGTAACGATCATGCGTCACCGCGACCACCGTACCGGGGAAGCGGTGCAGGAACTGCTCGAGCCATTCCACGCTTTCCGCATCAAGATGGTTCGTCGGTTCGTCAAGAAGCAGCATGTCGGGGCGCGACAAAAGAAGGCGGCACAGGGCCACCCGGCGCTTTTCACCGCCCGAGAGATTCTTGATGACGGCGTCCCACGGCGGCAGGCGCAGGGCATCCGCCGCAATTTCCATCTGGGTCTGTGCGTCGGTGCCGGCAGCGGAAATAATGGCTTCAAGTTTCGCCTGCTCCGCCGCGAGCGCGTCAAAGTCCGCATCGGGCTCCGCATACGCCGCATAGACTTCGTCCAGGCGCTTCTGCGCTGCAACGACTTCGCCCATCCCCTCTTCGACCATATCCTTTACGGTCGCTTCAGGGTTGAGTTCCGGTTCCTGAGGGAGGTACCCGATCTTGAGCCCTCCGAGCCACGTGATATCGCCGTCGATATCCTTATCCACGCCCGCCATGATTTTGAGGAGCGTCGATTTGCCGGCACCGTTCAAACCCAGCACACCAATCTTGGCCCCCGGGAAGAACGACAACGAAATGTCTTTCAGAATTTGACGTTTCGGGGGAACGGTCTTGCTCACCCGATTCATGGTCATAACATATTGCGCCATGTATAAACCTTGTTGTTTTAAGCTAAAAAATAACGAACCTTTGAAGTTTACATAAAGACGGACCGCAACCTGTCAACGGACAATCAAGCGTCTGTCCCATGCAAGAAAAAAACGTTCTCTTCAATCCGCTCCATTCTATCGTTAGAATCCTCCGGTTCCCTCACAATCGGTACCTTCCGCATGTCCGCCATCACACCTGCGTCCCCCCTTCCGTCCGTCGCCGTTATCGTACCCATCTACAACGTTGCCGACTATCTTGCCAAATGTATCCGATCTATCCTGGCCCAAACTTATCGGCACTTCACACTGATTGCCGTCGACGACGGCTCTACCGACGGGTCTGGTGAAATTGCTGAACATTTGTCTCAGGAGGACGCTCGGATCGTCGTCTTACACCAAATCAACGGCGGCCTCAGTGCCGCCCGAAATACCGGCCTTAATTGGGTTCGGAAAAACTCAATGCCGTATGAATTCATCAGTTTTGTCGACGGTGACGACATCATTGAGCCGAACTTTCTTCACCATCTCTTAAATGCCGCCCGCCGAAACTGCGCTGATATTACCGTCTGCAGCTACTACAAATTCACTGATGACGGCCGTAAATTCTTTAAGCCCTCCCATCCTGAACAAATTCTCTGCAAAGAAGAATTTCTGAAATTAACTTTTTCACAAACTCCCTGGGACCGAATTTGCGGCGGCGGTATGGTATTGAAATGTCTCTATCGACGTCATTTGCTGAACCATCTCGATTTTCCTCATGACCGAGAACTTCTGGAAGATGAAATATTCAACACCCAGGCCGCTGCTTTGATGACACGCGCCGTATACATTCCCGACGCATTGTACGGTTACCGTATACGTTCCAATTCCCTGGTGCAGGACTCCCGCTTCGCCATCCGAAGAATTGACTGCCGACAACTCTGCATCGCCGCAGCACGCGGCATCTCTCCGTCCGCCTATTTAATCACCTGCGCCGCCTACACGGCTTCAGTTCTCGCGTACTACAAAACTTTTCCCCGAGCTCTGCAAGCGTCTCCCGTCGTTTTTTCGCTTCCCGAAACCGACATCCGCAACAGCTTTAAAGCCGGTTTTCTTTCCTCCAAACATTTTCGCTCCTACCAATTGATGCGGCACCCCTGGGCGTTCAGATTCTTTCTATCGGGACGAACTCTTGCACATCATCTGCGACTATTCTTACGACGGTTACGTCATCACTGAACTACCGCGCCTTTACGGACGCAATTTCGAGGGACCGTAGTCTCTCTTTTAATGTGTGTCCGATATCTCGGACACACGGGTCGATTCATGCGGCCCCCATTGTTTTTTAAACCACTCGTCACCAAGTTCTTTTCGGGCAATATTGAGTACGCCGTTTATGTCGGCATTGTTCGCCGTACCGTCGGCGGTACGGTACAACCACGCTTTTCTCGATTGCCGGAAAATTTTTCCTTGACCGATTGTTCATCGACTCCATAGTTCGGTATGGCATCGAAATCTAAGGCACTGGTCTTGGAGGTGTAGCTTTTCTCACGGATAATCCTTCGACAGGATCAACACACCGGCAACTGAGGGTGCCAAGCCTAATTTGTGCAATTTTTACAAAATTTAGGTTTAAGGTCCGCGACAAATATCCAATCCGTTTGCAAGATGCACCTCGGCAACCCCAGCATTCTCAGGGCAGATCATGGATTCCATATTCATCTCTTGGTATACGGTCGAACGTCTACCGCCGGATCATTTTTCGGAGATTTTGCCGCCATCCATGCAGCAAAACCATAGTCACTGCGATCCGAAATACCGTCAAAAAGGTCATAGGATGGCAACTCTTCGCCTGCCAAACCCAACCACCGTCCCAAACCGTTCGTTACCAATACACCTGCCTTATGACTTTTAACCACTCGATGTTCTGTATCGTCAGAATTAATCCTCACCAACGGAATATCACACTGATAGCGACTTATGCCACCGAGGCCAGGACCTATTCCTATCCGACCATCACGCTCATAATGAGACAATCCGTGGTCACTCAGATAAATAATCGAAAACTTTTCCCCTGTCTTTTTTTCATGTTGCTTCAGATCAACATAAACCTGCCTTACCAGTTCATCCGTTTGTGCAATTGAGTCTGAGTAACAAGCCACATCTTGATGCTTACGATCGGTCAACGTTTTCGGCGACCATGCAGCCACTCTTTCACAAACATGGGGATGCGATCCCATGGTATGCAACACTATAAACCGAGGCCGTTTCTCACCATCATCCAGAGCTTGTTCCAACAGTTTCAATAAACGAAAATCCGATGTATTCCCAACCGTGTAGTCACCTGTTTTCGTAAACACGTTTCTTTCTGACTGCAGGGCAATCGCGGCAACCGGCGAATCATGTTTTCCCGACAACCCTTGGTTTGAAAACCAATAAGTCGCAAAACCTCCCGCTTTTGCCAACCCCACCACGGTTCTGCCATA